>OLRE01001024.1_pt1 | contig 29333 bp, 26 predicted proteins | sample 1672461 | NCBI WGS metagenome assembly OLRE01 (sample SAMEA3136688, study PRJEB25190) | human gut metagenome | biome: human gut; feature: human-associated habitat; material: faeces | place: Austria | collected 2013
GAGGAGTTGCTGAAAAGCGATACGATCTGGTATTGCGGCGAGTGCACGCATTTATCGGCGCAGGCAGTATGGTTTTTACCCGGAATCTTGTCATGGATCTGCTGCACTTTGAACACTTTCGGGACGCAGAACTGTGCCTGATGGACATTGATGAAAAGCGTCTTGCGTATGCAGAAAAATGCGTTGAAAAGGTTGTCCGGACAATGCAGGTTCCTGCGCACATTACGACGACAACGGACCGGCGCAGAGCGCTTGAGGGTGCAGACGGTGTAGTCTGCACAGTTTTCAACGGCGATACGGATATTTCCAAGCTGGAAGTGGATATTCCATATCAGTTTGGTGTCAGCATGAACATCGGAGACACGCGCAGTGTCGGCGGCATTTTCCGCGCGCTGCGGAACATTCCGCTTATGCTGGATATCTGCCGGGATATTGAGAGCCTCTGCCCGAACGCCCTGTTTCTCAACTATACGAACCCGATGGGTATGCTCTGCAAAGCGATGCAGACGTATTCCCACGTGAATGTCACCGGCCTGTGCCACAGTGTGCAGCATACCGCGCAGATGCTTGCAGATTGGATCGGCGCACCAAGCCATGAGATTGATTATCTCTGTGCCGGCGTAAACCATCAGGCCTTTTATCTGCATTACCGCTGGAACGGCAGGGACGCATATCCGCTGCTCCGGGAAAAACTCTGCGACCCCGCCATCTACAACGAGGAGCAGGTCCGAAACGAAATGTTCCTCCAGCTTGGCTATTATGTGACGGAGTCGTCCGGTCACAACTCCGAGTATTGCCCGTGGTTCCGGAAGCGCCCGGATCTTCTGGAACAATACTGCACGCACGGTACCGGCTGGAATCCCGGCCTGCATGCGTATTCGATCAACAAGCGCATTGCGCGCGACAAGACGCTCTATGAAGATATCGACCGTTGGCTGGAAGAGCCGCTGGAGATTCGGCAGTCCGGCGAATATGCCGCGAACATCTTTGACGCCTGCTTCGGCTCGGAGACGCCCTTCCAGTTTAACGGCAATGTGCTCAATGACGGCTGCATTGAAAATCTGCCCAAGGATGCCTGCGTGGAGATCCCGGTCCTTGCAACACGCGACGGTCTGCGCAAAATGCACGTCGGCAGTCTGCCTGCACACCTTGCAATTCTGGTTGGGACAACGGCGCGTATCGAATCGCTTGTCGTCGAGGGCTGCATGAACAAGGACCGTGAGGCAATCATCCATGCCGTCCAAATGGACCCGCTGTGCGCAGCTGTCTGCAGCCTGCAGGAGATCCGTGAAATGTGCGGGCTGCTGTTTGAAAAGGAACAGGACTACATTGGATTTTGACCGGATGACCAGAGAATAGGAGGCTTCTGTGAATATCGGTTTTATCGGACTTGGAATCATGGGCAAACCCATGGCAAAAAATCTTCTGCGTGCGGGACATCCGCTTTTTGTATACAATCGCTCGACGCAAAGCGTTCAGGAACTCGCAGCCGCGGGAGCCGCCGCATCTTCCATTACACAAATCTGCGCGCAGTGCAGCGTGATCTTCACAATGCTCCCGGACTCGCCGGATGTGCGGAGCGTCGTTCTGGAGCAGCTGTATCCACATCTGAAAGGCGGACAGGTGCTTATAGACATGAGTTCCATCGACCCCGGCGTCAGCCGTGAGATCGGAGAAAAGCTGGCAGAAAAGCAGGTTGGGATGCTCGACGCGCCGGTATCCGGCGGAGAGCCAAAGGCCGTTGATGCAACGCTCAGCTTTATGGTCGGCGGGCAGGACGCACTATTTAGGCAATATGCACTGCTTCTGAAAACTATGGGACGCACCGTGACCTATTGCGGGCCCCTCGGCGCAGGCAATACTGTCAAGCTTGCAAACCAGATGATTGTTGCAGCAAACATCGCCGCAGCCGCGGAGGGGCTGATGCTGGCACGGCGGAACGGCGTTTCGCCAGAGACGGTGTTTCACGCCGTCCGCGGCGGACTGGCCGGTTCTGCCGTTATGGAGGCGAAGGTTCCAATGATGCTTCGCAACGACACGCAGCCCGGCTTCCGGATCAGGCTGCATATCAAGGATCTGAAAAACGCGCTTCGAGCCGCTGCGGACAGCGGCTCGCCCGCTCCGCTGTCCTCCGTTGTAATGCAGCAGCTGCTTGCCGTGCAGGAAGCGGGCTTTTCCGAGGCCGACCACAGCGCGATTGCGAAATATTATGAGGCGCTGACAGGCGAGACGCTGTATGAGCCGGACCTGTAAATGCCCGCTCTTCGCGTAAACACCAGAAAGCCAGAAAAATCTGTCGGTTCTGATTGACTTTGTGCGGAACCCGCGCTATAATTGTATCAATACGGTTCATACAGTTGGGAGGAGAGTTTTCCGTGATCGCCATTAATTACCGGGATCCGAGGCCCATTTATGAGCAGATACAGGCCGAACTGCGCAGACTCATGCTGACGGGGGCACTGCCGCCCGGCAGCCGGCTTCCGTCTGTGCGGGAACTTGCCGGTCAGTTGGCCATCAATCCCAACACCATCCAGCGCGCTTACCGTGAACTGGAATTAGACGGATATATTCTTTCCGTTGCCGGGAAGGGCTCGTTCGTCGCGCAGATTGACCAGCTTGCCGAGCAGCAGAAAAAGCAGGCAGTAGATGCGTTTTGTACGGCAGCACAGCGGCTGCGCGCGCTCGGCCTGAGCGGAGAGGAACTCGCATCGCTTTTGGCGCAGGAGGCACTGACAGATGATTGAACTTTCGCATGTGACCAAGACCTTCGGCGGCGCAAAACGCGCGCTGGACGATCTGACGCTCACCGTACCGCAGGGCGCGGTCTATGGCCTTGTCGGCTCAAACGGCGCAGGAAAAACCACCGCCATCCGCCACATTACCGGTATTTTCCGCCCGGATTCCGGCAGCGTGACCATCGGCGGTCTGCCGGTCTATGAAAATCCGCCCGTCAAGAGCCGCATCGGCTATATTCCGGACAACCTCGGTGTATTTGGCGGCGGAACGCTCCGGGAACTCGCGGCCTTTTTTCGCACGATGTACCCTCGCTTTGACGCAAAGCGCTACGCGGCGCTGCGCGATGTGTTCCGGCTGGACGAGTCCACGCCGCTGCGGCGCTTTTCCAAGGGCATGCAGAAGCACGCAGCCTTCTGGCTGACGCTGAGCATGCGGCCGGACTATCTGGTACTTGACGAGCCGGTTGACGGGCTCGACCCCGTCATGCGGCGGCAAATCTGGAGTTTGGCTCTCGAGGACGTGGCAGGCTACGGCACGACAGTGCTGGTATCGTCGCACAATCTGCGCGAATTGGAAGATATCTGCGACTATGTCGGCATCATGCACGAGGGGCGTATGCTTTTAGAGCGGTCGCTGGCTGATCTGCAGGATAATTTCGTCAAGGTGCAGCTTGTGACGGAGCATCCACTGCCGTCTTCGCTTCAAATACTGCATGAAAGTACGCTCGGACGGGTACAGACCCTGATCCTGCGCGGCGATCCGCAGACCATCGCAGACGAACTGGCTGCCAGCGCGCCGATGCTTTGCGACCTGCTGCCGCTGGGGCTGGAGGAGATCTTCATCTACGAGTTGGGAGGGACCGGCTATGACGTCAAAAATCTCGTGCTTTGACCGCGCGGTCTTCCGGCGGGCGCTGAAAAAAACTGCACCGGTCTGGATTCTGTACACGCTCTATGAACTGCTTCTGCCGCTGCGGCTGTTTTCCTTCTGCCGGGGCGTCTCGTCCTGCACGGACGACTTTCTTGTACAGATCGAAAAGACGATCCTGGGCTATGCACGCATCAACGCCTCTCTGCTTCCGTTCCTGCTCGGCGGACTTCTGGCTTGGGTCCTGTTTTTCTGGCTGTTTCGGGCTGGCACCGCCTATTTCTACGCCGCACTGCCCGTGCGGCGCGAGACGCTGTTCCTGACAAATTACCTGACGGGCCTACTGCTGTGTGCCGCACCCGCGCTTTTGTCGTCGCTTCTGCTGTGGGCAGTGGGCGCAGGCTTCGGCGCAGCGGTGTTCGTGCCCGCGATGCAGGTCTTTACCGCGACGATGCTTGGCTTTTTGCTGTTTTTCTCGTTTGCGGTGCTGGTCTGCTGCGTCGTGGGGCAGATGGCTGCGATGCCTATCGTATATGTGATCCTGAATTTTACGTTCTTTGTGCTCGAAACCATTGTGCGGCACCTGCTTTTCACGTTTGTCTACGGCATGCCCTACAGCCAGAGCAGCACCATGCAGTCATTCGCGCTGCACGCCACACCAGTGCTGGGACTGCTGCAGGGTGGCTTCCGCGTGCAGACGGACTGGCTCGAACGCGACGGCATGTATTATATGGAATACGCCCCGCGGCTTGAGGGCTGGAGTTATCTCGGCATGCTGGCTGTACTGGGCCTTGTGTTCGCGCTGTGCGCGTTCCTGCTTTTAAAGCACCGCGAGATGGAACGCAGCGGCGACGTAATTGCGGTCGGCTGGCTGCGGCCGGTGGCGCTGTATGTGTTCACGATCGGCTGTGCGCTGGTGCTCGGCGCGCTGATAGCGGAACTGTTTTCCAGCAATACGTCGGATAACTTCTGGTATGTGCTGCTGTTCTCGTGTGCGGGCGCGTTTCTGGGCTATTTCACGGGGAAAATGCTCCTGCATAAGACGATCCATGTGTTCCAGTCCAGCTGGCTCGGACTGGGGGCCTGCTGCCTCGTGCTGCTGCTCGCCTTCGGTGCGGCAGAATTTGACCTGTTCGGCTATTCTCGGTATCTGCCGGAGCGCAGCGCGGTGCAGGCTGCCGGGTTGACGCATTACCAGTCGAACGGCCTCTATACCACGCAGGACGACGCGTTTATTCAGGATGTTCTCAACCTGCACACGGCAGCAGTCTCAGAAAAAAGCAAGCAGGAGCACCGCAGGCACGCGTATCAACTCGGTACCGATTACACGGAGCAGTTTTACATCACCTACCGCATGACGGACGGCACGCTCACCGAGCGCTATTACAGCATCGTCTACAGCGAAGCCGATCTGGAAGACCCGGACAGCCTCATTTCGCGCTTTTCCGCGCTCTATAACAGCCCCGGCAGTGTCCTTATCCGCACGGGTTTTGATACGCCGCGCACGGAGAAAAACGTGCTCTCATGCTACGTCTCCTCCTTCGACACAGGCGAAAGCCTCGAACTGACAGGCCGCGACGCGTGGCGGGTCTATACGGCCTGTCTGGACGATATCAACGCGGGGCTCCTCGGCGCGGAGGACGTGAGCGGCTCCGGCAGCACAAAGGAAGCCGGCAATTACACACCCCTGAATCTGATTTTCACCGTCACCACGCAAGTTCCCGGCCAGACGGACAGTCTGTACATCGATTCTATTCCCCTCGCCGCCGAAGAAACTGTCCGTGCACTGACTGCTTTCGGCGCAGAGCCATATTGGCAAGCCGCCGGATAACGATAAACAGCCCCTGTTGAACGCCATTAGACGTTCAGCAGGGGCCTTTTGAATCAGCGGCTTATTTCAGATTTTCGTTATGAATCTCCACAAAAGCGTCGATGACGCGCTGGATGTGCTCCTTCTCCCAGGTCGGATGCAGGAAAAGGTTGACGGTGCAGGCGCGCAGGCTCTTGGCTACGGGGCAGACGACACCTTCGTAGTTGATGCCCTTGGGGTTATACTCCTTGGAGCAGAAAGGGAACTTTGCCGTGCCGAAGCCGTTGAGCTCCTTGTAGGAACGCTCCTCATAGGCCTCCGGCCACTGGATGCCGTAGCACGGGATCTTGCGCTTCTTCATCTCGTTGACGAACGCGGGTGCGTCGATCTTGAGCGCATCGAGGTTCAGCGTCACAGGATACCACCAGTAGGCGTTCTCACGTTCAGCAGTGTTGACCGGCAGCGCTTTCACGCCCTTGAGACCGGCAAACGCCTCATCATACATCTTGGCATAGGCCTTGCGGCGGGGCATATTCCAGCTGTCGAAGCGGGCAAGCTCATTGATGCCGCAGATGGACTGCACCTCGGTCATGCGGTAGTTGAAGCCGACGCGGGTGTGAATGTAAGGCAGGGCTTCTTCCAAGGCCAGCATATTCATTCTGGCTTTAACGTCGTAGCCATGGTCACGGAACGAGCGGCATTCCCAGCCAAGGTCTTCGTCCATGGTCAGAACCATGCCGCCCTCACCAGCGGTGGTAAAATGCTTGGACTGGCAGAAGCTGAAGCAGCCGACATTGCCGATGGTGCCGACGGAGCGGCCGTTATATTTGCCGCCGATGGCCTGCGCACAGTCCTCGATAACATAGAGGTTATGCTTCTTCGCAATGTCCATGATGCGGCCCATATCACAGACGACACCGTACAGATGCACGACGACGATGCCCTTGGTGCGGTCGGTGATCTTGCGCTCAATATCGTCCGGGTCAATGGTGTGGTCGGGGGTCACGTCGCAGAAAACGGGGATCGCACCGGCCTGCACGATGGCATAGGAGGACGCGATGAAGGAATACGACGGGACGAGCACCTCGTCGCCGGGGCCGATGCCGAGGCAGGAAATGCCGATATGCAGGGCTGCCGTGCCGCAGGAGCAGGAAACTGCCATGGTCGCGCCGGACCACTGACGGAATTTTTCTTCAAACTCCATGCCCTTCTTGCCGGTCCAGTAGCTGACGAGGCCGGAATCCAGCGCGTCGGCCATATCCTGCTTGGTTTTCGGGTCAAACTGCGGCCACATCGGGAAGCCGAGCTCGGCGACGCCTGCGCCGTTCATTGCGATTTCTTTTTGATCCATGTTCATGCACCTCATAAAAATCAGATTGTTTCGCAGCGCTCCGGCTGCAACTCTTACAACTTCAACATACCGCGTGCAAATTATTTTGTCCACTAAAATAAATCGGAAAAGTTTATAAATTTGTACGCAATGGAGAAAGCGCGCCGCGTGCTTGTATTTTGCGTTTTGATATGCTAGATTAAATCCATATCCGAGCGAAGGAGGGCGTACCATGATTCAGATTCGGGCGGGCATGCCGTCGGCTTCGTATCAGCAGCATCTGAAGGATCAGAACGCGACGCTGCTGTTTGACCTTGTGCGCCGCCGCGCGCCGATCTCACGCGCGGAACTGACGAAGGCCTCCGGCCTGTCGGCGGCAACCGTGACGGTGCTGGTCGATGAGCTGCTGCAGGGCGGCTGGCTGGTGGAACTGGGCGCAGTTGGAAGTACCGCGCGTGGCCGGAGACCGATCAACCTTGCGGTCAATGCTGCGCGGGGCGCGGTCGCAACGCTTGAAATCCTCTCTGACGGCTCGATCCTGAGCGTCTATGATATCTGCCTGCACAAGCTGACGCAGACACGAAGCAGGCTTCCGGCAAGCACAAGCGCGCCGATCATCGCACAGCTGCGCGCACAGCTTGCTGCGCTGGGGCTTGCGGAGGAGCAGCTGCTCGGAATCCACATCCTGTATCCGGGCCTGATCGACGCCATGACCGAGCGGTTGAGTTTTTCCGCCGTGATCCGCAGCTGGCAGCAGTGTTGTCCGACGATCCTGCCCGATTTCCGCGCGGCGTTTCCGGACGCATATGTCATGTTGTCGAACAATGCTGCAGCTGTGGCATATTCTGCGTTTCTCCGGGATACGGAGCCGCCTCCTCTGCCGCTTCTGGTCATGACCGTACAGGAGGGCATTGACGCGGGCGCAGTCCTGCCGGGCGGACGCAGCATGCCGCTGGAAGCCGGGCATATCTCGATCGACCGCAATGGGCCGGTCTGCAACTGCGGAAACCGGGGGTGCCTCGAAACATTCTGCTCGACGACCGCTCTGTTTGCCCGCCTGCGGGCGGCTGGAATTCCCGTCAGCTATCAGGATATCTATGGCTCTGACCCGAATGAGGCGGCGATCGCGGAGCTTGCGGTGGCCATTACATCTGGCGACGAAGCAGTCACAGCCTGCCTGCAACGCTATGGCATGGATCTATGCTGCGCAATCGTGTCGCTGGTCAACCTGTTGGACGTGCGCGCGGTCCGGCTGGGCGGCTTCCCGTATCTTCTGGGCGAGCCGTTCGCGGAGCTGCTGCGCAGCATACTCGCGGAGAAATTTCACATCCTGACCAGCACTGGAGCGCTGAATCTCCAGTTATTTGACTGCAAATACGAGGATGTCCGAAAGGCAGCCGTCTTGCAGACGCTTGAGGCGATCTTCTCGCGGCATTGATGATTTTAGAGAATATTGCTTCTGTAAAAATCAAATAGACACACTTTCGGCCAGCAGCCAATTTCGCTGCTGGCCGATTTTTATATGCACGATCTGCCCGGCTTTCAATTAAGACGCTCCCATTTTCATAATTTACAGAAAATTCACAGGTTCAAGTGGCCTTTTTGTCGTTTTGCGGTGCGTATTGTTATAGAAGGATTTGGAGGACAAACCTATGAGGACAACCATCCAGCAGCTTGCAGAATTTCTGACCGCCTGCCGCGGGAACTGGCGAAATGCCTGCTTCATCTCCTGCAACGTGTGCAAATGTCATTCGCCCTGTTCTGGTTATTTGATGAGCGCAGATGCCGACGGCAAGCCTGTTTTGATTCCCGCTGCCGAATATGAACGTCTCACCGCGCAGCGGATCGACCCAAGCGAATGCCGCGGCAACATCTCCCGCAGCGCCTTTGAGGATATTTATGCACTATATCTGAAGCTGACGCGCGGGCTGTCGTTTACGTCCCGCCGGACACTGGACGACTGCATCGACCGCCTTGTCACACGCGGTCTGGTTGCGGAGGGGCGCGGCGGCAGCGAGTATAAAGCTCTCTATGATCTGCTTTCCTGCTTGTATATCGCGCCGGTATCTGCAAATCCGTTTCTGCGGCTCGGCGCGTTTTTGAAGCTCTGGATTTGGAACGGTGCACCGTTCTCTAAAGCAATTCGCCTGTTCTCCCGTCCGAAGCACAGCGCAGAGGAACGACAGATCGTGCGGCTGGCGAATCAGGCGCTTCTCAGCAGTGCGGAATTGATCAAATGCGCGGAGCGTGGCGTGCGGACGCTTCGCTCTGATGCGCAACTCATGGATTGCCTGTATGATGACGAACTGACCACCTGCGAGAATCTTCCCATCCTGATGGCAGCGTCCCGGCAGGCGCGCCCTGTCTCGGCGGCAATCGCAAACCTGTATCTGCACAAGCAGATCGTCTTTGAACGGTGCTGACCATGAAAAAGATTCTTGCGTGGCCTGCGCCGCTGCTGCAGAAGTGGCTGCTGTCGTTGCTGCTCTGCCTGCCGTTCCTGGCCGCAGCCATCGTTTCTGCGTTCTCCGGCGATCGGACGTTTCTGATCCTCAGCGCATTGCTCTTGCTTTTTTGCGGCGTTCGCTGCGCAGAGCTTTATGTAATGCTCGCGAACGAACGCTATTGCGCGGAGGAAGGCATTTGTCTTTCGGTTTCCAGTGTTCCGTTTCAACGGCAGCGCAGGGTCGCGCTGCAAAAAGCAGACGGCGAACAACTTGTCTTCTGCATAGAAAAGAACAAGCAGCTGTCTGTGGGGCAAGCCTATCGGGTCTATTTGCCGCTTTCCGCAATTCCAAGTAAAATCAAGACCGCACACTTGCCGCAGCCATGTGCATTGGCAGTCGAGAAAATTGAACCCGCTTCTTTCGATTGCGAGGAATCAGCAGATTGAACCTCTTGGTTTCTTGAAATTGTTGTCTACCTGTTTTCGTTGATTATTTTTCCGCAGTTTGCTATACTATAAATGAGAATGATGTAAGGAGGTGCTTACCATGCCCGTTGATGAAATTGAAGTCATAAAACAAAAGCTGGTCGATCAGATCAAGCCGATTGGCGTTTATCTGTTTGGCTCTTTTGCCAACGGTACCGCGCACGCCGACAGCGATTTTGACTTCTACATTATTGTAGATGACAGTGAGAAGGATCTTCACGCCGTAGCCACTTCTGCATATAAAGCGATTCGCGGCGTGAAGCAGCGCCCCGTGGATATTTTGGTTGGCACAAAAAGCCGCTTTGACGAACGTAAGAATCAGTTCACCGTAGAAAACGAGGTATTCCACAAAGGAGTTCTGCTCTATGGATCAGCAAGTTAAACAGTGGATTGACTATGCCGCGCAGGATTTAGGCGTTGCGCGGCATCTTTTTGAAAACTATCATCCCAAGCCGCTCGAAATCGTCTGCTAATCGCACATCGGATGTCTCTAATGGTTAATAAATAACTGCTGTCCGCAGTATTATACTTAGGATGACCGGAATTTGAAAGGAACTATAAAGGCATGAAGCCATATAAGTTATTTATCTTAGTTTTATCAATGCTAATGACCCTCTTATGCTCCTGCGATGGGTTCATCGCCAATCATAGCATTCCAGAGCATTCTCCGGGAATGCCTGATAAGACTACTACAAACAGGTTTTCTGATTATGACAAATTTCCACTCCCATATGAAACAGCACTGAAAGTTAGTTCAGATGGAGAGCAGTTAATTCTATCTAAACAGCAAGCGCTTGAAGACTATGATGCCTTATGGGAAATGTTGGAGGATAATTACCCATATTTTGAAACGATAAAAAATGAACTGGGGCTGGATTGGAGGGAGGTAAGGGATACTTACCGTACTGAGCTGATAAGTGTGTGTAGGGGATCCTCCATACTTCAGGATAATTATATAAATGTAATCAATAACTGCTTGAATCAGTTTGAAAGCATAGGCCATCTATATGTCATTCAACCGTTTTTGTATCAACGCATGGTCGATTCTTTTCGATCGGTAGTGGAATCGAGCGGAGAGAATCAGAACCCCGACAGTAAAGAAGGAGTCGATATGCTATCCAGAATACTATCCATAATAGAAAGCCAAAAGGTCAAAACCTTTTATGACTATTATAAAAACTTAATACCAAGCCACACACCTGCCTCTACCGAAGGTAGTACACAGCTATACCCGCAAGAACAATCATTGTATGAAGAAGTCAGACAAACGATTATAGAGGCTACGGTTGGAGAAGATATTCCTTACATAAAAATTACAGGTTTCCTTTGGTCGTCTCCAGAATGTACGCCGATTGCGATCAAGATGATTCAGGATTTTTTTGAAGCAAACAGCGAGGCGGATGATATAATCATAGACATACAGGGAAACGGTGGAGGGAACGACGTCGTGTGGATGGATGGAATCATATCACACATAAGTTGCGAGCCTTTGATACAATATGGTATGATCGGTGTTAAGGATGGCAAGTTTAACCGTTTTATGTGGGATGCAGAGCAGCCGTTTCCGTCCGAGTTTCAAGAAATCGATAGCGAGACTTGGAATAAGACATTTCCGGATTTAAATATGGAAGATTTCGGTCATCTGAAGTTTTACAGTTACGAAAACACTTGCACGCAACACGAGGATAACATTTGCTTTCAAGGTCAATTATGGATGTTGATTGACAGTAGCAATTACTCCGCTTCTGATGCATTTGCTTCCTTTTGCAAGGCTACGGGCTTTGCAAGGCTTGTAGGCGAAACAACGGGCGGAAACGGACGTGGGGGGCAGCCATATACATTTGCCTTGCCTAACAGCGGACTGCTCGTGTACTTCGACCCATATTTTTCTTTAAATCCTGACGGAAGCTGCAACGCCATTGCAGGCACAAGACCGGATATTGAAACTACGGCAGGAATGACCGCGCTGGAAACTTGTCTTGAAGCGATAGGGCGAGACAAAGATTAAACAGCTGAGGATATAGCGTATTGAGGTGGATCGCAATGAAACAGATATTTAACTTTTGTGGCAAATACCTTATTATAAATCACTGATCGACGATGCATTCTACGGCTCTATCATCGGCGCGCTGGAAAAAGAGATACGACAGATGGGCTACTACACCATGTTGCTGATAGAAAACGACAGGGACGCCATCTACCAGGCGCTGAAATCCTGGAACTTGTCTGGCCTGATTACCATCACATTCCCCTGGCAGGACTACCACTGCCAGCAGTCTGCGGAAAAAGCGATCAAGGCTGTGATTGTCTCTCTGCACTGGCCCACCGGGATTCCCAAAAGCCACGATCTTTCTTTTCTGCTGAATCAGATTCACAACTATATCTCCATCCCGGATGCAATCGGCGATGCTGCAGATGCCCTAACGCCATTTGGTACCATGACACGATATCCGAACGAACTGACTGTCGAGGAGCATCATGCAAAACAGGCAATCGCATTTGCAGAGCAGATTCTAAATTGGACAGCATCTGCTTTGCGATAAAGCAAAAATCACAGTTGCATAACCGAAGCGGCCGCAGACTTGCGACCGCTTTTTTCTGCATTTTGCAGAAAAATCGTATTGCCGCCCTATTTTATAAGTAGAGAGTATTCTTCGTCCGTCGCGAAATCTATATATAGTTTTAACATAATTGACAATCACAATATATTGTGCTACTATACTCATGTAATTGATATTTGTGCAGTTCATCGGAACGCAGACCGTATGGTCTGTGCGTGGGGCTTCTCACATTGCACACGTTGGTCAGGTTTGTATTTGAGTGCTGGTAGCATGGTATTTGCCCGCAAGGGGTAGATGTCGCTGCCGGCATTTTTTATATAGATATTCATGCCGGTGGCAGAAAGGAGTGTTATGGCGAAAGCGAGTCTCATCGGGCTGATCACGCAAGGCCCGGAATTGCAGCACAGCGCCAAGGGTGAACCCTATGTCCGCTTTTCCGTAGCCGAGTACGTCGGCTTCGGTTCGCAGCGGCACACACAGTTTGTTGACGTGTGGGCATGGGGCTACATGGCGCAGCGGCTTGCAAAGTGCAGTCTGAGTAACGGCGATTTTATCTTTTTGAGCGGCACGTTGGAACTGGAAGAGTTCACAAAAAAAGACGGCATCACAAAGGATAAACGCTTGAAGCTCAGATTGGACGATTGGGCGCCTGTTCCGCAAAAACGGGAAACAGTCCGTCCAGTGCAGAATGAAACAGAGGTTTTTCCAGTCACCGCCGAACAGATCGACGGCGACCGGGAAGAACTGCCGGAATAATACCGGCGCAGCGGAAGAGGAACCGCACCAGATGATTCAGAAATGATTCGTCGGTGCGGTTCCTCTTTTTTTGTTTTTCTAGAAAATGTATTTGAAAGGTGGCAATTTTTTATGAAACGATCCAGTCCCCTTTGGGGTAGTGTCTCGGTCCTGATCGGTGTGGTCATTGCGATTTTAGCGCTGGTGCGCGGTGCATGGCTCGTCCCGCTTTTGCTCCTGACCTTTACGGCGTGGGGTCTGTGGGTGGTCATGTTCCAGCTTCAGCCCGCGTGGGATTCCATCCGCGGATATCTGGTCGCAACCGACCGTCTGCACATGGATACATATGGCGACAGCCCTGTGATCCGTGTGCTCGACCGCGAGGGTATCGACCAGATCGAGCCACTGGAAATTCAGCAGACCGCACACCAGCAGATCGGCACCTATCTGGACATTCCCAGCAAGTATTATGACCGGATGCTCCAGCGCGATCCCGCGCTTCTGAGCTACAACGTCAACCGCTGGTTCCAGAAAGAGCCGGAACAGAAGCTGCTGCGCACAATGGACGGCAAGGCCAGAGCGTTTCTCAGCAACCGCTATCGCCGCATCGACAATCTGGACATCGCCCGCGTCGTTCTCCCCATCATTGGAGAAATGGATGGCGCACGCTTTGAAAGCTGCGAGATCACCGACGACCGGATGTATCTAAAAGTTGTCAATCCGCGCTTGCAGGCGGAGGTGGTTCCCGGTGATATCGTGCAGGCAGGCATTATGATCTCCAACAGCGAGACAGGACTTGGTGCCGTCAACATTCAGCCGCTCATTTATCGGCTGGTATGCTCCAACGGCATGGTGGTGAATGAAGCCGGCACCCGCCGGGCGCACATCGGCCGCGTGAACACCACGGATGTGAACTTCACCCTCTATTCCCAGCAGACGCTGGATGCAGAAGATCGCGCGTTTGTCCTGAAGATTCAGGACACTGTGCGCGCCGCCGTTGACGAAGCCAGATTCTCTACGGTGCTGAGCCGGATGCGGGAAAGCAAACAGGCACAGCTCAACACGCAGGATCTGCCCGGTCTTGTCAAGCTCGCCGGTTCCAGCTTCGGTTTCTTAGCGGAAGAAGGCAAAGGCGTTTTGCAGCATCTGATCGAGGATGGAGATTTTACGCTCTACGGTCTGGCGAACGCTGTCACGCGGTTCAGTCAGGATGTTGAAAGCTATATTGCATGATTCACCCTCCGTATCCGTCTGTTTTCTGGCGAACAGGACGGTATACGGGGGATTTCTGCACCGGTTGGGCTTAAAAAAGCGTAAAAAGTCACAGCCGGTTTCAAGCTTGCACAAGAAACCGGCTGCATGAATGAATCGTATCAGTTCATCTGCACGAGTTCTAATATATGATATGCTGGAATAAAAAAACTACATTTCCCCTCGCCGCAGCAGATTCATTCAAACCGCAAACGCTATGCGCTTCGTTTTTATCAAATTAGTACTGGTTCAGTTTGTATCCGCGCACAGCGGGCCTGCCAGCTCCTGCATAAAGAACAGCTTGCCCGGCATGGTCGGGATGCGGCTGGAGGTCACGGCCTTCGTGGGGCCGTAGCGGAGGGTCATCCAGAAGCTCATGCCCTGCCACTGCATACCGCGCGACAGCACGCCGTCCGCGCCGCCGATGGCGTAGTCCGAGCCGAAGATGATCTTCGGGCCGATGGTATTCGCGTAGCACGGGATAAGCGGCCACGAGGAACGGAAGGACGTGATGGCGTTCTGCTCGATGGTGAATGGGTGGAGTCTCGCCCCGATGCGGCACGGCTCTGCCAGCCATGCTTCCTCGGTTTCATATTCATCGGCAAAATGCGGCTCCCAGAACGCGATATGGCACATGCGGCCAATGCCGTAGACCAGCACCTGCTTCGCGCCCTCGGCCTTCAGTGCGGCGATCTTCTCCGCGTAGGTCGGCAGATTCTCTTTCGTTGCGAAATTACGCTGGTCTTCCGGAACAGTCAGCTCGCCGAGCGGCCCGTAGAAGGCGTTTACCATGGCATTCTGGAACGCAGCCGGGTCAGAGGCGGGCAGCGTGTTGCCCGCGGCGTCCGACCACTCATCCATGTTGAAGCCGTAAACGTGCTTGCAGTCCACGTTCCACTCCTTCAGGAAGTAGACCGCCCACTTGTACATCCCCATCGGGCCAACCGGCAGGATGAGGATCAGCTTGCGGCCCTCCTCCTTTGTCTTGCGAATCTGCATGGCGATCTCGTGGCCCATATACGCACCGAATTCTTCGAGGTTTTCGCAGGCGACCGGCCGGAACGCGGGGTTCCAGAACGGCTGCGGCTGCGTGACCGACTCGGGCGGCTGCGAAACGCAGGCCGCGATCTTTTCAATGTCCCAGCCCTTTGGGAAAACTTCTGCAAAATAAGAGCCTTTCAGGGTATCCGTCATGTTCATAGCTGTTTCTCCTTCCGTTTACAGGTCAAATAGCTTCTTTTCATCATTGGAGCGGTACGCAAGCTCGATCACGCGCTGCACCTGCACCGCGTCGGATGCCGGAACCTCCAGCGGGCTGCCGGTCAGGATCGAGTTGGAAAAGCTCTCGATTTCCCGCGCATACATATCTCCAAACTCTGTATGCAGCTCCGTGCGCTCTGCGCCTGCGTGATCCTGCTGTGCATCATAGCTGCCCTGCTCCGTCAGGAAGATCGCGTCAATCGTGCCGCCGTCAACCTGTCCGATCACGCTGTCTCCGAGCAGCCGTCCACGTTCGCCGAACACCTCCAGCTGCCATTTAGCCGCGTTGTCCGGGATGTTGAAGTTGGACTGCACCACGCACTGGCAGCCGTTCTGCATCCGCATCAGGACAGTCGAGGAATCGTCCACCTCATAGTGGAACGTCTGCGTGCCGTGCATGGCCGCAACCTCCGCTGCCTGACTGCCGAGCACATATTGCAGCAGGTCGATACAATGGACGCCCATGTCCACCAGCGCGCCTCCGCCGCCCTGCGTCTTTTTCTGCCGCCATGCACCGGGGATATCCGGATACCAGCAGGTAAACTGCGCATAGGCGGACACCGGCTTACCGATTTTTCCCTCGGCAATGGCCTTTTTCATCGCCTGAATGCAGGCGCCGAAGCGCATCATGAAGCCCGCCGCGATCAGCACGCCCTTTTCCTTGCAGTGCTCGACGACCTTCTGCCCTTCCGCCGCCGTCATTGCCAGCGGCTTTTCAATCAGGATATGCTTACCTGCGTCTGCTGCCGCCATTGCCTGCTGTGCGTGCAGAAAAACCGGGGACGCGATATAGACCGCGTCAATCTCCGGGTCGTTCAGCAGTTCTTCTGCAGACGTATACGCTTTTTTGCAGTTCCATTTCGCGCGGCAGCTTTCCGCCAACTCCGGCGTGATCTCCATGACGGCGACCAGCTCTGCATTTTCGCACTGCATCATACCGGGGATCGTCCGGCGCTGGGCAATGCCGCCCGCGCCGATGACGCCCCAACGAACCTTTTTCATCGCTATGTATCCTCCCTTGCTTACGGCAGCAGATTTCCTGCCGCCATTCTCGGATAGACGGTATAGGGCCGGAAGCCCTCGGCATACGCGGCTCCGCACTGGTACCCGCGGTATTTGGAGCAGGTGCGCACCATGTCCGCGAAATCAATGTTGTCATGCTCCAGCATCCAGTCCAGCTGCGACCGATGGCAGCGGAGCGCCGCCAGCTTCGTCTCGATCTGATCCGTGATGTCCACATAATGCGTCGGCTGGAAGCCGACGCCCGCCAGCGTATCCATAAAGAACACCGGGATAAAGCTGGAATACGGCTCAAAGCTGTGCGGCCTGTGGCTCAGGCCGGAGCAGAAGCTGCCGTTGGTCACGATGCGGCTCGTCTCCGTGTGATCCTGCATGTAATCCGTATCATTGTGTGTAATAATGACGTCCGGCCGTGTGCAGCGGACGACGTCCGCCATTGCGTCCATGACCGCCGGATCGTGGCTGTTGACCAGCATATCCCCGACATTCAGGTTGAACGTCTGCTTTGCGCCGATGATCTTCGACGCTTCTTCAAATTCCTCCGCGCGCATCGCCGCCAGAGGCTCCGGCTCAATGACCACATGGCCCTGATTGCCGTTCGCCACATGGCAGGTGTAGACCTCCGCGCCCTGCTCGACATATTTCCGAAGCGTACCCCCGCAGGCGATCTCCAGATCGTCTGGGTGGCAGCCGACTGCCAATACTCTCATGATTGTCCCATCCTTTTTTAAACATGCACGTTTTGCCTGATTCCCTATATATTCAACATACCGCGCTCGAATTATTTTGTCCACTAAAATAAATCAAAACGTCCAGAGTTTAGCCAATCAATTCATACGAAAGGCCCCTGATGCACTGGATTCTCGCATCAGGGGCCTTTCGCGCCGGAAGACGCTCAGAAGTCATATTCGATTTTGACCGGCATGCCGGTTTTGCTGGATTCGACGGCGGCAAGGCTGGCCTTGACGGTCTTTGCGCCCTCAATAGCCGTGGTGTGGATGGGCTTGTCGTTGACGATGCAGTCCACAAACTCGTCCAGTTCGCCCGCTGCATTGTGGTTGTTCACGGTGACAGGATACTCAATCGGGATCGCATGAGACTGCGGCAGATCCGCAAACAGCGTTTCGCCGTTGCCGACGCCATCCTTGAACACGGTCATGTGGTTGCTGGTGTTGTCGGTGATGATGGTGCCCTTCGTTCCGTAGAATACGCTGCGCATCGTATAATTGCGCTTGCAGCCGGTGGAGACGAACACCTTACCGATCACATTGTTCGGGAATTTCATAATGGCGATGGTGCAGTCGTCGGTCGGATAGTTTGGCAGCATCTTGTGGTTCGCGTAGGCGAAAACCTCCGTCGGGTCGCCGGCAATCCAGCGGGCCAGATCGACCGCATGGCAGCCTCCGCCAAGGAACCCATGACGCAGCGGGTCAAGACGCCACGGCAAATCAATTTTTGAGTAATCATGTGCATACTCGGTTTCCACAAAGAACAGTTCGCCGATCTCGCCGCGGTCGATGAGTTTTTTTGCCTTGACAAAGCCCGGCGTATAGCGGCAGATCTGACCAACCATCATCTTGGTTTCGGCGGCCTTTGCAGCGGCAATCATCTCGCTGCATTCGTCAAGCTTCAGCGCCATCGGCTTTTCACACAACACATGTTTCTTCGCGGCCAGTGCCGCAAGCGTGATCTCCTTGTGCGTCTGATCGGGCGTGACGATAATGACAGCATCGATTTCCGGATCGTTCAAAACGTCGCGGTAATCCACTGCAGTCTTTTCTACGCCGAATTTATCAGCTGCCTCATGCAGAAGCGTTTCGTTGAGATCGCAGAGCATAGCAAGCTCGGTGTTCGGATTGTCCATAACAGCCTGCATATGGACCTGCGCCATGATGCTGCAGGAAATGACACCAATTTTGAGTTTCTTTTTCATAACAGTTCCCTCTCTGATAGACGTGTAGATGATTTACTTTGTGGAGCCGGCGGAAATACCCATGATGATCTGCTTGGAGAGGATCAGGTAAATCGCAATTGCCGGAACCGCTGCGATCAGGATACCGGTGAGCTGGAACGGCGTGTCCGCATTGTACATGGAGACAAGGCCGTCCAGCGCTGGCATGACCAGCCGCTTGTTGACGCTCTTAATGATGACCATCGGCGGCAAAAGATCATTCCAGCTGGAGATAAAGCCCATGATGGTACAGATCGCGATGGCGGGCTTGCCCATGGGGATCATAATGTGGAAGATCTTTCGGAAATAGCCGCAGCCGTCGATTGCCGCAGCCTCAAGCAGTTCATTCGGAATACTGCGGAAGCTGGACGACAGGAGCATGATTGAGCTTGGAATCCCGATCGTGCCGGTAACAAGGATCAGTCCGCGATAGGTATCGATCATGTGCAACTTCGTCAGCATGGTATACACCGGGATCATGATGACCTGAAACGGAATGAACATGGCTGAGATAATGAGCGGATACATGGCATTCTTTCCGCGAAACCGCAGCTTCGCAAACGCATAACTGGCGAAAATGGCCAGAGGCATGGTAAATACCAGCTTCAGAACCGTTACCAGGAGCGTATTGAAAAGATACTGCCCGATCTTGAAATTCTTGAAAATGATCAGATAGTTTTCAAAATGTCCCTTCAGCAGATCGACGGAGAACATGTCCTTCATATATTCCGCCTGCGACTTCAGGGAGTTGACGCCCATGAAGTACAGCGGATACAGGTAGGAAACTGCCAGCAGGATCAGAATCAGGTAGATCAGAATATTCGCCGGAATTGAACGTTTTTCAAGCTTCTTTCCCATGCCGTCACCTCCAATCATCGGCTCTGTTGCTCATACGCATCTGAATGACCGTGATTGCCGTGATAATCAACAGCAGAATCACGGAAAGCGCACACGCCTGGCCGAGTTTGGTTCCGTTAAAGCCCTTGACGTAAACCATATAGTCCAGTGTCGTCGTTTCATAGCCGGGCCCGCCGTTGGACAGCGAGTAGATCAGCGGGAAAATACCGGTGAAGATCCAGATCATGGCGCTGACAAACGAGTATTCCAGTGTGCGAGCCAAAAGGGGAATCGTGATACTGAAAAGCCGCCGCCAATAGCCTGCGCCGTCGATGGTCGCCGCCTCCAGAATACTGGGGTCGATACCGGTCAGACCGCCGAAGATGATCAGCACCTGCCAGCCAATGTTGCTCCAGACCAGACAGAGGAACACGACGAAGCGCGCGCTCGGGCCGGAATTGAGCCATTCGATTGCCAGCGCGTCAAGCCCAATGGCACGCAGAACCTCGTTCAGCGGGCCGGAGTAGCTAAACATGATCTTGTACAGAAGGCCGACGACCGTCATGGAAATGATCGAGGGAAGATAATATACAAGCCGGAAAAATCTCCAGCCGGGTATGCGGTCATTTAAAATTACGGCGATGATCATGCCGATCAGCGCCTGTACGGGAATTGTCAGGAGAAAGACGCCGGTGTTTTTCAACAGCGTCCAGAAATTCGGGTCAGAGAATATGCGGATGTAGTTCCGCAGGCCGACCGGATCGCTTTTGAACATTCCATCCCAGTTGGTAAAGCTCTTTACAATCACCATACCAATGGGGTACGCACAGACCAGCAGTTCCAGTGCAAGCACCGGCAGAACGGACAGCCATCCCTGCCGGTTTTCCCGCCGCAGCAGCGCGCTGTGTTTTCCAGATTTCATGGTTCACCTCTGCTTTCAATCACCCGCAGCGCAGAGCGCTGCGGGTGACCGTGTATCTGTGCCGCACGGCACAGAGCTTCACATTTTCCGTCAGTCAAGCTGTGCGTCGTCCATTGCCCGTGTCAACTCGTCCAGCGACATGTTGCCGACCAGGACCTGGCACGGCAGAGAGCAATAGATGTTTACCACATCGGCACTCAGGCAGTTGTCCGGCCAGAAGTAGAGGCCGCCGGCCATCTCGACCGCCTGCGCAAAATAGGGATCGTCCGTCCTGCCGATATCCGCGGCGGTGATATCCGTGCGGATCGGTATGGCGGTATTCTTGGTATACATGGAGACCATTTCGTCGCGCGAAAGCAGGAACTTTACAAACTCGACCGCCATGTCGGGATTTTCGCTGAAGTTGGACACGCCAAGCGCCGCGCCGACGCCGCCGACAGCAGTATCCGTATCGATGAGTGATTCATCCGCAGTGGGAACCGGCAGCATGCCGAAATCGTCGCCGAGCGCTTCATGATAGGTTTCATAGTCACCGAAATAGAGCGTATGAAGCGCGCTGCCGCCCTGAAGGAACACGTTGTAACTGTCGGTAGAGGTAGCGGTATCCTTGTTCAGCCATCCGTTGTCATAGAATTTCTTGTATTCGTTCATCATGAACTTGAAACCCTCGTCATCTGCGAAGGAAACCTGTTCATCTGTGTGGGCAAGAATGCCGTCAAGACCACTGAGCTGCTCCCACCACATGCTGAGGCAATACAGAAGCAGTCCGGGATAGCTTTCATCTAGGTGCAGGGGCTGAATGCCTGCGTCGCGGATCGCGTCAAGCGCCGCATAGAATTCATCAATAGTACGCGGCGGATTTGCTTCAAAGTCAAGTCCGGCCTGCTTGACCAGCGACTTGTTGTAGGCAAAGCATGCGACGCTCTGGCCGAGATAGGGCATACCGTAAATCGTGTTATCTGCATTCATGCCCTCGGCGCAGGTTTCCCAGCCGACGACCTTCGTGCGCAGATCATCATCCAGATAGTCGTTCAGCGGCAGCAGGCCGTCTTTGAGCGAGATCAGCGCCGGGCCATTCACAAAGCAGGCAATATCCGGGCCGTACCCGGCGCGAGTCGCTGCCTTGAAGTCATTCATCAGCTGCGCATTGTCATTATACGCATTGATCTCGATGGTCACATTGGGGTACAGCTCACGGAAGCGTTCGATGGCCTGTGAGATGTACCAGGTCTCCTGCCCTTCCTTCAGCTCGTTCGGGCGGATCATGTCGTTGCAGCTCCAGAGCGTCAGCTTGATGGGCTTGCTTTCGTCTGTCGTCTGCTCTGCCGGAGCCTGCGCATCAGACGTATCCGGTGCTGCAGGTGCGGCGCAGCCCACAATGCCAAGCGCCAGTACAAGCACCAGCGTGAGAGCCAGAAATTTGCGTACATGTTTCATTTTCATTCCTCCGCTTTCTTTTTTGGGGATCGCTGCTCATAGTTTAGTGGAAGCATCTGCGAAATAACATACAGCTTCTTGCATAAAATATCGTTTTTTTGTTCAAACGGCCGCCCGCTGTGCCGCGCTGCAAAAATAACGATTTTTTGCTGCAAAAAATCGCCGCAGCTGAACTGCGGCGATTTTCTACGGCATTTCCTGTCCGTCCGGCTGGCTCTGCCGCTTGAAGCGGTAGGGCGTAAGGCCGGTTTCCTCGCTGAAAATTGAAACGAAGTGGCTGACGGAGGTGTAGCCAAGCTGCGCGCTCACCTCGCCGACCGGGTACAGCCGGAGCAGCTGCTTTGCCTTTTCGATTTTCTGTGCTCGGATATACCCGCTCAGATTCATGCCGGTCGCCTGCTTGAAAAAACGGCTGACATAGGAGGGGCTCATATAGACCTCCTGCGCAATATCTTCCAGCCGGATTTTGCCGCACAGATGCGTCTGTACATATTCTGTGATCTGCCGCAGCAGGATATCCGGCTGTGACTGGCTCCGGCGCGCGTCCAGCACGTCGATCAGACGGTGAATGCCGGCTGCCGCAAGTGAAAGCTCCGCTGCCGAAGCACAGCTTTTCGCGATCTCGTCGCCGCTGACCTCATCTGCTCCCGCAATGATCCCCGTCTGCTCCGCCAGAAGGATCGTCCGCTGAATAAACGCAGTGAGCTGTGCCGCCGCCTGCGGGAGCTGCGGCCTCGCGTTCTTTAGATGCACCGTCAGCGCATCCAGTTCGGCGTGCAATGCCGCAGCGCTGAAAGTGTTGGTTCGCTTATAAGCCGGGCGGCCGGCTGTATGCCGCGCGGGAGATGCGCTGAACCGGTAGAGTTTGCCGTGTCCGTCGTAATAGGCCGACGCGCAGGCTTGATGCGCGTGCTCATAGAGCGCCGGTATCTGCCGGGCATCGTTCGCGGTTTCGCTGATTCCCATGCTCAGGATGCAGTCAATGCTGCTTTCCGCCATGCTTTGCAGACGTGAGAAAGCCTTCTCCATCCGCTCAGGCAAAAGCGCAGGCAGGAGCGCAGCAATATTCCGTCCCGCTGTACGGAAGAAACAGCTGGAACCCTCACGGCAGAAGATCTCCTGCGCGATGGCGATGATACCGGCATAGGGCGGCTGCGCGCGCTGGCTGCCGGTATCCGGCATCTGAACCGTAAGCAGGCCGACCGTAAACGGCGCGCCCCGCTTCAGAAGCCCCCATTTTTCCAGCTGGTACGGCGCTGTGCGCAGATTTTCCGCCGTACCGCTGAGCAGCAGATTCAGATACTCCGTCCGCAGCTGCGGCGCCGTATCGGCATGCGCTTCGCCGTCCGAGTTCCGGAGCCGCTCCCGTTTCAGCTGCTGCGCAACGCGCCGCACCGTTTCCAGCAGGACATCCGGCGTCGCCAGATCCTTCTGCAAATACTCCGCCGCGCCGAGGCTCACCGCCTCCTTGTAGCGCTGGATATCGTTCATGCAGCTCAGTACGATGAAGCGGGTTTCCGGTGCCGCGTCCTTCACGCGCCGAATCATCTCCAGTCCGTCGATCCCCGGCATGACGATATCCACGATCGCAATGTCGGGCTGTTCCCGCAGGATCAGTTCAATTCCCTCTTCCCCGCTGCGTGCTTCGCCGGCAATGATAAACTGACTCTGCTCCCATGGAATGACCGTCTGCATACCGATCAGGTGAAACGGCTCATCATCAATCAATACAATCTTCATCACAGTGCGTTTCCTCCCTTCCCATTTTCAGCGGCAGCCGCAGATACACGCGCGTATAACGCTCCGGCTCACTTTCAATCGTAATGCCGTAGCCGCTTCCGTAGAGCATCCGCAGCCGCTCCTGCACGTTGTACACGCCGATATGATTGCTCCCGCGGCCGGACATCAGGTGATCGCCGCTGAGGAGCTGCGTCAGTTTTTCCGGCGTCATCCCGATGCCGTCGTCGCAGACGGCAGCGTCAGATCGCCGTCCGCAGCAGAGGCCGTGACAAGAATGGAGCCCGCCTCCGCACGCTCTGCGATCCCATGCAGCACGCTGTTTTCCACGATCGGCTGCAGAATAAGCTTTGGAATCTGCGCATCGAGCAGCTCGCCCGGAACCTGCGCCTCATAGGTGAACAAATTCTGATAACGCAGCTTCTGGATATAGATGTACTTTTCCAGATAAAACAGTTCGTCGCGGAGCGACACGGCATGGTCGATCCCGCTGAAGCTGTAATTGATCATACAGATAAACGCGCTGATCGCCTTGCTGATTCCCGCCGCTCCCTTCAGCTCCGCCATCCAGCGGATGGTATTGAGCGTGTTGCGGATAAAGTGCGGGTTGATCTGCTCCTGCAAAATCCGAATTTCGAGATCATGCCGTTTTTCGTCGTCGCGGCGAATTGTCTGGATGCTGTTATCCAGCGCCTCGACCATGTCATTGAAGCCAAGATACAGATCTCCGATCTCATCTGCCGATCCCGGCTGCACACGCACGGAAAGATCGCCGCGCTGCACCTGATTCATGCTGGCGCTGAGCGCTGTGACGGGGAAAATCAGCCAGCGATTGATACAGAGCATCATGACGGCAATGCACATGCAGACTGCCAAAATCAGCGCTGCCGTCAGCCATGAAAGCGAATAAACCGAACGATACAGGTCGGTATCCGGCACGATCATTGTCAGCGTCCATTTGTCCCGACTTCCCGGAAACTCGATCTGCGTGGAGAAAACCTGTCCGCGCTGAAGTCCCAGCCGGACGGTTCCGCCGTTCGGCTGCGCAAGAAGCTCAGGCTCCGGCGGCACGCCTTCGGAGGATATCACATAGTCTCCAGTGCTGCTGGATAAGAAAACAAGACTGTTCGTCGTGATCCTGGAGCTGCACAGCAGCCGCTCCATCTGCGTTGTGCTGATGCCGAGCAGCGCCACGGCAGCGGTCTGTCCGTCCACAACCAGGTTGCCCGCGACATAGAGTGAACGGCCGCCCAGCAGATTGAACAGGTCGTCCGACACGCCGTACCAGACGCGGCTGTAATTGCTGCTGCTCAGCGCCTGATACCACGCGTAGGCATCCAGCCGGTTCCTTCCGTCGCCGCCCGGCGCAAGATAGGTGGAATAGCATGACCCATCCGGAAACACAAGCGCATAGGAACTGGGCATTTTCAGCCGCAGCAGATTCCGCGCGCTGTAAAGCTCCGTTTCCAGCTGTTCCTGATAGGAAAGATGCGCCTCACTGGTGTCCGGCAGACGGCGCAGGCCGGAAAGCACGACAGTATTTGTCGGCAGCTCCTGAATCGTTGCATAGAGCAGATCGACCTTTTCATTGATCTCCTGCGCGGTGATGATCAGGTTTTTTCGCGCAAGCGTGTTGGTCTGCTCCTTGATGATATTCCGCGACTGCGCGGTCGAAACAATGCCCATGACCAGAACCGGAATGATCGTCATGAACGCCATTGTCAGCATGATCTTTTTTCGGATCCCAAAGCGGTGGCGCATATCGTTTCCTCTCCTCAATCTGTCTTCTGTGCAAGCATCTGGGCGCGGCTGAACGCGCGGTATTCCTTCGGCGTCATATTCAGATACTGCCGGAACGCCGCGTAATACGACTGCATATCCTCATAGCCGGACGCGCGTGCAGCCTCGCTGACCGGGCAGCTGCTGCCAGCCAGAAGCTCGCAGCTTTTCTCGATCCTTGTCCGCCGCAGATACTCCCGGAAGGTCAGCCCCGTTTCCTGCCGGAAGCGGCGGCTGATATACGGGACGCTGTAATGCTCGCCCGCACAGAAATCCTGAAGCGTTACGTCGTGCGCGTAGTGCCGGTTGATATACAGGATCGCCTTTTCCACGGCTTCGCAGCCGGTATGGAGCGTCCGCTCCGGCGCGAGCTTCCGCAGCGTCAGGATCAAAATCTCCGTCAACCGCCCGCGGAAAATCTCCGCGCTTCCAAACTGCATCTGCCGGTATTCCTGCACCATCCCGCCAAGCAGCGCGCCGACGCGCCCGTCTTCGTCGTGAAACACACAGTCTGTCCAGTTTGCGCCGAGGATCATCCTGTAATACCGCACCAGACACGCCTGCAGCAGTTCGTTCAGACTCAGGCAGCAGCGCATCGTTTCATCGATAGCCTCCGGCAGAAACAGGCAGTTGATCAGCGTCAGCCCGCAGCTGTTTTCATAGCGGTGTGTACTGCCGAGATCAACAAAAAAATAGTCGCCGCGATGCAGAACGGTTTTTATATCATTGAGCGTATGCTCACAGGTGCCGCCGGTAATATAAGCCAGTTCAAAAAACAGGTGGTCGTGCCGCTGCAGATCCCCCTGCTCACGCTCCATCATGACAAGGCTTTCGTTTTCATGCTGCGCGTTTTCCTCGATTTGGATCGTCTTGTGTGTCATGGTTAAATTCACCGCCTTTTTCAGTAAATAATACGGTCTGGAATTTATCTTAGCGTCTGCTATGATAGAAGTCAATCAGAAACCTGAACAGGAGGCATGCAATATGCAATGGCACGCAAACTGGATCCGTCCCGCAAAGTCTTATGGCAGCGTCTGCCCAGCGTTCCGAAAGACATTTTTCTGCCCGGAGAACGTCGTTTCCGCTGCGCTCCGGATCACGGCGATGGGCGTCTATGAAGCCTCGCTCAACGGCAGCCGCGTGGGCGATTTTATCCTCGCACCCGGCTGGACCGTCTATCAAAAGCGCCTGCAGGTGCAGCAGTACGAGCTGCAGATCCGTCCCGGTCAGGAAAATGAGCTGACCGTATTGGTCGGCAAGGGGTGGTATCGCGGCCGCCTTGCGGGATGGCTTCCGGGTCAGAACAGCAGTGCGGCGCTCCCGGCCGCACTGACGGCGGAGCTTACGCTCCGGTATCCCGACGGCCATACGGACACGATCTGCACGGACGCAAGCTGGCAGACGGCGGAAAGCGCCGTGCGCTTTTCCGAGCTGTATGACGGCGAAACGTATGACGCCGCGTTTGAGCCGTCCGTCTGGACGCCAGCCGTGATCTGTGACGGCCCGACCGATACGCTGATCGAGCAGCAGGGCGAACCTGTCCGTGAGCAGGAGCGCATCGCGCCTGCCCGCATCTTCAAAACACCTGCGGGCGAAATTGTTGTGGATTTCGGCCAGAACCTGACGGGCTATGTGGAGATCGCGCTGGACGGTGTCAAAGGCGAAGCCGTGGAGCTTTCCCATGCAGAGGTTCTGGACAAAAACGGGAATTTCTACACGGAAAACTATCGCTCGGCAAAGGCAAAGTATCTCTATTTCTGCAAAGACGGCGCGCAGCGCTACAAGCCGAAGCTGACGTTCTATGGCTTCCGTTACATTCGCGTCGACCGGTTTCCGTGCGGTGCGGAACACGCCGCGCAGGAAAATTTCACGGCAATCGCTGTCCACTCCGACATGAAGCGTACCGGATATCTCTCCTGCTCCGATCCGCTTTTGAACAAGCTGTTTGAAAACGTAATCTGGGGACAGAAGGGCAACTTCCTCGATGTGCCGACCGACTGCCCGCAGCGTGACGAGCGCCTTGGCTGGACAGGCGATGCGCAGGTGTTCATCCGTACGGCGTGCCTGAATTTTGACGCAGAACGCTTCTTTACAAAATGGCTCGCCGATCTTGCCGCCGACCAGCGCGAAGACGGTGCAGTCGGGCACGTCATCCCGAACGTCCTGCATCAGAGCGGCAGCGCCGCCTGGGACGATGCTGCGACGATCTGCCCGTGGGCGGTCTATCTGGCTTACGGTGATCCGAATATCCTGCGCGCACAGTTTGCAAGCATGAAAAAGTGGGTGGACTATATCACTGCGCACACCACGACAAAAGATCTCTGGACCGGCGGCGAGCATTACGGCGATTGGCTGGGACTGGACGCGCCATCGGGCAGCTATAAAGGTTCAAGCCGCGAGGAGCTGATCGCCTCTGCGTTCTACGCGCATTCCACTGCGCTCGTCATAAAGGCAGGCCGCGTGCTCGGTCAGGACATCTCCGCATACGAAGCGCTATACAAACGCATCGTCCGTGCGTTCCGTCAGGCATATCCGGTCTATCAAACGCAGACGGAATGCACGCTCGCCGTCTATTTTGCGCTTGCGGAGGACACGCAGAAGGCGGCAGACCAGCTGGCACAGATGATCCGCAGCTGCGGCACGAAGCTCCAGACCGGCTTTGTCGGAACACCGTACCTGCTGCACGCGCTGTCCACGCACGGCTATACGGAACTGGCCTACGATCTGCTCCTGCGCCGCGAATATCCGTCCTGGCTCTATCCGGTCACAAAGGGCGCCACCACGATCTGGGAGCACTGGGACGGCCAGATGGAAAACGGCGATTTCTGGAGCAGCGACATGAATTCCTTCAACCACTATGCCTACGGCGCCGTCGCCGACTGGGTCTACACTGTGGCGGCAGGCATCCAGACCGTCGAGGAAAAACCCGGCTACGCAGCCGTCCGCATCGCACCGCAGCCAGACAAGCGGCTGGACTGGCTGGAGGCGTCGGTAGAAACGCGGCACGGCCTTGTCCGTTCCCGCTGGGAAAAGCAGCGTGATATGTGGCGCTATGAGATCGAAACACCGGTCGAGGCAGAGGTCGTGATCGACGGCAGAAAAACATTCTGTCGCCCCGGCCGCTATATTTTCTTCAGTGAACTCGCCTGATATAAGAAAAGAGCGCCCTGCGGGGCGCTCTTTTGCAGTAACGCGGGCTGCATATCATTCAGTTTCTTTTATCTCTGTACCCGACCCGTGCCGTCGCCGCCCATGAGTTTTGCTACGTCGGAGACGGACACGCGGTTGAAATCGCCGATGACGCTGTGCTTGAGGCAGCTTGCCGCGACTGCGAATTCCAGTGCGGACTGCTTGTCTTTGTAATGGTTCAGGCCGTAGATCAGGCCGCCCGCGAAGCTGTCACCGCCGCCGACGCGGTCGATGATGTCGCGGATTTCGTATTTCTTCGAGACGTAGAAATTCTCTCCGTCATTGAGGCACGCCGCCCAGCCATTCCAGTCGGCGCTGTGGCTCTCGCGGAGCGTGATGGCGATGCACTTCATGTTTGGATAGGCTTCCAAAACCTTATTGCCAAGCGCACGGTACTTCTCGCGGTCGAGCTCACCGGATTCGACGTTCACATCGGCTGTGATTTCAAGCGATTTCTGCACGTCTTCCTCGTTGGCAATCGCAACATCGACGTACTTTGCAAGTTCGCGCATGACCTCGCTGGCTTTTTTGCCGTATTTCCAGAGATTCTTGCGGTAGTTCAGGTCACAGGAGACGGTGATGTTCCGTTTCTTTGCCTCTTTTACGGATTCTAAGCTCAGTTCCATCGCAGATTCAGAAATCGCAGGCGTAATGCCCGTGATGTGGAACCATCCTACGCCGTCAAATGCCTTGTTCCAGTCGATATCGCCCGGCTTTGCCAGCGCAATCGAGGAATACGCGCGGTCGTAGACGACCTTACTGGGAAGCTGGTTCGCACCGGCTTCGAGATAATAAATCCCCATTCGTCCGTCCCCGTGGACGATTTTTTTCGTATCTACGCCGAAATAGCGCAGCTCGCGGATGCAGGCATCGGCAATGTCGTTTTCCGGCAGAACGGTCAGGAATTCCGCGTCCATGCCGTAGTTTGCAAGGCTGACAGCGACATTTGCTTCGCCTCCGCCGAACGTCGCCTCCAGCA
>OLRE01001030.1_pt1 | contig 29215 bp, 22 predicted proteins | sample 1672461 | NCBI WGS metagenome assembly OLRE01 (sample SAMEA3136688, study PRJEB25190) | human gut metagenome | biome: human gut; feature: human-associated habitat; material: faeces | place: Austria | collected 2013
ACGAGCCCATGGGCTTCCACGACTACAACTGCCTGCAGATGAACGCCTTCGCGGTTGTCTCCGACTCCGGCACCCTGCCCGAGGAGTCCAGCTTCTTCGCGAGCGTCGGGCACCCGTTCCCGGCGGTGTGCATCCGCACCTCCACCGAGCGCCCCGAGGCGCTGGACAAGGCGTGCTTCACGCTGGCCGGCATCAGCGAGCGCGGCCTGCTGCAGGCCGTCCGCACCGCCGTCGAGCTCGAAGCGGAGGGGTCGCTGCCCGAGGCCCCCGTTCCCGACTACGCCGACGAGACCGTGTCCACCAAGGTGGTCAAGATCATCCAGAGCTACACCGGCGTCGTGGACAAGATGGTATGGAGGAAGAGTTAGACTAAATGCGTAAAAGAATCCTTTTCATCACTTCCTTTGCGTTCCCCGAACACGATGCTGGCGCGACCAGAGTCACCATGCTTGCACGTGCTTTGCGTAGTCGGGGGCATGAGGTTGAATTGTGCGGCATCGGTGATGCTACGATTTTCGATGGGTTTGAATGCCGGTCTCTTAACCCCTATCGCTCTAACAAGGTCTTGAATTGGCTCGCGTATCGCATGCTCGGAATTAACGCTGTCGTATACGTTCGCAGAAACCTCAGCCGCTTCGATGCGGTGATTGCCTCTTTTCTCCCTGCAGCTGCTACCGACAAAATCAAAAAACTCTGCCATGATTCCGGTGTCACTTTTGGAGTTGACTGCACAGAGTGGTTCTCTCCCGAAGAGTTTCCGCAAGGCGAAAAGGATTCGTCTTACCTTGATCACGTGAGATTGATGACGGAAGTAATCGATTCGTCTGTCAGGGTTATTGCAATCAGTGGCTATCTCGAGAGGTATTTTAGGGATAAGGGCTGCCCGGTGTTGAGAGTGCCATCAATATTGGATTATGAGACGCTTGCTCCCGATTCAGTAGCGTCTCCGGCAGAAGATTCCGTGTCAATTATGTATGCGGGTTCTCCGGGTCGTAAGGACTCGTTGTGGATGATTCTTGAGGCTATAGAGCTCTTGAGTGAAGCCTCGCTGGAGAAGTTGTCCTTTGATTTTTACGGTGTCGGCCAGGCGGACTTAAAGAAATACATGCCTAGCCATGGCGAAATTCCTCCGTATGTTCGCGCCCATGGAAGGGTTCCGCGTTCTGAAGTGATAGCCGCTTTGAAAAAGAGCGACTTTACTGTGTTAATGAGAGATCCAGAGAAGCGGTTCGCTCAAGCCGGCATGCCAACTAAAGTGACAGAGAGCCTAGGGTGCGGTACGCCTGTCATAGCGAATATCACTTCCGATCTTGCGGAGCATCTCCAGGATGGCGTTGACTCGATTGTGGTCGAGGATTATTCGGCTAAGGCTTGCGCATGCGCCTTTGAAAAGGCTGCCACCTTGTCGCCTTCCGCGCGTTCTGCGATGCGACGGGAGGCTTGCGCTGCGATGCGCGGCGGTCTTGACTATCGTGCGTATGCCACTTCGATTAATAATTTTTTGTTCGGTGATTGCTAATGAGAATTTTGTGGGTTTGCAACAAGCCTCCCATGCCGGTTGCCTTGACAGCAGGCATAGATGGGAGCAATTACGGAGGTTGGCTTGATTCAATGTCGGCCGATCTATTGCTTAATTCAGCGAATACTCTGATGGTTCTCTTTTTGGATAATTGTGCCGTCAGTGGGGCGACCGACAATTTATCTTATGCATCGTTCCGTGAAGGAGCTGAAGAGGCCTGGTTCTCCCAAAGACTCAACGAATTTAAGCCTGACGTTGTTCATATTTGGGGGACCGAGTCGGCTCATTCCTTGAAGGCTATTCAAGCAGCCAGGTCTCTTGGCCTCGACGCTTCCACCGTTGTCTCGATTCAGGGCCTTGTATCAATATATGGACAATACCATTACGCTGAAGGCTTGCCTGAACATGTTATGAGAACTCCGAGCTTCGGCGATTTTGTCAGGCGCACCACACTTGATCGCGAGCGCCGTATCTTCATTGAAAAAGGGCAGGCGGAGCGAGAATGCCTCCGTTTGGCCAAGCATGTGATAGGGCGTACCGAGTGGGACAAAGCCTGCGCAACGCAAATAAATCCGCACATTTCATATCATCACTGCAACGAATCGTTACGGGCCGAGTTCTATGAGGGCTCTTGGGAAATGAAGGGCGCAGAACGTCACAGTCTCTTCGTTAGCCAGTGTTCATATCCTATAAAGGGCTTTCACTATGTCTTGCAGGCTCTTTCCATTTTGAAAGCGGATTATCCCGATACTGTTCTCTACACAACCGGCGAATCGGTATTTAGGGCCAGCTTGAAAAGAAATCTCGGCAGGAACTCCTATCAAGCCTACATTGCTCGCCTTATCGATGATTATGGGCTTCGCGATAACGTTCGTTTCGTTGGGTATTTGGATGCTAAGGAAATGCGTAGACGTTACTTGCGCTCCCATGTGTTCGTTTCCGCTTCCACTATCGAGAACTCGCCGAATTCGGTCGGCGAAGCGATGCTGCTCGGGTGCCCTGTCGTCTCTTCGAATGTCGGTGGGGTTGCGGACATGCTCGAGCATGGCAAGGAGGGCTTCCTCTATCAATCGAGTGCGCCCTATATGCTTGCTTGGTATATAAGCCGTATATTTGACGATGACGCCCTTGCGGAGGAATTCTCTCGCGCATCGCGTGTTCGTGCCGCGCAAACACATGATAGAGCGGCGAATCTCAATGCGCTTGTCGGTATCTATGATTCAATTTCATGAGCAAGAGGATTTAGATAGTGAATGAATATATTTGCAGCGATTTAGTTCGTTACGGTGCCACCCCATCTTTCTGGGGGGGGGTTCATGAATATCTTGTAAATAAAACTTTTCGTTGGCAGGTTGCATTCAGGCTTGTGAACTCTACCGGCATCGAAAAGCTAGTCGGCGCGATTCTCTGGAAGACCAATCGGAACCGTCAGAACATTCAGATTCATCGTAGGGCCACCGTTGGTTACGGCTTATATATTGGGCACAATGGTCCCGTTGTCGTAAACCCCACTGCCATCCTGGGCAACAATGTTAATTTGTCGCAATTCACGACTATCGGAGCTATTGATGGTGATGCTGCGGTTATCGGGGATAACGTCTATATCGGTCCCGCTTGCTGTCTGATCGAGAATGTTCATATCGGAGACAACGTCACCATAGGTGCTGGGAGCGTTGTCACGAAAGATATTCCAGCTAATGCCACGGCGGTCGGTAACTACGCCAAGGTCGTCAACTTTAATAACCCTGGAAGGTATGTGAGGAATAGATGGGAAGTGCAATAACAGCATCAGGAAAACGAAGATTTGCCGTGAATCGTAACTCAAACATTGAGTTTCTACGCTTATTGGGCATGGCGTGTATTGTCCTTAATCACTTTCCCTGGGATTACGACTCTCTTTCCTCCGCTTGCTTTCCGGGGGGGGGTATAGCGCTGTTCTTGGTGAATTTACTGTCCAACTTTGGTGGGCTTGGTGACTGTCTGTTCTTTGGCATCAGCGCATGGTTCTTATCTGAGGAGATCCAGGGACTTGGGAAGAACGTCAAACGCGTCTGTATGCTCGAGGCGCAGCTTTTGTTCTATGGGACAATCCTATTTGCGGCAACGTTGGCGACTTAATGCGCAGAAGGAGGTTCTTTCTCGCTGGGCGGTTTGCGCCATGCTTTGTTTGGCGCTTTCTTTCCCTTGATGTCTTCGCATTGGTGGTACACGACGAGCTATGCGATTTTCCTGCTGCTCTGCCCCTTTTTAAACGAGGGACTTCGTTCGTTGGACAAACGGGCACATTCGCTTCTTTGCTTTGTCCTGTTGCTCCTCTATTCCCTGTTCCCATATTCTTTTCTGAATGGGTTAATTCGATTCGATATGTCCTATTCAGTTTGGCTATTTGTTTACCAATACGTACTAATAACCTGTCTTCGATGGCATTATTCAGAGTTTCTACTGAATGGGCGCCTGGGAAAACGATTGTTGGCATTGGGACTTGCGTTGGGAATCGGGACACAGATTCTGTTTGGGTTTCCGTTGCTGATTATGGGCAAATCTATGCTTAGTCATCAGCTTTGGCTTAATACCCCGGCGTGCCTTCCCCCGATGTTTATCGCGCTTGGTACGCTGATAATCGCATCAACGAATAATCCCCGGACTAATCTGATTATCAATAAGGCGGCTACTGGCACACTGGCCGTTTACCTTATTCTTACCGACACGGTAGCATCTCGTCTGATCGGCGGCGATGTGGGCTCTTTGGGCCTGAACGGCATGGCGTATATGATGTTCTCGCTGGCTGTGGCGATGGGAGTATTCGCTTTCTGTATTCTCTTTGATCTTCTACGCCAAAAGCTTATGAGGCCCTTTAGTTCGATGATTGACAGGGCTGCGGACTGGGTTGTCGCGCTTCTGCAAGAGATGGCAATGGCTATGTATGGGAAATGTTTGAGGTTGGGAAGGGACTAGCTTCGAGAAGAAACTGGGGGCTATATAGAATGATGCAAGTTTGAGTCGAATAGTATTCTATCTTGCGTAGAAAACCTTGATAGCGGAAAAGGGACCATCGTGGAGGCTAGCCTCACTCGCAAGGACTTTGTCGCCGACGAGGTACCGCAGATGTTTTTGGACCGCGTGCGCGCCGGCACAGAGAAGCAGGTCATGGACGTTTACCGTCTGACGATGAAATCGAAAGGCGACAAATTCCGCGCGAGTTACATTTATGGCATCATGAAGCGCATGAAGGCAAAGGGCGTGCCCGTGGTCGTCTGCGAGCCCACACTGGACGTGCCGGGGTTCTTCGGCTCTGAGGTCACGCATCGCCTGGAGGCATTCAAGGCCGGCTGTGACGTGGTTGTCGCAAACTGCTGGAGCGACGGCAGCGCATTATTTCTTACGCAAATTGGCAACCATATAGCAGAACACGGCCAGCGCCCCGTCATATGATTTCCAGCGGTTAAACAACAAATCATTGACGAAGGGGGCACGGGCCGTGTCTACAAAGTTCGTATGACTCGACGAGAAGTCGCTGCGCAAGGACATAAAGAATCTGGTGAGGAAGACCGTCGAGGAGACGATCAACGCGCTCTTTGACGAGGATGCGTCCGATCTTGTCGGGGTCGGCCGGTGAGGTGCTGGGGCTTTGAAGACCCCAGCACCTTTTGCTTTATGGAACAGCCATGACTATGTGACGTTGCCGCATGTACTCATTGCCGTGGACAAACAAAGGATATCGACAATATGATTTAGATATGCTGCTAAAGTTTTCTTACGCCACCTGAAGACCAACGTTGCGCTGACATCCAATTAAGTGATTCTGATGTAAGAAATGCCCTGTCAAAACCATAATCAGAATTGGAAACAGGCGTAAAAGCGAGTGATTCCTTCTTGCATGTAACTTTACTGACACATGGCTCCAGAAGATTCGAGTAGGGGTGGTCCAATGTCATGCTTCTTGGGGCGTTGCGGAAGCACCTTGCGATAGACTGTGTCGCCTTGGGACCGTCGGAGCGCTTCGACCATATCTTTAGCATCTTTTCCGAGGGCTCCCTGCGGCGTTTCTCCGATTACCTTGATGCGGATATCTCGATGATGACCGTTCGCTCCGCTAAGGGGCTTGAGTGGGACACCGTTTTCATTCCGGGCGTTACGTGCTTCGATTGGCCTGGAAGGATTTGTTCGCGGTGCGAAAGTGCTGGTATGTGCTCGCGTTCTGCGTATGGATGCCGGATCGTGGATGCGAAGAAAATGCCAGACGGGCTTATTGAGGAAATGGGCCTGCTGTACGTCGGTGTCACTCGCGCCCGCAAAGTGGTATATGTCTCCGCTTCTATGCAGCGCAGGACAAATAACGGGAACTACCAGGTTGCCTGCCCCTCTTGTCTAGCGTCTCTTCCGGGCATCGAACCCGTGAGCTGGACGGTCATGGACGGGGAGGGGTGATTTGCGGCGCCGCGTAAGAGGCGGATGCCAACGTTTAATCACGATGAGTTTTGTGGTGCAACTCGTACCCGGTTTGATAATGACGGGCAGTGGGGCAATAGGGGATTGCCCAACATGTTGGTCAAGCAAAATCTTTTGTTAATTTCGAACAGGTATTCGATATGTATGGGCTTTCGCCGTGTGTAAATACGTGGAGCCTAGTTTGAATTTATGCAGCTCAACGAAGCTGCCTCTAGGATGGATTGGACGGCTCACTTATTGCTGTTGATTTATACTGCAAATACTTTAATCGTATCTACCTGCTAAAACACAACATGTTGTGTTCAGCTTCAAAAAACAATACAGGATATAGATTGCGTTTGCGGCTACAATTAATTTAACGTGAAACGTCGTTTCCCCGCTACAACTTAATTGTTCGAAAGGAGCTGGATGGGATAGCTGTCAAAATCGAGGCCATGTTGATGGTCCACTAAGATTCTTTGGGGGCGCGTGCGCTTATAGGTCAACAGCAGTATGCGCCCCCGTATGCTCAAATTATTTCCAAATAGCTTTTCTTCAAGAACCTGTCACTTGTGTGGCAGGGCGGGTTAGTCCGTAAAAAATTCGAGGGATGGTTTTTGGATTCTTGGAGGTGCGTAATTATTGGCCAATAACTATTTAGATGATTTGCTTGGGAAAATTTCTGCTTACGATCTGTTTAATGTGCTCATACCGGGTGCACTCGTAACATATTCCGTCAGCCAGATGCCGTTGGGCAGTTGTATCGACTGCTCTAACTGGCTGGCACTATTTGTGATGAGTTATGTCCTCGGTCTTATTGCGTCGCGGATTGGCTCTCTTTGCATTGAGCCGTTGGTCCGCAAACTAAAACCGACCGGAAAGCGGGACTATTCTGCCTTTGCGTATGCTCAGAAACGCGATCCAAAGGTCGAGCAGCTCTTAATGATTTCAAACATGTATCGCAGCCTGGCGGGGGCTGGTGTTCTGCTCGTCATTATCCTGCTTGCATCATTGTTGCCGGAATCTCATCGGCTTCCTGCGGCGCTGTGCTCTTTTGTCGCCTTATTTGTTGCTTCCTGGGTCAAGCAAGAGCGGTATGTGGAAAAACGAATTAACTTCAATCTTGAGGAACGTGGTAACCATGAGCGAGATTAAGTCTCTGTCCGTTGGTAACGGCGACATGTTTTATATCAATCACAACTCCGATAACTTCAGCATGATCGACTGCAATATCGCCGATGATCGTAAGTCGGAAATCCTTGATGAGGTCAAAAATCTCGCAGGGAAAAAGGATATCGTTCGTTTTATTAGTACGCATCCGGACCAAGATCATATTCAGGGCATTGAGTATCTTGATGAGCTTAAGCTCATTCCGAATTTTTATTGCGTCGACAATAATGTCTCCAAGTCCACGGAGACCAAGAGCTTTAAAAAGTATAAGGAGCTAAGGGGTTCGTCGCGCGCTTACAAAATTAGCAAAGGGTGTAAGCGCAAATGGATGAACATGTCTGATGATGAGTGCGGCTCTGCTGGGATTAGCGTCCTCTGGCCCGATTTGGCAAACGAGACCTTCCAGAATGCTTTGCAGGATGCCGAAAGCTCGGATAATCCCAATAATATTAGCCCCGCGATTGTCTACTCGCTAGAGGAAGGGGTCCGTGCGCTTTGGCTTGGTGACATGGAGAATGACTACATGGTGGCGATCGAAGATGACATTGCGCTTTCGCCTGTGGACATTCTATTTGCGCCGCATCATGGACGGAAGTCCGGTCGCGTTCCTAAGACATGGCTAGATAAGTTGGAGCCTCGGTTGATCGTTGTGGGAGAGGCCTCGTCAGACGAGCTTGAGTATTACTCGAATTACAATACCCTGACTCAGAACAGCGCTGGCGACATTTTGTTCTGCTGCGAGACCGGTAAGACTCATGTTTACGTTGGATCTCCTTCTTACAGCGTCAATTTCTTGGGTGAAGACCCTAATGCTCCGCGAGCGAAGGGTGTGCTGCATTATTTGGGCTCTTTTGATTGCGGTGACCGTTAGTCCTGCTGTCGTCTCGTTCATTCGTGGCCTGTCCACGCTTTTACCGGACAGGCCTAGATGTGTCCTTTCATCTCATTGAGATGGTGTAGGATATTGTCCTGTAATACAAAAGCTCTGCGGGAGCTTTAAGGGTGACGCTTTCGATAAGAGAGTGTTACCCTTTTTTGATGTATGCAATATGTGACGCGCTGGCTAAGCGCCATTCAGGCAATGGAATGGTTGAGTGTGGCCTGGCTGACACTTTACGTCTGCTGTCGCGGCCGCAGCAAGCACTTGATTTACATTATTTAAAGTCTATAATCAAAGAAAAACTCTGAAATATCTTTTCAAAACAATGAAAGGAAAGTTGAGGACGATGCTTTGTCAGTTTTCCTTCAGGAACTATAGGTCCTATCGCGACGAGGCGGAGCTTTCCATGCAAGCGACGCCGATGAGGGAGTTTGAGCGCTCCCTTATCGAGTGTCCCGATGGGCAGAGCTTTCTGCCGGTGGCTGCGGTGTACGGACCCAACGCTGGCGGCAAGTCCAACCTACTCGAAGCTCTTGACTACGTTCGTTCGGCTGTGGCCAGACCGATCAGATTGTTGTCTGCCAGCACTGATGCGCCAGAAGGTAACCGATCTTCAATACCCCGTTGCTCTGCGTTCGAGTTCGATGACGTGTCGGCTGCTAAGCCCACCGAGTTCGAGCTCTACTATCGCGCGGGTGAGCATGAGTACCGCTATGCCCTGTCCGTGCATGCGGACGAGATCGTGTCCGAGGGACTGTGGCGGCGCAAATTGGGAGCTTCGCGTACGGCAATGTTGTTCGAGCGCGAGGGTGCTGAGGTCGAGCTCGGTCCCACGCTGCGCAAACTTGTTACGGCTGCGAGATTCAACCCGAGTCTGCCGTACCTGTCGTTCCTCTGTATCAACTTTGACGCGCCGGTGATCAAGGAGGCTGCCAGCTGGTTTCTTGATGGCGTGTTCCTGAACTACAACAGCTCTTACCTGGAGCGGATGCTCGAGCAATTGCTGGACGAGGCGGAGTCGCCCGAGGTCACGCGCTTTCTGCGCGCCGTCGACGTACGCATCGATGGCTTTAGGGTGGAGAAGGCCCCGGAATGGCGCGGCCAGCGCGTCTTTGTGAGGCACGAGGTGGACGGCAAGGGCTATGAGCTGCGCCTTTCTGAGGAGTCAGCCGGCACACAGAAGCTCATGGGGCTAGCTGCATATCTGATGACTGCGCTCGAGCGCGGCGCTACCGTTGTGGTCGACGAACTTGACGCCAAGCTTCATCCGAAGCTCCTGCGCTACGTGATTCTGTTGTTTAAGGATCCCGAGGTCAACAAGAGCGGCGCGCAGCTCATCTTCTCGTCCCAGGACGTGTCCACAATGCGAAACGACGTGTTCCGCCGCGACGAGATATGGTTCGCCGCACGCGGCGAGGGGGAGGCGAGTCAACTGTGGTCGCTCGCCGACATCCACGAGGCTAATGGCAACTTGGTTAGCAAGAATGCTGCTTTCGATAAGCAGTACCTGTCTGGTCGTTACGGTGCCGACCCGTATCTCACCCGCATCGAGGAGTGGGATTAACATGGCAGCGAAGAAGCCGAAGGGCTGGCGTAGTGGTAAACGCGAGGTTCGCCCGCGCATGGTGCAGATGACGCGCCACCTCGTGGTGACCGAGGGCAAGGAGACTGAGCCTCGCTACTTCGAGGGCGTGCGTGCTGCTTTGTGCGCGGCAAACGAACGCAAGGTTGCCGTTATCGTTAAGGGAACGGGCAAACACACGTTCGACCTGCTTGACTTCGCTGTCGAACACTGCCGCTATGCGCCCGAGACGTTCGACCACGTGTGGCTCGTGTATGACAAGGATGACTTCCCTGCGTCCGACTTCGACGCGATGGAGCGTAAGTGCACCGAGCTCTCCGATGGTTCGAGGACCTTCCACGCGTTGTGGTCGAACCCCTGCTTCGAGCTGTGGCCGCTTCTGCACTTTCGTTATACAACCGCCCCCATGTCGGCCGCGGAGTGTCAGCGTGCCCTCGCTCAGGCGATGTCTAAGGACTTGGGTATCGAGTACCGCAAGAACTTGGACGGGGTGTTCGGAGCGGTTGACGGTAGGCGAGGCGAAGCATTGCAGCGTGCCGGACGCCTCATCGTGCACCATAGGGGGCTATGCAACGTCAAACCGTCTGCGCAAAATCCTGCAACCAGGGTAGGCGAGATATTCGATGTAATAGGGCCGTATCTGGTTGGATAGTCGAGTTCGATCAGGCTTGCTAGAGCATGGGTCCACGAAAGAGGCTGCATGCTGGGTTGCTTTCTGCCTTGAATTGGATTGACCTTTTGGGGCACGAATAGGATACTAGCGTGAATTAGCGGCATTGACGCAGCCAACCTACGGGCCTGCGTCCTGCGGAGAGGCGGCTGTTCTTCTGGACGGCCGCCTCTCTCTTTGCGTCTATGATGAGAAGAATATTTTGCCAAGTTTGGCGGTCTCGAGCGTGTGGTTTCAACTGGTGGTCGAGTTTGTAGACAAACGGAAGATATCGACAAAAAATAGTCAATTGCGGTGGAAGCCTTCGGGCGACACCTGAAGAGGGTTGATGCGTCGGCCCTCTTTTTTGGATGTAAGATTCGGCCTGTCAAAACTTACATCTCAATTGGGAAAAGACGAAATGGCGGGGGTTTTTCTGCTCGCATGTAACTTTACTGACGCATTGCCGCTCAGCCTTAATTCGCTGCGGCTTGCCGGTAAAGGATTGACTGAGATTGGGTTTTTCCTTAATGTTCCTACTGTGAAGAGGCCTTGCGACAGTGCGTCCGGCTTGGTCCGTGGAAACCGCCGTAAGGCGGTTTTTGCGTTTAAGAGGTTGTTTTCCCAGCGGAATTTGTCGCGTTTTCCGCTTCAGGGCGCTCGGTGTTGCTGCGTTCTCCGGAAGTGCGGGGAAAAATCGGAAACCTTCGAGCACAACCAGATTTTCGGCATTAAAACCGCAGGTCGCGGAAGCGCAAAATCGGGGTCTGGTCGGCTGTTCTTGATTTTTCACCGCACTTCCGGAACCGCTCGCCGGAAGTATGCGGCAAATTCCGGAACCCACGAGCACACCGCCCTTTTCGCGCAGAGAAACCGCAGGTAAAGGCGTTGCGGCATCCCGGTGTGCTCGGCATGTTTAGAATTTGCCGCATACTTCCGGTTTTTGCCCCTGCGGCTGGCCGTGCTCCTGCAAAACCTCGGCTAGATAATGGACAGACCAGACAATTTCGTCTCCATACTAAAACGCCGGCAGAAGCGAAATTGCTCCTGCCGGCGTTGGCGTGCCTGCTTGTGCTGTTTTCGGCTCGTGCAGAGGCCCGTTTTGGGTCCTTATGCCTCCGTGGGCTCCACGCCCAGCTCGTTGCGGACGAGCTCAAAGGCAGCAGCGATGGCCTTGTCCATGTCGTAGTACTTGTAGCCGCCCAGGCGACCGGCGAAGGTCACGTCGCCCTCCTGAATGTATCCCCTAATTCGATGAATTCTCTTTACATTATCGATTGTATAGCCGCTTATAAAGCTATATATACATATATACTAATTTATAAATATATATAAGCGAAATCTGCCTAAGGTTGCTGGTTATGGACAAAGCCAAGTTCTACAATCCGTTTCGTCCGACCGCCGGTGCGGAGCCTCCTCGAATCATCGGTCGTGATGATATCTCTCTCGAGTTCGTGGAGGGTCTCGTGTCCGGCGTTGGCGCCCCCGCACGTCTTATGCGAATCACAGGCCCGCGCGGGTCGGGAAAAACGGTTCTTCTTTGCGATCTGCGCGACCGAGCGATTGAACTGGGTTGGAAGGCCGTTGTTGTTTCGGCTGGTCCGCGTTTGTCGCACGATCTTATGGAGCAGATTCAAGATCAACTGACTTTTTCCTCCGCTTCGCTTGGCGTTAACGTTGGTATTGCTTCTGCCAAGTTGGACATTTCCTCAAGCGAAATGAGCCTTCGAGCAAAACTAAAGCAGATTGCACAGGGCTCAAAGGGCCTGTTTATCGCTGTTGATGAAGTCCAAGATGCCCCAGTTGAGGAAATGCGCATTATTGCCTCAACAGTTCAATTACTCATTGGGGAGAAAGCCAATATCGCTCTTGCCTTTGCCGGATTGCCATCGGGCGTTATGGATCTCATTAACGGCAAGGCACTTACCTTTCTTCGTCGCGCGGTTCCTGAAGACCTTGCTCCTATCAATCAAATCGAGATTGCACTTTCTTTGAGTGATAGCTTTAACGCGACCGGTCTTTCTCTCGACGGGGATTTGCTATCAAAAGCGGCGAGAGCAACAAAAGGTTATGCGTATTTAGTTCAACTTGTTGGGTATTCAATCTGGCAGCGCGCCAACCTTCATCGGGAAAAATCAACTCTCGTTAGCGAGCGCGATGTTGATGAAGGTATCCTGCTTGCCGAAGCTCGTTTCCACGACGTGGTCCACGAGCCTGCAATTTCGGGTCTTTCCCGTAATGAAATCAACTACCTGTATGCCATGTGCGAGGATAGTAGGCAATCCAAGACCTCGGATTTAGCCAAACGCCTTGGTAAAAAGACGAGTGAGCTGAGTTCCGTTAGGGCCAAGCTACTTTCACGAGAAGTTATCCAGGCGCCTCAGAGGGGCTATGTTCAATTTGCTGTGCCGGATTTGGACGAGTATCTCAAAGATAATAGAGATGAGATTCTATCGAGGTATTAAAGCTCCAGATTAAATCCTCGAGATTCACCCCCTCATCCTTTAAAAAAGTACTGAACACAGCCTTAAAGGCGCCTCGGCTTGCGTTGACAGCGTACAATACGCATGTTTGACTATGGCAAAAGTGGAATTTAAGGGAGGGGGCGCGCCATGGAGGTGCTGGTTGTTGGCAATACCGCGTATGTTGACGACGACTTTTGTACCAAGGCGTTTCCCGGTGACCATGTTCAGGTTGTAGCCGCCGACGATTCGCAGCGCGAGTCATCGTCCCACAGCTCGTGGAAAGAGTTGCTGCGCCACCTGGACCAGGCTTATGAGTTCGACCGCGTGGTCTACCTCTCCACTTATCTCACTCCGCATACCGAGACCTTTGGCGACATTGAGTTGCTGCGCTCGGTGTTTCGTGCCTGTATGGGCCGCCGTGTGCAGCTGCTGTTTGTGGCGGGGCCTGCGGGCGCGGAACGCACCGGCGGCGCGGCGAGCAATGACGATTTGCTTGATGCCACAGATGTTGCCGCCCAAACGGGTAAGGGCATTATCGCCCGCGCGGCCAACGACCTCTGTCGCTACTACGCCTCGCAAGATGGCATCCAGGCCAAGATCCTACGCACGCCCTATCTGTATACCGCCTCCGCGGCGCTCAACGACCCCTTCTTGGTGCCGCTGTTTGAAGCCTGTTCGACCGGGTCGGTCGCGCTCCAAGGTGCCGCGGACGCGCCGTTTCCCCTGCTGTGCGCGGAGGAGCTGGCGGTGCTGGTGCATCGCGTTTTTGATAGTTGGGATGCGACCTTTGAGACGCTCGATGTTGCAGATGCTTTCCATCGCACAACGGGCAACTTGGGCGGCGCGCTTCAGGGCCTGTTCCCCGGGCTGTCCGTTGCCTATGGAGAGTCTACCGGCTATGCGTTGCCCGCAGGCGATGCCGCTCGCAAACGCTATGGCTGGTTTCAGCGTTACGACCTGCTGCGCGACCTTTCGACCATCCACGCCCGCTGGGCTAACGCCCGCACCAAAAAAGGCAATCCCTTACGTGCGGCCATCGATCGCATCCAGCTGCGCACGCTGCCCATTAAATGCCTGGAGACGGGCTTCGCATGGGTGCTGTTCGAGGTGCTGGAGCGTCTGTTCTCCCAATCTTCCCAGCTCAACGTGCTCGACTATCGTCTGCTCTACGTCGTGCTTATCGGCACGCTGTATGGCCTGGACTTTGGTCTGGTTGCGGCACTGTTGGCATCGGTGGGCTTGGCTGTGAGCTACTTTACCCAGTACGGCTATACCTTTCAGGGCTTGTTCTATGAGCCTTCCAACTGGCTGCCGTTTATTGCGTACTTTGTGGTGGGTGCCGTGTGCGGCTATGTACAGCTGCGCAACAGCGAGGCCATTAAGGCCGAGCGCGACCAAAACGAGCTCGTGCGTAATCGCAATACGTTCCTCACGCAGCTCTACCATGATGCCGTCGAGGACAAGCGCACATATAAGCGCCAGATTGTGGGACGCCACGATAGCTTTGGTAAGATCTTTGCCGTGACGCAAGAGCTCGACGTGCTCAACCCGCGCGATATCTACCGCAAGTGCTGCGAGCTCATAGGCGAGATTCTCGAAAACAATTCGGTGACGATCTACCACGTTTCGGGCGGGGCGTTTGCACGTCTGGTGGCGGCGAGTCCCGTGATTGCCGAAGACGCCACGCGCTCGCTCACGCTTGAGCAGCTTGCGCCCCTTTTGGGCGGCGGGGGTCGTTCGAATCTGTGGGTGAATCGCGAACTGACGCCGGGGCTTCCCATGTTTGGATATACGATCGAGCGCGACGGGGCGCCCGCCGTGTTGATCTTTGTGCGTCGTGCGGCCGAGAACCAAATGACGCTCTATTACCAAAACCTGTTCCGCATCTTGTGCGGCCTGGTCGAAAGCGCGCTGGGCCGTGCCTTTGACTATGAGGCCGTGGCGCAGGATGGGCGCTGCGTTGACGGCACTTGCGTGCTCAAGCAGGCGGCCTTTGGCCAAGAGCTCGCGGCCGAACAGGCGCTGGCAGACGGCAAGATGGGGAGTTTTTTGCTCCTGCGCGTCGTGCCGGGCATGGAGCCTGTCGGCGAGCTGGTGGGCGCTATTGGATCGGCGATCCGTGAGAGCGATGCGGCAGGCTTGGTCGACGGCGACGTGCTCTACCTGCTTATGCGCCAGGCAAAGGCGTGCGATTTGCCCATTATCCGCGAGCGCCTGAGCACCAAGCAGATTGAGGTGGAGCCCGTCGACGGCGAAGACATCGTGGCGCTGCTGCAGCACATCGCTGACACCGGTGACGGTGAGGGGGATGCCGCTTGATCTCGCTTGTCGTTGCTGCCGTCTTGCTGCTGATTCATGCGCTGGTTTGCCTGGTGCTGTGGACGCTTATGAAGTTGGGCCTGCTGCCGGTGCGCGGGCATATGCTGGCCGTGATGGTACTTGTGCCGTTGTGGGGCCCGCTATTGGTGTTGCTACTTTCGATGCGCAGTGCCGTGTTTGGCGAGGACCTTAAGGACGCCACGTTGGAGTTGTTGCGCATTAACGATGAGTTGCATCGCAGCATCTTGGTTCATGACCGTGAAGCCGATGCGGGCGTGATTCCGCTCGAGGAGGCGCTCATTGTCAACGACCCGGCAGACCGCCGCCGTTTAATGCTCTCCATGCTCACCGAGGACCCCGATGCGTACTTGGCGCAGCTGCAGGCCGCAAAGCTCAACGACGATGTTGAGGTGGCGCATTATGCCGCGACGGCCGTGGCGCAGATTTCCAAGGAGTCCGACCTTAAGCTGCAGCAGTTGGAGCGCGCGTTTAAGACCGATCCCAGCTCGCATAACCTGGATGCGTATTGCGACTTTTTGGGCGACTATCTGGACTCGGGTTTGGCAGATGGCCGCGTGGCGCAGATTCAGCGTCAACAGTATGCACGCTTGCTCGCGCGTCGTTGCGAGCGTGAGGACGGGTCTGCGCTGCGCATTCGCTATGCCACGGCGCTGGCCGATGCCGACGAGATTGATAAGGCGGAGGACGTCGCTAGCCAGTTGGTGATCGATGCGTCAGACGAGCAGGACGTGTGGATGCTCTGCCTGCGCTTGGCTGTGACTCGTCGCGATGGGCAGGCGATACGGCGTGTAATCGACGCGATTGACGAGCAGCATGTGTATTTGAATGCCGAAAATCGTGAGAGGCTGGCATTTTGGCGTGAAGGAGAGGAGGCCCGATGAGCGTGGTGCAACATATCCGCGAGCGTGCGGGCCATTTTCGCTGGATAGGGCTGCTCGTGGTATGGGCTGTCTTTATCGCCATGGCCGCCGTGCTACTTGTGGAGCGAGCCGGCGTGCAGTACAGCGCCGGGCAGCATAAGCTGGGCATGCTCGCCGCCAACGACGCCGTGCCGGCAAGCTCGGCGATGTTTGGCCAAAAGCCCACGTGCTTGGTTATTACCGACTCGGACCAGGACGGTGTCGAGGATGTCAAAGAGCAGTTTGACCAGATTCTGCTCGACATGAAAATTGCCCACCGCGATGTGGATATTGCCATCGATGGTGTTGATGCGATTCCTTCCCTCACATCTTTCGACCGCGTGATTTTACTGATGCCTTCGATTGATGGACTCGGTACGCACCTCTCCGACATCATGAGCTGGGTGAGCTCCGGCGGTTCGCTGATGCTCGCCATGACACCGGACAATTCGAGCTATCTGCAGGCGATCGGTCCCAAGCTGGGCATCGATTCTGCCGGCTATGAATATGCGACGGCGGAGAGCATCGTGCCGAGCGAGGACTTTATGATCGGCGGTGGCCAGCGTTATGAGTTATCGGATCCCTTTGATTCGTCGCTCTCGGTTTCGCTGCGTGAGACGGCCCACGTGTGGGCTAAAACCGGCGACACGGGTACTCCGCTTATTTGGTCGAGCGATTGCGGCGGCGGCCGTACCGTGGTGTGCAATATCGGTATCTACAACAAGGTCATGCGCGGTTTCTATGCCGCGGCGATCAGCCTGCTGGGCGATGCCACGGCCTACCCGGTCATCAATAGCGCGGTGTTTTACCTGGACGATTTCCCGAGCCCCGTTCCCTCGGGCGATGGCACTTACATTAAACGCGACTACGGCCTTTCTATCGCCGATTTTTATGCCAAGGTCTGGTGGCCCGACCTGCAAAAACTCGCGCAGCAATATGACATTCGCTATACCGGCGTGATGATCGAAAACTACGAGGACGCGGTTAATCAGGCTGAGCCCGCGCGTCAGCCCGATACCACGCAGTTCCGCTACTTTGGCGGTATGCTGCTGCAGATGGGCGGAGAGCTGGGCTTTCACGGCTATAATCATCAGCCGCTGGCGCTCTGGGATACCGACTATGGCACGCTGTACGACTATAAGACGTGGAAGAATAAGGAGACGCTCGTTGCATCGCTCAACGAGCTTATTGCCTTCCAAGACGAGGTGCTGCCCAATGCACACGGCTCGGTCTACGTGCCGCCGTCGAATATCCTTTCGGCCCGCGCCCGTAAGATTATCGGCGAGGACGTTCCGCGCATTAAGACCATTGCCAGTACGTACTTTGAGGACGGCACCGACCTGCCCTACGTGCAGGAATTTAGCGTGGCGAGCGATGGTATCGTGGAGCAGCCGCGCATCGTTTCGGGCGGCATGGTCGATGACACCTATATGCGGCTGGCCGCGGTGTCCGAGCTCAACATGCACTACGTGAGCACTCATTTTATGCATCCCGATGACCTGCTGGATCCCGATCGCGGCGCCAAGGAGGGCTGGAAAGTCTATAAGGGCGGCCTGGTCAACTATCTGGACTGGCTTTCTACGTCCGCTCCCGACCTGCGCCACCAGACGGGTTCGGAGTGCTCGGGTGCCATCCAGCGTTTTTCGTCCGTGACGGTGAGCGTGGATGCGAGCGATGATGCCTGGACGCTCAGCCTGGGCAACTTCCACGATGAGGCTTGGCTTATGTTCCGCGCCAATAACGGAGAACCGGGTACGGTGTCCGGTGGCGAGATTAAACACCTGACGGGCAACCTGTACCTAGTCAAAGCGACGGACAAGACCGTGACGATTGCGCGCAAGGAGGGCGGCGACCGATGAGAATTTGCTTGGTGCTCGAAGGCTGCTACCCTTATGTGCACGGCGGTGTGTCCACCTGGATGCACGGCTACATCGCGGCCATGCCCGAGTATGAGTTTGTGCTGTGGGTGATTGGCGCCCACGCCGAAGACCGCGGCAAGTTTGTCTACGAGCTGCCCGGCAACGTCGTCGAGGTGCACGAGGTGTTCTTGGACGATGCCCTGCGTCTTTCGGGCGAGCAGGAGGAAGTCGACTTCGACGACCGCGAGCGCGAGGCGCTGCGCCGTCTGGTCTCACTCTCCAATCCGGACTGGGACGTGCTGTTCGACATTTTCCAGCGCCGCCACGTGCATCCGCTCTCATTTTTGCAGAGCCGCACGTTTATGGATATCTTCCGTGACGTGTGTCTAGCCGAGTACCCGTATACGCCTTTCGCCGATGCCTTTCACACCATGCGTTCGATGTTGCTGCCCGTGCTCTATCTGCTGGGTAGCGAGGTTCCGGTGGCCGACGTGTATCACGCCATCTCGACCGGCTACGGCGGTCTGCTCGCAAGTTTGGGCTCCAGCATGAATAACGCGCCGGCATTGCTGACCGAGCACGGCATCTATACCCGCGAACGCGAGGAAGAGATCATTCGCGCCGACTGGGTGGTGCCCTCGTTTAAGGACCGCTGGATTCGCTTTTTCTACCTGCTTTCGGAGGAGATCTACCGTCGCGCTTTCCGCGTGACAAGCCTGTTTCACAACGCCCGCAAGACGCAGATCGATATGGGCTGCGATGCGGACAAATGCCTGGTTATCCCCAATGGTATCCAGTTCGACCGCTTTAAGGACATTCCCTTAAAGCCCGATGACGGATGGGTGGACATTGGCGCGGTGGTGCGCCTGGCGCCCATCAAGGACGTCAAGACCATGATCTATGCCTTCTTTGAGTTGCATGAGCGCCTGCCGCACGTGCGCCTGCATATTATGGGTGGCGTGGACGACGAGGAATATGGCGCCGAGTGCCATGCGCTGGTAGAGACATTGGGTGTGCGTGACTTGATCTTTACCGGTCGCGTCAACGTGGTCGAGTACATGGAAAAGCTCGACTTTACCATTTTGACGAGTATCTCGGAGGGCCAGCCGTTGAGCGTGTTGGAATCGCTGGGCGCGCGTCGCCCCTGCGTGACGACCGAGGTCGGCTGCTGCCGCGAGCTGCTCGAGGGCGCCCCCGGCGACGACTTTGGCGTTGCCGGATATGTGAGCCCGCCCATGTATCGCAAGGGTCTGGCCGATGCCATGGAGCGCATGTGCGCGAGCCGTGCCCGCCGTCTGGAAATGGGGGAGCGCGGCCAGCGTCGCGTGGCGACCTACTACCTACACGAGCAGATGCTCGCCAACTATCGTGCGCTGTACGACGAGACGGCTCGCGCGTTCAATTTGCCCAAGAAGGAGGTGTAGCCGGTGGCCGGAATCGGTTTTGAGCTCAAGCGCCTGTTTAAGCGCAAGGGTCTGTTTGCCACGATGCGCGCCTATGGCTACGCCGGCATCGTGTGCACGGGCCCCATGCTGCTGGGCGTGCTGCTGCAGGTGGGCATTTTGGTGCTATGCGGTCTGTGGGGTGTGGGCCGTGCCAACCAGGACCTGCTGGTGTGCATGGTGACCTATACGCTGCTGGCCTCGCTTACGCTCACAAGCTTTTTCTCCATGCCGGTCACGCGCTTTTTGGCCGACATGCTCTTTGCCGAGCGCGAAGGAGAGATCTTGCCATCGTTTTGGGGCTCCAATGCCATCATGCTCGTTGTGGGCACCGTGCTCTACGGCGTCTTTTTGCTGTTCTCGGGCGCTACGCTTATGCAGGGGCTGCTGTGCCTGTGGCTGTTCAACATTATGATCGTCAACTGGAACGGCATGAGCTATCTCACGGCCATCAAGGATTACCGCGGCATTCTGTGCAGCTTTGCCGCGGCCATTGGCGTGGCATGCCTGTGCGCCCTGGCCGCGCTGGCACTGGGGCTGCCGCCCGTCGAGGGCCTGCTGGGCTCGATCGCCCTGGGCTACGGTGTGATGCTTGCCTGGGACGTGGTGCTGCTGTACCGGTATTTTCCTCAGAGCGATCGCAGCCCCTGGCTCTTTTTGCGCTGGCTCGACCATTTTATGCCGCTCGCGCTCACGGGCCTATTTACCAATTTGGGACTCTTTGCGCACCTGGTGATTATTTGGGCAGGGCCCATTGGCGTGCAGGTCAAAGGCCTGTTTTACGGCGCGCCCTATCATGATGTGCCGGCGTTGCTTGCGTTTTTGACCATTCTGGTCACGACCGTCAACTTTGTGGTGTCGGTTGAGGTCAACTTCTATCCGCGCTACCGCGACTACTACAGCCTGTTTAACGACGGCGGCGTGGTGGGCGACATTGTGGTGGCCGAGGAGGAAATGCTCGCCACGCTCAACCGGGAGCTGCGGTTTTGCGCGCTCAAGCAGCTGTTTGTGACGGCGGCGGTCATCTCGCTCGAGACCACGGTGCTCTCGGCCCTGCCACTGGGCTTCAACAATCTGATGCACGGGTATTTCCGCACGCTGTGCGTGGGCTATGGCCTGTATGCAGTGGGCAACACGATTCTGCTGATCTTGCTGTACTTTACCGACTACAAGGGCGCCGTGCTTGCCTCTGGGCTGTTTGCGGGCGTGGCGGGGCTGGCGACCATCGTCTCGCTGTTCTTTCCGCAGCAGTTTTATGGCTTTGGCTTTTTGCTCGGCGCGGCGGTGTTTTTTGTTGTGGCGCTCATGCGGCTCGATACCTATACCGCCAACTTGCCGTATCGTATTCTGAGCCAGCAGCCCATTGTGGCGACCGACAAGACGGGTCGCTTTACGGAGCTGGGCTGCTTGCTCGACCGTGCCGAACAGCGCTATGAGGAGTTGCGTCTAGAGGGCGAGCCGCATGGTGCGTTTGAGCGCATGGTGGTTCGCGTGTATCGCAATCGTTGGGGAGGTCCTGATGACCGATAGGATGATGTCTCGCCGTCGCCTGTTTGAGGCGGCTGCCGGAGCGCTGCTGCTTTCGGGCTGCTCGTCTCAGGACGAATCCTCGACAAAAAAGACCAAGAAGCAGGACAAGATTAAAAAGGCCGATGCGTCTAGCGAGACCAAGCACCTTCGCGACAGGGATGAACTGTACGAGGTCTACGATGACTCGGGCATCGTATGTATGTACCTGACGGTCTCTCGCGGCAACAGCTCCGAGAATACCGACCATAGCTGGGCCGAGATCAATACGTACTCGGTCTACGACTATGCCGACATGGGCGTGACGCGCTATCAGGTTATGGGCCTGCTACAGCCAGGCGATGATAGGGGTCCCGTTGCTGGCGAGGTGGGCTATGGCGAGGAGGCGCCCAACGCCACGGTGCAGGTGCGCGGTCAGACGTCGAGTACCTATACGCAAAAGAACTACAAGGTGGAGCTCAAAAAGGGCAAGGGCACGTGGCGCCAGCAGCGTGCGATTGCGCTCAACAAGCATATGGGCGAGGGCATGCGCTTTCGCAACAAGATGGCCTACGATCTGATCCGTGGGATTCCCCAGATGATGGGCCTGCGCACGCAGTTTGTGCACTTATGGGTGTGCGATCAGACCGAAAAATCTAACGACACCTTTGAGGACTACGGACTGTTTACGCAGGTCGAGCAGCTCAACAAAACGGCGCTTAAGGCCCACGGTCTGGATAAGAACGGGCATCTGTATAAGGTGAACAGCTTCGATTTCCATCGCTTTGAGGACACCATTAAGCTCGCCGATGACCCCGACTATAACCAGACGGCGTTTGAGGGCATGCTCGAGATTAAGGGCGATTCGGACCATATCAAGTTGATTGAGATGCTCGATGCGCTCAACGACGATGCACAAAAGATCGACGATGTGCTCGACACCTACTTCGATACCGAGAACCTGGTCTATTGGATGGCGTTTCAGATCTTGACGGGTAATTGCGATACGCAGAACCGTAACTGCTATCTGTACAGCCCGCTTAACTCCAAGGTTTGGTACATCCTGGATTGGGATAACGACGGCATGCTGCGCAAGCTCGAGTTGAGCCTGACGGGGTTCTCGGATTATGCGAGCTGGGAGCGCGGCGTGAGCAACTACTGGGGCAACGTGCTGTTTAACCGCGCGTTGCGCAGCAAGTCGTTCCGCAGCGAACTCGATAGCGCCGTGAAGGACCTGCGCTCGTATTTGACCGAAGAGCGTCTGAGCAAGATGGTCGAGCATTATCGCGAGGTCACGGAGCCGCTCGTCTTTGCTGCGCCCGACCTGGAGAATCTGCCCGTGACCAAGGACGAATACAAGCAGATTGCCGCGGCGATTCCTTCCGAGATCGAGGAGAACTATAAGAGCTATCGCGAGAGCTATAAGAAGCCCATGCCGTTCTACATTAGCGTGCCGCAGATCGATAACGGTAAGCTGCGCGTGAATTGGGACGCGTCGTACGACTTTAAGGCGCGCGACATTCGCTATACCGTGGAGCTTGCGCGCGATTACGCCATTACTGACGTGATTTTTAAGGCCGAGGACGTGCTGCTGCCGGAGGTAACGTGCGATGCCCCCGATACCGGTCAGTACTTTGTGCGCGTGCGTGCCACCAACTCCGACGGCTATACGCAAGATGCGTTTGACTACTATGTGACCGACGGCGGCAAGCAGTACGGCATGAAGTGTTTTTACGTGCAGGACGGCGGTAAGGTCGTGGAGGACACGTATGAGGAGGGCTAGCGCGCTGCTCGAGCGCCTGGCGGCACCTCCCGCGCGTACCACGCAGGAGCGTTACCGCCACGAGCTCAAGTACCTCATCAACGAGGGCGAGCACGCTGCGCTGGCCTGCCGCATGGCGCCGGTCTTTAAGCTGGACAAGCATGCGCGGGCGGGCGGTTACACCATTCGCAGCCTGTACTTTGACGACTACTGCAACTCGGCCTACGAGGAAAAAGACGCTGGCATTCTTATGCGCAAAAAGTATCGCGTGCGCATCTATAACGGCAGCGACAAGGTGATTAAGCTCGAGCGCAAAAAGAAGTACGGCAGCTGGATCTATAAGGAGGACGCGCCGCTCACGCGCGGTGAGTTTGAGCAGATCCTGGCCGGCGATTACGACTTTTTGCTGAGGAGTCCCTATCCGCTCTGTCGCGAGTTCTACATCGAGTGCATCTGCAATATGATGCGCCCGCGTACCATCGTGGACTACGAGCGCGAGCCATGGGTGATGGACGAAGGCACCGTGCGCATCACGTTTGACATGAACGTGCGCGCGGCTGTGGGAAGTTTCGATATCTTTGACGCGACCCTGCCCGCGCTGCCCGTGCTGGAGCCCGGCAAGCTGGTGATGGAGGTTAAGTTTACCGAGTTTTGCCCGCAGCTGGTGCGCGATATGGTACCGCCGGGCGCGGCGGAGCTCACGGCTGTCTCCAAGTACTGCCTGTGCTACGAAAAGACCGCCTACTTGCGCGGCTTTAACTACTGGGAATCGGATTATGAGAACCGAGGGGATATTTAGACCATGAGCACCAGGGACTTTTTTAAGAACTCCGTCTTGGAGGCGTTTGGCCAGGTCGACCCTGCCAAGATTGGCCTGTCGCTGCTCGTGGCGCTCGCCATGGGCATCCTGATCTATTGCGTGTACAAGCGCTTCTTTACCGGCGTGGTGTACTCGCGCAGCTTTGCCGTGACGCTCGTGGGCATGTGCGTGCTTACGTGTATGGTGACGCTTGCGATCTCGACGAACGTGGTCATCTCGCTCGGTATGGTCGGTGCTCTGTCCATCGTTCGTTATCGTACGGCGGTCAAGGACCCGCTCGACCTGCTGTATCTGTTCTGGGCCATTACCACGGGCATTACGGCGGGCGCCGGCATGTATGCGCTCGTGGGGCTCACGGCGGTGGTCATCGTGGCGATGATCGCCGGCTTTGCGAGCCATCAGGACAAGGCGCGCGTGTACATGATGGTCATTCACTACACGGGCCAGACTACCGGTGATGATATCGTGCGCGCCTTTGGGCGCACCAAGTTCACCGTCAAGTCCAAGACCATGCGCGGCGACAGGGTGGAGATGGCCGTCGAGGTCTTCTCGGACGGTGTAGATATGCCCTATGCCGACGCCATTCGCGCGCTCGACGGCGTGGAAGACCTCACGCTCATCCAGTACAACGGCGAATACCACGGGTAGCTTTTAGTTCCGGCGTTCTGACGAACGCCGGACCGCTCGACGCTGCGCACGCATCTGCCGGGCGATCTGCCGCTCAAACCGTCGCTCGCGTACATGAAGTACGCGTCGCTCCTCTTTCGCGGCACCTCGCCACGGCAGCTGCGCGCTCGCTGACGTTTGCTTGACCTGGGCTGTTGAAATGATCCATGTGGCTCGTCCCATTTGCTCAATTTGCCGGTATGGGTTGGGTATCATTGTGTAAGCGATTTCAATGACAGGGGTGCTCGTGGTAAAGATGAAAGATGTGGCCGAGCTGGCAGGCGTTTCGAGCGCCGCCGTCTCGCGCTACCTCAACGGTGGATATATCTCGGCGGATAAGGCCGAGCGCATTAAGCAAGCGATTGAGCTGACCGGATACGTGCGGTCCAGCCAGGCTCGCGCGCTGCGCACCGGCTCCACCAAGCTCATCGGCGTCATCGTGCCTAAAATCAACTCGGAATCCGTAAGCCGCATTACCGCCGGCATTGGCCAGGTGCTCGGTCGCCGAGGCTACCAGATGCTGCTCGCGAATACTGACAACGTGGCCAAGCGTGAGCTCGAGTATCTCGACCTGTTCCAGAACCACCCGGTCGATGGCATCGTGCTCGTGGCGACCATGATCACCGACGAACATCGCGCGGCCATTGCGTCTTGCCGTGTGCCCATTGTGCTGATCGGCCAAAACGTCGAGGGCGCGGCGTGCGTCTATCACGACGATTACGAGGCTGCCTTTGAGCTGGGCCAGGCGCTCGCTGGTCGGGTAGATGGCAAGATCGCCTACATTGGAGTTACTGAAGAGGACCGCGCGGCTGGTTATGACCGCCGTCGCGGTTTTGAGGCCGGATTGCGCGCCGCGGGCAACCCGCTCGATGCCGCCTTGATTCGCCTGGGCTCGTTTACGCTCGACTCGGGCTATCGCGCTGCGCGCGAGCTGCTTGCCGATGCCCCCGATGTTTCGTTTATCTCGTGCGCGACCGATACCATGGCGGCGGGCGCGCTGCGTGCCATCGATGAGGTTCGCGGCATGGGCGAGGGTATACACCGCGTGAGCGGTTTTGGCGACAACGCGTTTTTGCGCGCGCTGACGGGCGGCATTCCCACCGTGCATTATGGCTACCTGACCAGTGGCGTCGAGGCGACCAATATGTTGCTCAACACGCTCGATGGCGTGGAGGGGGAGAGCGGTCTCAAGACGCTCAAACTCGGCCATCAACTTATGAATGTCTCGGCTTATGGCATGTCTGCCTGCCTTTGAGGCCCCTGTTTTTGCCGTAAAACTACCATTCACCGGCTTTTTCCTACCGTTCACCCTACTGTGAAAACGATTACAGGCATATGAAACTGAAAACGATTACAGTGTAAGTGTCAAAGATGGCCGGGTGCGAATGCGCCCGTAGGAGGAAAGGGAAGTCATGGACTACCGCAAATCAGCCCAAGAGGTGCTCGACAACATCGGTGGCGCCGACAACGTTGTTTCGGCCGCACACTGCGCCACGCGCCTGCGCCTGGTGATTGCCGATAACGCGAAGGTCGACAAGGAGGCCCTCGAGAATATCGACGGCGCTAAGGGCGTCTTTGAGGCCCAGGGCCAGCTCCAGATTATTTTTGGCACCGGCACCGTCAACAAGGTCTACGACGAGTTCATTGCGCTCAGCGGCGTCGAAGCTGCCACCAAGGCCGAGGTCAAGGAGGCCGCCGCGCAGCAGCAGAACATCTTTATGCGTGCCATTAAGCTGCTCGGCGACGTTTTTGTCCCCATCATCCCCGCCATCGTGGCTTCGGGCCTGCTGCTGGGCATCATGAGCGCCCTCAACTTTATGGCCTCCAACGGCTTTATCGCGCTCGACACCAATAACTTTATTTATAAGATTGCCGACCTGGTCTCGGGAACGTCCTTTGGCATCCTGCAGATCCTGATCGGTTACTCCGCCGCTAAGGCCTTTGGAGCCAACCCGTATCTGGGTGCCGTCGTCGGTGGTGCGTTCATCAACTCCTCGCTGCAGAGCGCCTACACGGTTGCCTCCGAGGGCGTGCAGACCATGGTCACCGTCATCCCCGGCGTGTACAGCTTTGAGTGGGTTGGCTATCAGGGCCATGTGATCCCGATCGTCATCGCCTGCGCCATCCTCGCCTTCTTGGAGAAGCGCCTCCACAAGATCGTTCCCGAGATGTTCGACCTCTTTGTTACTCCGCTCGTCTCCGTGTTCGTGACCGTGCTCGTGACGCTCGTTGCCGTCGGGCCCATCTTTGTCTGGGCTGAGAACGCCATCCTCGGTCTGATCCAGGCTCTGCTGACCCTGCCCTTCGGCATCGGTTCCTTTATCGTCGGCCTGTTCTATGCCCCCACGGTCGTTACGGGTATCCACCAGATGTACACCGCCATCGACCTGGGCCAGCTTGCTCAGTACGGCGTGACCTATTGGCTGCCCATCGCCAGCGCCGCCAACATCGCCCAGGGTGGCGCCGCACTCGCCGTCGCCTTTAAGACCCGCGATGCCAAGATCAAGGGCCTGGCGCTTCCTTCGGCCCTGTCCGCCTTCATGGGCATTACCGAGCCCGCCATCTTTGGTGTGAACCTACGTTTCTTTAAGCCCTTCATCGCCGGCTGCATCGGCGGCGGTTGCGGTGCCCTGGTCTGCGCGCTCACTTCGCTGGCTGCCTCCGGCACGGGCGTTACCGGTATCTTCGGTATCCTGCTGTGCCTGGCCCAGCCCGTGCAGTACGCGATCATGTTTGCGGTCGCCGCGCTGGTTTCCTTTGCCGTCTCGTTTGTCCTGTACAGGGACGAGCCCAAGGCTTCCGAGCAGGCGTAGGATTCGCGTAAACATAACGCCCGCAGGCTCCATCCTGTGGGCGTTTTCTTTATCTGGAACCCTTGATTTGAGCGTTCGTTGATTTAATTCGATTGGATACCGACATGTCTAACGCACTTCAGCGCGATCTTGCCAAGCTCGTTGCCAACATGGATGCAGCGGCCGCCGAGCGCGGTCACGGGCCCTATGCTCAGCATTTTCATATTATGCCGCCCACGGGCTGGCTCAACGACCCCAACGGGCTTTGCCAGGCCGATGGCGTGTTTCACGCGTACTTTCAGTATGCCCCGTTTGATGTAAACGGCGGTGTCAAGATGTGGGGCCATGCCACCAGCCGCGACCTTATGAAATGGGAATATATTGGCGTCCCGCTGCTGCCCGACGAGCCGTTCGATTGCCATGGCGTGTATTCGGGCTCCGCGCTTGCCGAGGACGGCCGCATTCGCGTGCTCTATACGGGCAACGTTAAGCTTTCCGATGCAGACGGCACGTACGACTACGTCAACACCGGCCGTCGCGCCGATACCGTGTATGTCGAGAGCGCCGATGGACAGACGTTTAGCCAAAAGCGCGTCGTGCTGGCTTCGGAGGACTATCCCGAGGACCTGACGTGCCACGTGCGTGACCCCAAGGTGTGGCGCGATGAGGCAGGTCGCTATCACATGGTGCTGGGCGCGCGTCGTCGCGTTGACGGGCCGCATATCGAGAGCCGTTTTTGTGCGATGCACGGCGAGGGTGCCGGTCGCGATGTGGGCGAGATCTTGGTGTACGGCTCGGCTGACATGCTTAGTTGGGGGCTCGAGACCCGCGTGTGTACGCCCGAGCGCTTTGGGTTTATGTGGGAGTGTCCGGGATACCTTGAGCTTGAGGCGGATGGCGGCGTACCGGCGAAGTGGCTGTCCTTCTCGCCCCAAGGTCTTGAGGGCGGTCGTTGGGACCGCGGCAATGTGTATGCCGCTGGCTACATGCCTGTATCGGGCGACATTACCGGTGGTGACGGTGCCTATGAGCTGGGCGAGTTCCGCCTGTGGGACGCCGGTTTTGACTTCTATGCTCCGCAGGAGTTTACGTCTGAGGATGGTCGCCACATTTTGATCGGCTGGATGGGCATGCCCGACGAGCCGACCTATGGCAACGCACCCACCGTGGCGTGCGGCTGGCAGCACTGCATGACGGTGCCGCGCGAGCTTACAGCCGGTGCTGGCGGCGTGGTGCTTCAGCAGCCGGCGCGCGAGATCGAGCGACATTATGCCTCGGTGCGTGTGGGGGAGGGCTCGTTGGAGGTTGCCGGCGATACCTGCTTTGACGTTGTTGTTGACGGTGTCGACGGCGCGTTTGCCGCGACCGTTGATGTCGAGCTGAAGCTGGCGTTTATGCCCGCCGAGGGCGAACTGCCTTCGCGCTTTGAGATGCGATTTACCGATGAGGGTCGCGCTTCTGCCGGTTGCGGTCGTACCGTGCGCTGGGAGCCCGTCGACGAGGTTCGTAACGTGCGCATTGTTGGCGATGTCTCGTCGGTCGAGGTGTTTGTGAACGATGGTGCGCTCGTGTTTTCGACGCGCATCTATCCCGAGACTTATGGCTTGTCCGTTGACGCTCCGGGTGCGAGCGTGATCTATCACACGCTCAACATCTAGTCGATTCGTCGCATATCGGCGCTATACTGCAGCCGTTGCCCACGATGCGGGAAACATCCGCATCGTGGGTTTTTGCTTATGAAGGGACGGTGCCGCGTGGACGTGCAACAGCTAGAAGAGGCTTGGGCTTTGAGAGCCGGCGCGCGTGAGGCGCGGTTGCTTGCGGCCTCGCATGTGCCAGCAGCGCTGTCGCAGCTGGGGATTGTGTGTCCCGGCGATCGTCTGGTTGCCTTTGCGGACGACTTTGCCGATGCGTTTGCGCGCGGCTTTGATGGCTGCGACGTCGCGCTGGTGGGCTCGACGTCCGCCGAGGCGTTTGCCGCTGCGTCCGAGGGCTTTGATGCTTTGTTTGATGCCGAGGGTCCGCACCTGTGGTGGTTCGTCAACTCCATCGGCGGGCTTGGTCTGCGTGTGCCCGATCTGCGCGCGCTGGGTCGCGCTGCTCGTGAGGCCCACGCGCTGTTTGTGGTGGATAACACGGTGGCGTCGGCTTTTGGCTGCGATTCGCTGCGGCTGGGTGCTGCGCTGTCGCTTGAGGCGCTCGATCGCGTATGCGCCGGTGATGCTCCGCGCAAGTTGGTTGCCGTATCGGTCGCGCGCTCGCAGCTCAAGCGCCATCGCGTGGATGCCGCGGCTGAGTGCGCGCATGCCCTGCTTGAGGGCTGTGGCTTGGCCAAGCTTGATATGCCTGCTGACGAGGCCGGTGTGCTGGAGCGCGGGCTGGGCTCGCTCGATGTCCGCATGCAGGCACATTTCGACCGCGCACGTGCGCTGGCCG
>OLRE01001054.1_pt1 | contig 28843 bp, 42 predicted proteins | sample 1672461 | NCBI WGS metagenome assembly OLRE01 (sample SAMEA3136688, study PRJEB25190) | human gut metagenome | biome: human gut; feature: human-associated habitat; material: faeces | place: Austria | collected 2013
GGCTTGAAGATCATGCCACCCGCCACGGGTTGGCTGAGATGGGCTTTGCGACGAAAGAGGAATACCAGCAGAAGGGCATCGACTTTCTGAAGCAGCCTTGTGGCGGTGATGTTATTGGTTATGCTCGGCCTGATGGCGTAGTTGTTCGGTTCAACACCAAAACGACAGAGTACGCAACCGGTGTTCCCGGTGGGCCGCTTAAAACCTACATGAAAGCCAAGTGCAACCGAAAGACTGGCGAGGCACGGCCCGAAGTCGCCATGAAGTATTACGAGTTCAATAGGGAAAAGGACCTGAAGGAGGAAGACGATGAGCAAGGCAGTTAAATGCCCGGTATGCGGGCAGACCGAACTTGTCGATGACGGCGATGTCTGCGATGTCTGCAAGTGGTTCCATGACCGCTATCAGGAGGAGTTTCCTGATGAGGAGGACTGCGAGAACCACATGAGCCTGAACCAAGCCCGCGAGGCATGGAAGAACGGGCAGAAGGTAGAGTGATTGCAATGTACAACTTCATTGCAATCTACCGGTTGCTGGAGGATGCCGGGTATATCGAGGTCTTCGGCCATAGAACGAGGATAACCCTTCGTGGACTGGAGTATCTACAACAGAATAGCCTGATGCAGCGAGCCGTACGCCTCATGTGAGGTTTGCGGCTTTTCTGCTGTGTAAGAGCGATGGGAAACCACCGCTCTTTTTGTTTGCCCGAATTTCCCATCTCAAAAACGGAACGGAGAAAGAGCATGAACAAGGTCACGATTTACAGATATGACGAAAACAAACCCATGCGCACCCTGAACCTGAACGGCGAACCGTGGTTCGTTCTGCGGGATGTGTGCGAAGTCTTAGGGTTGGGCAACAGCCGCATGGTTGCAGACCGTCTGGACGAGGATGAGAAGGGGGTAAGTCAGATTGACACCCTTGGCGGCGTGCAGAATGCCACCATCATCAGCGAGTCTGGCCTGTACAACGTCATCCTGCGCAGCGATAAGCCGGAGGCCAAACCCTTCCGCAAGTGGGTCACGGCCGTGGTGCTGCCCAGCATCCGCAAGAACGGCGGCTACATTGCCGGGCAGGAGGAGCTTTCCCCGCAGGAGCTTATGGCAAAGGCCCTGCTGGTCGCGCAGAAGACCCTGACTGACCGCGATGCCCGCATCAAGGAGCTGACGGCGCAGAACCAGATCATGCAGCCGAAGGCCGAGTATTTTGACGAGCTGGTGGCCCGGAACCTGCTGACCAACTTCCGCGAAACCGCCAAGGAGCTGGGCATCAAGGAGAAGGACTTCATCGGCTGGCTGCTCGACCACAGGTACGTCTACCGTGACCAGAAGAACAAGCTGATGCCGTATGCGGCAAAGAACAACGGTCTGTTCGAGGTGAAAGAGGGCAAGGGCCGGCACAACGACTGGGCCGGAACCCAGACGCTCATCACCCCGAAGGGCCGGGAAACCTTCCGCCTGCTGTGCAAGGAACCGCCTGCTTTACCGCGGTTCGCCGCATTGTAAACCGGCATCAAGGCGATTGCAAACCAAAAAAGAACCGCTTTTTCACCGCAATCACCGAAATAGTCGGAAAACGCAAAGCCTGAAATTGGCTGTTTTGGGAATATATCCACCTGTTTTTGGATAAATATTCAAAAATGGCCGAAAATAGGCCAAAATCCGCAGGAACGTCCACCGGACAATCCGGCGGAGCGTCCGACTATAACCGTACCTTACCCAACCAAACCGTAACCTGTTGTCAAATTTTCACTTCGTTCAAATTTGCCAACGGTGCGGGCGCGGGGCCGAGCATCAGGCAGGGGCTTTTTGCAACTGCCGCAAATAAAGCCATCCAGCGGCTTTCAACCCTCTGACACAAAATTATCCCACAAGCACATTTGGGACGTTTCCCGGCACTCATCAGAAGCTCTCAGAGGGCATTAAGCCATAATCTCAACTGCGGCGGTGCAAATCGCCGCTTTTTTGCTGTTCAGAACCAGAAAAGGAGGCGAAAACAGTGAATGATACCGTCCACGGACACATGGTACAAGACCTGCTCCGCCACCGCTTCGGCAGTCACGATAACCTGATATGCAAATATTCATCCAAGTACCCTGTGCAGGCGGAACGCGAGTTCCAGCGGCTCACCAATGCCTACATCCGTATCTTGAACGAACTGCTGAAGGAGTATCTGCCGGAGATCAGGGACGCGGCCCGCGCAGAGCGTGAAGCTGGTCAGCGCCATGATGACGCTTCAGACCTGATTGCAAAGGTCAAAACGGTTTTCTCCAAGATGACCGTGGAGCTGGAACGGCGCACCTCTATGTTTGGCCTGCGCAGCAAGATCGAGTCTATGGCAAAGCTCACGCGGAAGTTGAGCATCCGGGAGTGGAAGAAGGCCGTCAAGTCCACGCTGGGCATCGACCTGATGGATGACTACTACACCGGCGAGCTGTACAGAACGATGATGGAACGCTGGGTCGAGGATAACGTGGCGCTCATCAAGACCATCCCGCAGGAAAGTCTGGGGCGTATGCGCCAGATCGTGCTGGAGGGCTATCGGAACGGCGAAACCACGACGGCCATCGTCAAGCAGATTCAGCGGACGTACAGCGTAGACCGGCGACACGCCCAACTGCTTGCCCGCGACCAGATCGCCAAGCTGAACGGTGACATCACCCAGCAGCAACAGCAGGACGCAGGCGTGGTGGAGTACGTCTGGTCAACCTCTGGCGATAGCCGCGTTCGCCCAAGCCATGCTGCGCTGAACCATAAGCGGTTCCGCTGGGATGACCCGCCGGTGGTCGATGAAAAGACCGGGCGGCGCTGTCACCCCGGCAAAGACTACCAGTGCCGCTGCTGCGCACTGCCGGTCTTCAGCATCAAAACCGTTGACCTGCCGGTCACGAAAGGGGGCGATGGCCGTGGATGAAACCATCCTGTAAGACCTGAGAGGGGAGTTGTTCAACATGGAAAACGATATGAAGGTTCAGCGCTTTGATAGCCTGCCGCTGGATGCCACCTATTTCACAGATGAGGGCTACCTTGTAGACCACCCCATCGTGACATCGGTGGGCATTTTTGTTTATCACAACCCGGACGGTTCCGAGCGCCGGGAGCTGCGGTTGCCTGAAGAAGTCTTTGCTGAAAAGAGCCTTGCGTCCTACAAGGGGAAGCCCATCATCGTAACGCATGATGCTGGCTACGTTGACACCGACAACGTGAAAGATGAGAGCATCGGCACGATTTTGTCGGAGGGCTACCGGGACGGCGATGATGTCCGTGCAGAAATCATCATCCACGACACCGACAGCCTGAAAAAGTACAAAATGCGTGAGCTGTCCTGCGGCTACAACCTGCGTCTGGACGAAACGCCCGGTGTCTGGGAGGGGCAACCCTATGATGCCATTCAGCGGGACATCGAAATCAACCATCTTGCTCTTGTCGATAAGGCGAGGGCTGGTGAACAGGCCCGGCTCAACATTGATGGGCAGGGCCACGACTGCATGAAAGGAGAAAAACTGAACATGGAAAACACCACCAAGAGAACTGATGGCTCTCCCACCCCGGAGGAGCTGGCCGCTGCTGTGGAGGCGTTTAAGAAACGCCGCGCAGAGCGTTCTGGTGCTGCGGCCGACGGCGGTATTACCGCAGAGCCGCCTGCGCAGACCGCCGGTACTGCTGAAGGCGAACAGCCGGATGCAGTTCAGCAGGTCAAAGACCGCCGTGACCGCCGCGATTCTGAGGGCGACCCGGCAGATATGCCCGGCGCAATGGGCGTGATCGCGCAGCAGGACGAGGACATCGACACCCTGCTGGGAGTTATCGACGTTCTGAAAGCTGCTGGCACGACCACTGATGGCGCTGAGGGCGACTGCGGCGGTACTCAGACCGATGGCGACGGCGATGAAGGCAACGCCGCGCAGGATAAGAAAGACCGCGCAGACTCCGCCAACGACTTCTGCGAGCTGCTGCGTGTCGTCCGTGTCGGCGACCGCCTGAACATGGATGGTCTGGAAACCATGAGCGTCAAGGACGCCAAGAAGGCCGTTCTGGGCAAGCTGAAGCCCACCCTGCATCTGGACGGCAAGAGCGCCGCCTACGTCAACGCAGCGTTTGACATGGCCGTTTCCGAGATGAACGAGCGCAAGGATACCAACTATCAGCGTTCCCAGATGATGCACGGCGATGGCAAGCCCCCTGTGAAGCAGACCAGCTCCGCTTCCGAGGCCCGCCAGCGCATGATCGACCGCAGAATGAAGAAGGAGGAAAAGTAAGATGGGTGTTCAGAAAACCTACGGCTATGCAACCAGCAAGGGCGTTGCAGGTGGCATCTACGATATGTTCCACTACCCGGTGGACTCCCGTTTCAATGAGGAGGCGACCGGCAAGCTGCATTTCGGTGTTGGTGTTGTCACCGGCAAGGTCCCGGGCAGCAGCGTTGCGCTTCCGACCAGCGCAAGCACTGCTGATAACTTCGAGGGTGTTGTCATCAACGGTTTCGACCGCCAGCAGGATTTGGAGGGGAAGCTCTACGTCCTGAACAACCAGAACGTCGGTGTCATGCGCCGTGGCCGCGTTTGGGTACGTCTGGCTGCACCCGCCTATGGTGATGCCCTGCACATGATCGTGGAAGGCGATGAGGCAGGCTGTTTCGCAAAGGAGGGCGGCATCGCAATTCCCGGTCGTTTCATCGGTGCGGCCAGCAATGGCGTTGCACCGGTGGAGCTGTACGGCGTTCCTGCCGCGAGCGGCGCTGACGGTCACGCTGCATCCACCGACGATGCCAAGCCTACTGTCTGAGAGAAGGAGGACAAAATCAGATGAACACTAACCAGAAATCCATGAGATACGACCAGAACGACTACGACGCTCTGCTGCACTCCAAGATTCCGGCCGCTCTGGTCGAAACTCCGCAGATGAACTTCGATGATGACAGCGATGCCTCCGTGTTCTTCGCCCGCGAGCTGGATTACGTCAAGTCTCAGTCCTACGATGTGGAGTACCCGGAGTTCACCGCGCTGAAGCTGTTCCCGGTCTCCAGTGAAATCAACCCCGGCGCCGAGACCGTCACTTACTACAGCTACGACAAGACCGGCATGGCGAAGATTATCAGCAACTACGCCACCGACCTGCCCCGTGCTGATGTGAAGGGTAAGCCCACCACCGCCATCATCAAGTCTCTGGGCGACAGCTACGGCTACTCCATTCAGGAAATGCGTGCCTCTGCTATGGCAGGCAAGTCGCTGGATGCTCGCAAGGCTGAGTCCGCCCGCTACCAGATCGACTACCTGAACAACAAGATCGCGTGGAATGGCGATGCCGAGACCGGCCTGCGCGGCGTTCTGTCCAAGGACAACGATGTGCCGCTGTACGTCCCTGCAACCGGCGCAAAGGGTTCTACCAAGTGGGCCGACAAGACCGAGGACGAGATTCTGGCCGACATCACCGGTATGCTGAAGCAGGTCGCCCGCACCACCAAGAAGGTGGAGAAGCCGGACACTCTGGCCATGCCGTCCGAGGCGTATATCGAGATTCAGAACCGCCGTATCGAAAGCACTGCGACCACCGTGCTGAAGTACATTCAGGATAATATCACGGATATTGCCCGCATCGTCTCCTGCCCGGAGCTGGACCCCGACAGCGTGGACACCAACCCGTATGCGGCAGAAAGCGATGGCAAGGGCGTTGCGCTGCTGTTCAAGAACGACCCCCGCAAGTTCACCATCGAGAACCCGCTGTCCTTCATGCAGTATCCCGTGCAGCCTGAAGGTCTGGAAATGGTCGTTCCCTGCGAGGCCCGCACCGCAGGCGCTATCATCTACTACCCCATGTCCATGCTGATTGCTACTGGCATCTGCTGATTCACCCGTGGAGCTGCCGTACGTTTATGCGGCGGCTCCTATCTTTTTGTAAAGGAGCCATGATATGAAACTGAAGAATATCGGAAACAAAATCATCAGCATCGGCGCTACCGTGATCCTGCCGGGCGAAACCAAGGAAGTCACCGGCTATGATGACAACGAGATCGTGAAGTTCTTCATCGGGCAGGGAAACCTGTCCGAGGTCAAGAGCCGCACTGCTGCGAAGGAGAAATAAGTCATGGAAGATGCCGTCAGAATTTTCAGGCTGGTTGCCACCGAGTTCGACGCGCTGAACGATGAGACCGTTGAGGCATGGCTGAACCTCACAGCGCCGCTCATCAGCAAGAAGGTGTTCGGGAAGCTGTATGACCAAGCCATCGCACTCCTGACGGCACATCGTCTGAAAATGGCTGGCTATGGCAATAACCAGTACGGCAGCGTGGGCGACGCTCTGCGCGTTGGAAGCTACACTGAAGGCGAAACGTCTGTCAGCTTCAACGTAAATCAGGGAACCAATCTGATGGCAGATGCCGAACTGGCGCTGACTCCCTATGGCCTGGAGTACCTGACGCTGCGGCGGTTGGTCGTGATCTCGATTCGTTCTGCGGGTGAATGCCGATGACCGGCGGGTGGGACCGGTTGACCCCGGAGGGGGAGAAGTTCTTCCGGCAAATTGATGAGCTTCAGGACAAGGAGGTCTTTGTAGGCTTCCAAGCGGGCAAGGTCACGGATGACCGGGGCGTTGATATGGCGCAAATCGCCATGTGGAACGAACTGGGAACCTCGACCGCGCCCTCCAGACCGTTCCTGCGCAAGAGCGTTGATGAGAACGCCGACCCCATCAACGCCATGTGCGCCCAGCAGCTAAAGTCCATTACTGCGGGCGGAACGGCCGAGCAAAGCCTGAAGCAAATCGGCGTGTTTGGCGTTGGCTTAGTTCAAGAGAAAATCGAGAGCGGCAGCTATGAACCGAACGCGCCCTCCACCATCCGCAAGAAGAAATCGGACAAACCGCTGATCGACACCGGCAGAATGCGGCAGTCCGTCAAATACGTCATTCGCAAGAAAGGAAGTGGTTGATATGGGGCTGGGCATTTTTCGCAGAGCATTTGTTGTGCGTCGCTTCGGCGAGGAGAACATTGTCGATGGCTATGGGGTTTCCGGGTATAAAGACTTCATCACGTCCCTGAATGTTCAGCCGCTCTCCAAAGATGAGCTTCAGGCGCTCCCGGAAGGTGAGAACACCGTAAAGCGCATGAAGGCTTTCGGTGATCTCGTTTTCCATACCGCAGACCGCTCTGCCGGCCGCAGAGCCGACTGGCTTTTCTATCAGGGGCGGATGGACCCGGAAGGACACTGGTATGAATGTGTCAGCTCGCTGGGGTGGGACCACACGATGGTGGGTCACTGCCGCAGCGAGTTTGTTCAGGTTTCAGCAGCAGAGGCCAACCGTATGCCGCGCCCTGAAATCCGAGCAGATGGGAAAGGTGGGTATTGCTGCGTATGACGCTTGCCGAACTGAAGAAGCTGCTTGTGCAGCTTACCCAAACGTACTTTGCTGGAGCAACCGTGACGTATGCCAAGCAGAGCTTTGTAGCAAAGCCCGGCAGTCCGCTGGTCACGCTGACCACCGGCTCCGTCAACCGGTCGAGAAACCCGCCGGTCAAAATCATTGAAGGCACACCGGTAGCCTTTTATCCTGCATCTGTTCCTGTGCAGATTGATCTGTTCACGCATGGCAGGCAGGAAGAAGTGGCACCGGGCTTCACCCCCATTGCCGAAAACACGGCTGAAGATGATATGCTGGCCTTTGAGAGCTTCCTGAACTCCCCGTTCGTAACACAGTGGTGTCACCAGCATGACATCGCCATTGTCGTTCCTACGGCAGTTCAGGATTTGACCGATTTGGTGCATGATACCAACTACGAGTTCCGGGCAATGCTGGAAATCGCGGTTTATTTCACCATGACGGCCATCGGCATTACCGGAACGCTGGACATCGACAGCGTGAAGCATTCCGATGGCGAAGATGACATCCAAGCTGATGATGTCATCAACATTGAGCCGCAGGTAACCCCGACACCCAGCGGCGGCGGCAGTTCGGAGATGACTGCCCATGAGGGCGAATATTTCACGAATGCCGAGATAAATAACCGACCTGCAAAGGAGGAAAAAGATATATGAGCAATAGCCTCGATAGGATTTGTACCGTTGACATCTCGCTGGCGTCCCCCATCTCCAACGATGCCAACTTCGACAATATCCTGATTCTGGGTCCTGCCCCCGCAAATCCGACTGGGGATGTACCTGCCATCGGCGTGTACAACAGTCTGGAGGAGCTGACGGCGCTGGGCATCGCTGCCACCGGTGAACGCACCGACCCTGTTGGCGTGGCTGCACGGGTGGCTTTTTCGCAGTCTCCCAGACCCCACGAGGTCTATGTTGCCTTTATGGGCGACATCGTGGACAAGGAGACCGAAGACCCCGCATTGCAGACCGTAAGTGCTGTTCTGGAGAATGCGCTGGCCGTCAATGGCTGGTACTGCATCTGCCCGGTCGGCCTGACGGATGAAAAGGTCAAGGAAATCATCCAGTGGACCGAAACCCAGAACAAGCTGTGCGGCTACATCGACAAGGACCCGGATAAACCCATTGTGGATGCCGGCCTTTATCTGCGCAGCTTCCCGTTCTTTCCGAAAGAAACGGCCGACCAGTTGGAGAACGACATCCCGGCTGAGAACCTGTACGGCATGGCTGTAGCTGCGGCCGTCAAGGCGATGAACTACCACGCCGGTCAGGAAACGTGGGCGCTGATGCCGCTTGCGACCGTTTCTCCTGCAAAGCTGACCAGCACGTTTATCAAGAAACTGGAGACCGCAAACTTCAACTACGTCATTACCGTGGCATCCAAGAACATCACACAGGGCGGCAAGACCGGCGGCGGTGAGTGGATTGATGTTATCCGCTTCCGCGACTGGCTCCAGAACGATATGCAGGTTCGTGTCGTGAACCTGCTCATCGTCAACCCGAAGATTCCCTACACCGACAACGGCATCGGCCTTGTTGAGAACCAGATGCTCGCATCCCTGAAGGACGGCCAGAAGTACGGCGGCATTGCTCCTACGGAGTACGATGCAGACGGTAATGCTATTCCGGGTTACACCACGTCCGTGCCGCTGGCAGCAGACCTGACCAGCACCCAGAAGGCATCCCGTATCCTGAAGGACTGCAAGTTCTCTGCCCGCATTGCTGGTGCTATCCATGTGGTGGAAATCAAGGGTTGCCTGACCTACGAGAATCTGTAAGGGAGGGAAAGTAAATGTCCAGTAAGATCAAGACCTACAACCCGAAGGAAGTTATCGTAACCTGCGGTACGCACATCGTCACCGGCTATGCAGACGACAGCTTCATCAGCATTGAGCCGAACGGCGACGGTATCACCAAAAAGACCGGCTGTGACGGCGAAATTGCCCGTTCGATTTCGCCGGATAACACCTACAAAGTAAAGCTCACCCTGTTGCAGACCAGCGACAGCAACTCGTACTTCTCCGGCATGGTCGATCTCGACCGCGACACCGGCAACGGCCTGTTTCCGATTCTGATTAAGGACCTGAAGGGCGGTCTGGTGTTCAGCACGGAAGCTGCATGGTGCGTGAAGAAAGCCCCCGTCACTCGCGGCAAAGAGACCAACAACCGTGAGTGGGAGCTTGACACCGGCGATGCCGCCATGAACGAGTAAGGAGGGCGCCGATGAATAACCTGAAGCAGCTCGAAACCCGCGAAGTAACCGTGGGTGAAAACATCTTCTACATCCGTCCGCTTCCGGCGTTCAAAGCAGCGAACATGACCGGCGAACTGGCAGCGCTCGTTCTGCCGCTCGTATCTGGCCTTGCACCGATGCTGTCTGCCGTGGATACGGAAAGGGAGGGTAACGGTCTGCTCGACATCAAGGTAGAAGATGCAGCTCCCGCGATTGCGGGGGCTTTCTCTTCGCTCGATGGCGATAAGGTCGAGAAAATCCTGAAGCACCTGCTGATCGCGGGCAGCAACATCTCGGTGGAGCAGCCGGGCGAAAAGGTGCGCCTGCTTACGGAAGACCTTGCCAACGAGGTGTTCTGCACCGATGTGCAGGATATGTTCATTCTGGCGTTTGAGGTCATCCGCACCAACTACAACGGTTTTTTCAAGAAGCTCGGCGACCGATTTGGCAAAGTCGCCGAGTGGGCGGAGAAGACGATGGCCCGGGCCCGGAACGCTACGGCGACCTCGACCTCAGCGGTTTCACAGAGCTTGAGCTGAGAATGTATATCCTCATCAAGGCCCGGCTGGCATCCATGTGGGAGCTGAAGAACTGCTATACACTGGACGAAGCTCTGAAGCTCTATGCACTGTACCGCATGGAGCAGGACGTGGAAGCCGGCCGAGTAGAGGATATGGCTAAGGAGGTGAGCTGACCGGTATGACCATACGCGACATCGGTATCCTGTTTGGCTACAAAGTCGATCAGGCCTCCGAGCAGAAGGTAGAGGGCAGCATCAAGTCGCTGAAGTCGATGGCCTCCAAAGTTCTCGGCGCGGTCGGTATTACGCTGTCTGTCGCAGGCGCCAAGAGCGCCATTGATGGCTGCGTTGAGGTGGCATCCTCCATTGAAGAGATGCAGAACAAGTTCGATGTTGTCTTCGGCGATATGCGGAATGAAGTCAATAAATGGGCGCAGGAATACTCCGATGCCATTGGCCGCAACAAAAACGACATCAAGACCTACCTTGCCGATCAGCAGAACTTGCTGGTCGGTTTTGGCATGACCCGTCAAGCTGGTGCTGAAATGGCCGAGCAGATGACCTCGCTGGCCCTCGACCTTGCCTCGTTTGGTAACATGGACGAAACAGCGTCCGTAAACGCCATGACGAAAGCTGTCATGGGCGAGTCTGAAGCCGCCAAGACGCTGGGTGCGGTCCTGAACGACAGCACTAGAGCGCAGGCGATGGCTACGCTGGGCCTGAAGGGAACCTACGATAAGCTAGACCAGCTCACAAAGATGCAGGTCAACTATCAGGCTATTCTCCAGCAAAGCCCGGATGCCATTGGTGACTGCCAGCGCAGCCTCGACAGCTACGAAAGCACCAAAAAGCGGTACATCGCCAAGCTGAAGGAAATCAAAACGATAGTCGGCCAGTTCTTCCTGCCGACCTATCAGAAGATTCTGAGCATTGGAGCAAAGGGCCTGACGATGATTCGTGACTGGCTCCAGAAGCTCACCGACCTTACGGATAAGCTGGGCGGCTCACAGCGTGTCCTTGCTATTCTGACCGCTGCGTTCACTGCCATGCTCGTGGCGATGAACCTCAAGAAAATCGGAGCGGCCATAACCGGCTTTACGAAGCTGGCGCGGGCAATAGGGCTGGGCCACGGAAAGGCGCTGGCCTTTTTTGCGGTCTTCCTGTTGCTGGCCCTCGTGATTGAGGACTTCATCTCGTTCATGCGGGGCGACAAAAGCCTGCTCGGAACCATGCTCGAACGAGCTGGCGTAGACTGCGAAAAGCTGCGCCAGAACATCGTCGGAGTATGGACGAAGATCAAGCAGGCCATCGGCTACATCGGCGAAGGCATCCGTAATGTGGTTGTTCCCATATTTGAGGGCATCCGAACTGCGGCGGTGGTGGCGTTTGAGGAGATACAGCAAGCCGTAGCCAAGGTAGCCCCCGGTATCGCTCAGTTCTTCAAGGAATTGTCGAGCGGGAAGGTTGATAAGAAAAAATGGACAGACATCGGTGAATCCATCGGCAGAATTGCCGTGGGCGTGGTGGCTGTCATAGCCGCTGTCAAGGGCATCTCAGCTATCTTTGGCGTGATTACAACCGTTATTTCTGTTGTGAAAGCGGTCATTTCCGTTATTAAGCTGGCCTTTGTTGTTGTAAAGAGCATCATCACCGTTATCAAGGTGGTCGGTGCGGTAATCTCTGTTCTTGCCAGCGCCTTCGGCCCGGTCATTCTGGCAATCGCCGCTGCAATCGCAATCGGCGTTTTGCTGTGGAAGAACTGGGACAAGATTCGTGAGGCAGCAGGCAATCTGCTGGAAGGCATCAAGACTACGATTGGCAACGTCCGCGATGCCATTGTGACAGGCATCCAAGCGGCCATCGACTGGATAACATCTCTCCCGGCTGAAGCCCTGAAGTGGGGCTCCGACATCATCGACGGCATCGTATCAGGCATCCAGTCTGCGGTAGGTCGTGTAGGCGAGGCTGTAAAAGGCGTAGCCGATAAGATCAAGTCGTTCCTCGGCTTCTCGGAGCCGGAGGATGGCCCCCTGAGCGACTTCCACACCTATATGCCGGACATGATCGACCTGATGGCATCGGGCATCACTTCCGGCAAGAAGAAGGTGAAGGATGCACTGGAAGGCATGACCGGCGAAATGTCGGTCATCGCCAAGGCCAATGTGGTTTCCAAAGCTACCGGGCGGGGCGCAACCGGCAGAACGACCGGTGGACGCACTGTGACCCAGAACGTAAACATCAACAACCAGTTCAACGGCGACCGCGCCGGGCAGCAAAAGAGTTCTGAGGCTATGGATAAGGCCGCAGGCGATGCTACCGGCGAGATGGCCCGTGCTCTGGCATTTGCAAAGTAGGTGAGAGTACATGGCAAGAGCAAAACAGCCCGTCAGCGTCGATGACATCGAGTTTGATGCCATGATCGACTCCGAAGAAGGCTATGAAGCGGATGTGCCTGAGTACCCGACCGAAAAGGGCTTCAGTGTAAGCGACACCATCGTGCTGAAGGCCGACACCCTGAATATGACGCTCTATGTAACCGATACGCCGGTGACATGGAGGGAGCGTACAGGCTCCGGCCCCGGAAAGACGGAGGGCGTTGTTCGTCGGCTGAAGGACTTGTATTTCGCCAAGAAGATTCTCGAAGTCACGACCACTGACTGCGTGTATTCCAACATGGTGATTACAAGCATGAACATCAAGAAGTCTGTGGAGGTCGGCTACGCCCGTGAGATTCCGATAGCCTTCAAGAAGATCGAGGTGACGGAAACCGCCACCGCAGAAATCCCGGCCGGCTACGGCAAGTCGGGCAAAACTGCAAAAGCCGCTGGAAAAGCGAGCACCACCGCCGCAAGTACAGCAGGAAGCGGCTCGTCCGGCGGCTCCTCTGCATCAGGTTCTTCGTCCAGCTCTAGCAGAGGTTCCGTTCTCTATAACGCTGCCAGCAGTTTCGGCTTGCTGGGATAAGGAGGGCGTTCGTGGACTACTTCGTCATCGAAGTCCCGGACATGAACGACAGCGTTGTCAAAGTTTCCCTCCAAAGCAGGCTGTATCAACTGCGATTCACATGGAATGACACCGGCGGCTACTGGATGCTCGGAGTGATGGATTCACTCGGAACGCCACTGCTGCTCGGTGTCAAGATGGTCCCGCAGTTTCCGCTCAACCTGCTGTTCGGCCGGGATGATATGCCCAGCGGCATCTTCGCTGTCCTGACCGAAAAGGAGAGCGTCGGTCGGCATGATTTTGCCGATGGGACGGCTCGTTTTGTGTTTGTCCCGGCATGATGCTGGAACAAATCATCCGGTAAAATCAATTCTCATTTTGAACAAATATCTGAGGGCGGGTTTGACAATTCGTTCTCAGAAGGTTCCAGACAAATTTCCATATACTTTTACTGGTAAAGTCTGGGTTTAATCAGAGGCTTTTCAGAGGTTTTGGGATGAATGTCGCTCAAAATGGCTGATTTTATACGGAATCCGCTGGATTGTCCGCCGGACAGTCCTCGGACTGACCAAAACGGGAAACTTTCGCAAAACGCTCATATCATTGGTCACTTTCATTGCATTACCAGAACGGTAAGTTAGAATGAAGATGTGAACCGGGCAAACAAAAAAGAACCAGCGGTAAGCCGTCAGAAAGCACCGCTGGTTCCTATCTCATGCCCGGAACGATATGAAGAAGTCCCGTTGCCGTAATTATATCATACCAGCGGGCTTCTTTCAACATCAAAAGGAGTGAGCTGATATGAGTGGCAACGATCTTGAACGCGAAGTTATCCGCATGGGTGATGTCGGTGTCGCAATCGACATGGTGGACAATAACCTTGCGGAGGGCAAGCTGGAGCAGGCGGAACGCGCCGTCGTAATTCTCCGGGAAATTTTTGCAGCCCGTAATGATGGGCTGCGGAACTGCTTCTACGGAGGTGAGTGGAATGCGTGACAACTGCGTGATTTTCACCACGCCGGAACGGCAGGAATTGCGGGTCGTCTTCGACCCGGACGGAACCCCGTTCTTCTGCGGGCCGGACCTCGCGGCAATCGCGGGCTATGAACAGCCGAGAAAAGCCGTCACCGGCGGCAATCAGGGCGTGAACCGTATTGAATCTGTTTTGAGGAAAGTTCCTTGGGACAATGGTATGCGGCGTGGTCGCTGCGATTTTACCTGCTTTTCTGCGGAAAACGCCGTGAAGCTCCTGTGCCGCAGACCTGCGCCCTATGCAGCGATTCGCTGGCTGGAGGATGAAGTGATACCGAAAACGCAGGAAATGGGAGAGGAAGTCGCCAGAACGTATCCGGCATGGAATAAAAAGCCGGCACAGCAAGAACCGACGGAACTTCCCCAAAGTCTCAAGCCGGAACCCGAAGCCTTTAAGCGGGAACCGCTGCAAGCAGGTGGAGGGGCGCTCATTGAGCGGCTGGACAATATCATTTTGGAATGCGTTTTGCTGAAGAAGGAACTCAGCAAGGCAAAGTAAGAGGAAACCTTCAGGGCTGCGGAAACGCGGCCTTTTTTGTTGCCATCGAAAGGGGAGAATGCCGTGAAGAATTTCGACAGACAGTACCGGCTGGCGGCGGGCAAGGCAGGCTCGACCGGGTTTGAAATTGGCAGCGGCAAGCGACCGTTGCACGTTTCGTTTTCGGTAGAAAAGGCCGACACCAATAGCCAGAATACAGCCAAAGTGACTATCTGGAATCTGAGCGACGAACACCTTGCAGAGCTGAGTAAAAACGACTGCGTGGTCGTACTCCATGCGGGGTACGGCGACACCCGTCCGCTCATCTTCACCGGCGTGGTCACATTTGCCACGACAAAGGCTGACGGAGCAGACAGGTCAACGGAGATCGAGCTGGTGGATAACCGCATCGAAGTCCGCGACACCTACGTTTCCGTCAGTTATTCCGGGGCTGTGAACTGCAAAACCCTGATTCAGGACACCGCAGATCAGATGGGCGTGACGGTATCTTTCTCCTACAACGCAGAGTTCAAGGACATCCCCAATGGATACAGCTACGTTGGCCCAGCCAGAAATGTGCTGACGAAAGCCTGTGAAACCAGCGGGCTGGTCTGGAGCATCAACAACGGCGTCTTGCAGGTCAAAAAGCCGGGCGATACGATGAGCCGCGAGGTGTATGAGCTTTCGGCAGAAACGGGCCTGCTGGGCCTCCCAGAGCGTGTCCAAATCTCCAATGAGGACAAGGGATACAGCTACGGCTGGGACGTGGAGTACCTGATGAACGCCGCAATCGGGCTGGACGATTATGTGTACCTGAACAGCAAAGTAGTCAAGGGTTATTTTCGGGTCTACTCGGTGCGGATTGAGGGCGACAACATGGAAGGTTCGTGGAGCTGCACAGCCCGCCTGCTGGAGGTGAAGCAAGAATGATGCAGGAGTTTGTTGACCAGATCAATAAAAGCGCCCGCAGCGCGACGGAGGATATGCACACGGCCCTGCCGGGCGAGATAAAAAGCTACGACCCGGACAAGGGTGTCGCCACAGTGTTACCGAAGGCAAAGTTCACAAAGCCTGATGGCAGCATGATGGACTTCCCAGAAATCTCAGGAGTCCCGGTCATGTTCCCGCAGAGCAAAAACGTCACTATCGCATGGCCCATCAAGAAAGGCGATGGATGCCTGCTGGTTTTCAGCGAACAGGCTCTCGATTACTGGATGTACGGCAAGGAAACTGACACCAAGCTGAAGTTCGACTTGACCAACGCCATTGCCATTCCGAACCTCACATCTGGCGGCAACAGCACCATGAAGCTGGCCTGTGATGAGGATGCCGTAGCCATTGCCGCAGGCGACACAAAAGCCAAGATCACGCCCAAGACCGCAGAACTGACTCTCGGTTCGGCCAAGGTCAAAGTGGAGCCGAGCCTTGTGCAGGTCACAGTCGGCGGCACGGTGCTGGCAATTTCACCCGACGGCGTGGACATCACCGGAAAGCTCACGGTCAAGGGCGGCATCACCGCAAGGGATGATGTCAAGGCATCCAACGGCAGTATCAGCCTTGCAAACCACGTCCACAGGGGCGACAGCGGCGGCATGACCGGGAAGCCGCAGTAAAGGAGGGAAAAGCATGATAGACCTGAAGCTCGATGCCACCGGGGACTTAGAACTCTCGGCGGCAGGCGACATTTCAGCTACGGACAGCATCGTACAGGCTGTCCGTATTCGTTTGCTCTGGTTCTTTGGAGAGTGGCGGCTGATGCCTTCGCTCGGCTTTCCGTACTTTGAGAACCTGCTGGTCAAAAATCCGAATGAGTCCAAACTCCGGCATCTTATCCGGGAAACCGTGATGTCTGTCGATGGAGTAACGGATGTATCGGAAATCCTGTTCAACATCGACAAGAAAAGCCGTAGGGCATCCGTGGAGATCACGTTCAACACGGATGAGGACAGTTTTAGAGAGGAGGTCAAAATCCCGTGGCAAAATATGGCCTGACCCCGCAGGGGCCAAATCCGAAACGCCTTGATGTCATCCTTGAGGATATGCACAGCAAGATGACAGAACGCCTCGGCGTAAACACCCGGCAGAACCCGCAGTCTTTGCTGAATCACACTCTGACCAACGTCGCAGATGAGATTGCAGAGCTGTGGGAATTTGGAGTAGATGTGTACCACTCGCAGTACACATCCAGCGCCACCGGCGTAAGTCTGGACTATGCCGCACAGTTTGGCGGCTCCACCCGTGAAATGGCAGCGAAGTCCTATTACAGCATCCTCTGCACCGGTCTGGATGGAACAACCATTCCGGCAGGAACGGTGATTGCATCCGACACAAACCCGGCAACCAGCCTGACAGCTACCGCAGATGCAACCATCACGAGGTCGGCTTTCAACAAGGCCACCGTCATCCTTGCATCACCGGCGGCTACAACGGCCCTTGGGGTGGCTCTTAACGGAAACCTATACACCATCACCCCTGACCCCAAACAAAGCACCAGCGAAGCCCTAGAGGCTCTGGGAACAGCCATCACGGATAAGGACTTCCATGTGACGGTCATCAACGACACCATCGTGATCGAGGCGGTCGATGAAACCAGCTCCAATACGCTGGTCCTGTCAGAAAACCTGACCACTGCTTCTGTGGGCAGCATCGTCACATTTGAGACTGCCGAGCCGGGCGACATCTTCATTCCGAACGGCGTAATCACGAAGATCACGAAAGCTGTTCCGGGCATGGAGTCCGTGGTCAACGTGGGAAGCTATGTTGCCGGTCAGCTCGCAGAGAGTGACGTGGAGTTCAGAAAGTCCTACACGAACAAAATCTACAACCGCTCGTCTGCCATGCTGGAAAGCATCAAGAGCGCCATCCTGAAGAATGTGCAGGGTGTGGTGAGCGTAGCTCCCTATGAAAACTGCACAAATGAAGTCGATTCTGCCGGCCGGTGGCCGCACAGCATCGAAGTTGTGGTCGAGGGCGGCGACGCAACAGAAATTGCCCAGCAAATCCTGAACACAAAGGCAGGCGGCATCAATACTTTCGGCAGCGTAGAAACCACCCTGCACGGCGTTTACGGCGAAGACATCGTGGTGCGCTTCAACCGGCCGACGTACGTCAAGGTCTGGTTCAAGGTTGGCGTCACTCTGAGTCCGAACACAAATCCGCCTACCAACTATGTCGAGCTTGTCAAAGAGCAGATTTTGGAGAAAATGAGCGTACTGGGGGCGGGCGAGAACGTCATCCCGCAGAAGTTCAACCTTCAGGTGTCTGGCATCGACTACATCGACGTATGGTTGTTTGCAACACCGAATGACGGCGATATGCCCACTGGCTACACCCAGCGCAGCGTGTCCATCTCGGCACGGGAGCGGGCCGTTACGGACGAAAACAGGATTGAGGTGGTCATGGATGGCTGATTACGTCCAGAAGCTCCGGGATGATCTTGTGGAGCAGTTCAAGGGCAAGCCGGTCATTGACGCGCTCATGGAGGCCGTTGGTGATGAGCTGAACGAGGTTCGACAGTTCTACGAAGACCTGCGCAACAAGCGGAATATCCAGACCGCAGTTGGGAAGCAGCTTGATGGCATCGGCGACAATGCGGTTCTGACCCGCCTTGAAGCCGGTGCTTTGGCCTGCGCCAAAGAATCTGTGTATGTACTGGATGATGATGCCTACCGGACGTACCTGATATACAAAATCTGGAAGAACACCAACAACTGCACCTACTATGACATCATCCGGGCGTTCAAAATGTTCTGGGACAAGCCCCTGCATTACCGCGAGGACCCGGCCATCCCGGCCACCATGATTTTTGAAACCGATGCCCTGACACCGGAAGCTGACGTTTCAAAACTGCTGAACGCTCCGTTCATCAAGGCGGCGGGTGTGGCAATTCTGGTGGTGGCGAACACCGAGGCTCCTGAAATGGTCGCAGATGTGCCGGTCGAGGGCATTCTTGGCCGGGGCTATACGACAACGACCCTGCCGGAGATTGAAACCGGCGAAGCATTCATCGACACTGTGCTGCCGGTCCCGGCTGCACAGAACATCACGCAGACAAAACTGCCTGAACTTGAGGAGGATGAGTTATGAGCTACTATGGCTTTGTTGTTACTGACAGCGGCCGAGAGCTGATTGCCAAGCTGGTTGCCGGGCAGCAGCTCCCGATTTCCAAGATTATGGTGGGCAGCGGCACTATCCCGGATGATGTGAAGCCGCGCTGGTCGAGCCGGTGGCCGCTGGCACATCGACCGCCCCGGTCTATGATGGGGCCAGCGTCCGCATGATCGTGGAGTACCGCTCCGACCTGAACGGCGGTCTTGACCACGGATTTTGGCTCCGGGAATTCGGCGTGTTCGCCTTTGACCCGGACAAGGGCGAAGTCCTCATCTACTATGGCACGCTGGGTGACTACCCGCAGTACGTCAGCGCTGCATCCAACACCGGCGTAGATGTCCGCCGCTTTCCGGTGTGCATCGTCATCGGCGAGGGGCTGGGCGTCACCGTTGACTACAAATGCGAGGCGTGGATGACGGCGGAAGATGTGGAACAGTATTGCTCGGTCACGATGCTCCCGGCATTCCTGAAGGAAGCGCAGAAGCTCGTAGATGCCCACAACGACGATGAGGAGGCCCACCACTCCATCCAGAACAGCATCTCCGACGTGTCCGCCCGGCTGGCTCTGCTGGAGCTGATGTTCAATACCTCCGTCACCGGAAATCCGTTCACGGTCACATTTGAGACACTGGACGGCACGGTGGTAGAGGGCGTCTGGAACACCACGGCAAAGAGGATCGAGTTCTGATGGAGCACATTGAATTTTCATGTCCGCCCGGTGAGCTGTCCTGCATCATCGGGAATTTGTTCGTCAGCCTTGAACCTCCCTGCAAATATGTGCGAAGTACGCACCTGATGCTCTGCGGCATCACTCACAGCGGAAACAGCGGTCGCCTGACTGTTTTGGGCGACCGCTGCTCTTTCTATGGGCTTGCCAGCGATTTGGAGGCTGCGAGGAATGGCCCATGCCTCGAAAGAAGGTGTGACCGTGGCTGACAAAGAATATCTCCTCGGAAACAAGGCACGGGAGCTGCTGAAATACACGAACCAAGCGACGAAAACGGTGGCCGAGGATATTTCACGCAAAGACGTTCGGCAGATTTTCCAGAAGATAGCCGCGCTTGACGACATCCGGGACGTCCAGAAGGTCTGCTCTGAGTCCATCGCATATCTCGACCGAACGCACCGGGAGGGCTTCACAAAGGCGCTCTACCGCTGCTACGGCGAAGATATGCGTCTGATTGCCAAGAGCATCGTTCGGGACATTCACGCGGCCAACGGAAAGATGTTCCAGACTGAGTACGAGGAACGCCTGCGGCTGCTTGGCGTAGTCCTCGACGAATGCTCTTGGCTGAATGAGAATATCCAGCTCGTTCTGAACGACGGAGTTATTTCCATAAGCAAAAGTGCCGTCTGGACCCGGAAGGTTCAGGACGTAAAGAATATGGTTCTGTCGTGGAAGCAGAAGGACACCGCCCGCGCTGAAAAGCTCCGGGAGCAGGCCCGTCAGGCAGAACTCAAGCAGCAGGCGGCGATGGTAAAAGCTATCGTCCGCGAACTCCTGAAAGAACAGGAAAAATCAAGGTATCCTGCGGGTTCTCCGCTTGATATAGGGTGCGACTCGAATCGGCCACCAACTGGTGGCTCCGCTCTCCGAACTGCAACAACTTCAACAACGCCCTGTACGTCAACTCCAATGGCGACTGGAACAACAACAACTGCTCCAACTCGTACGGCATCCGCCCCGCTCTGATGGAAAAGCGAGATGAGTAACCCGGCAACGGGCGAAAACAGTGCACCCATCATCAAAGGGAGTCGCATCCTGTCGGAAGCCTTTATGGCGGACGATAAACACATCATACCGAGGCAGGCCGTCCTCTGCGGGCGCAGCCTGCTGCCGCGAGGAAGCGGACCGGTATTAGACGAACACCCGGCTGGGAGCTTCCTCTACCACCTCAGCCGGGGGAAGAAAACAAGTGTGAAGACACATGACATATCAGGAAATGTGCGAGTTCCAGACCCTCTATGAGGCATATCTGGAAGCGCGAAAGGGTAAGAGGAGCAAGCCGGGAACGGCTCAATATGAGGCCAACGCTCTGATCTGCACCGATAAGCTATCATACGTTCTGAACCAAAAGACCTACAAGCCCAGCGGCTTCGAGGTCTTTTATGTTTATGAGCCGAAGAAACGGCTTGTGCAGGCTCCCGCTTTTGTGGACAAGGTAGTCCTCCATGCACTGACGGACAATGTTTTGTACGACACGATCTGCACCAGCTTCATCCGTGACAACCACGCTTCGCAGCGCGGAAAGGGGACACTGGATGCCATCGTGCGCCTGAAGGACCACATGGTCGATTACTACCGCAAGAACGGCAGCGCGGACGGATGGGTGCTGAAGTGCGATGTTCACCATTTCTTCGCCTCCATCGACCATGACATCCTGAAAGCAAAACTGCGGGCCTTGATGCAGAAGCGCGGCGTAGATATGGCGTTCTATGACCTCATGTGCATCTACATTGACAAGACCGACGGCCTGCCCCTTGGGTATCAGACCAGCCAACTGCTCGCCCTGATGTTCCTTGACGAGTTCGACCATTACATCAAGGAAGACCGGGGATGCCGCTATTACGGACGATACATGGACGATTTCTACGTCATCGCCCGGACAAAGCGGGAACTTCAGTTTCTTTTGAAGGACATTGAGCGTTGGATGAGCGACCTCCACCTCGAACTCAATTCTAAGACAGCAATTTTCCCCTTGAAAAACGGGCTGGATTTTCTGGGCTTCCATAGCTACCTGACGGAAAGCGGAGCCTGCGTCCAGAAGCTCCGCCGCTCGGAGATTCAGCGCATCCAGACCCGCGTCAAATACTGGGAAAAAGCCTACCCGGCAGGGGAAGTGACCAGAGAAGCTGTTATCACCAGCTTCGTAGCGTGGGATGCCTTTGCATCCTACGGTGACACCTACGCATTACGGCTGAAATACGCCAAGAAGGTCTCGGTAATCATCGGCGTGGACGTAAAGCCTCGGAGGAAAATCAACTCCACGAGGAGCGTCCGCGCCTTGCGCCGGGTAAAGCAGGAACAGAACATCCGCCGGAAAAGAGGTGACATTACGCCCCGCAAAGACCTGTTCCAGCCCGAACCGCGTCCCGACAGCATTCCGCCGTGGATGTAATACACAACAGGAGGTTCTTTTTTATGGCTTATGTGACCTTGAGCTCCAAAGCAATCGGCAGCACCATCAAGCTGAAAGTAAATGGTTCTGCCAAAGATTTCATCGTCGTCCATCAGGGCAAGCCGTCCAGCGTCTATGACGATAGCTGCAACGGTACTTGGCTGCTGATGAAAGACATCTACGAAAGCCGCCAGTGGCATAGCTCGAACACTAACGACTATGCAAACAGCACTATCCATTCGTACCTCAATAGCACCTTCCTTGCGATGTTCGACTCGAACATTCAAAAGGCAATCAAGCAGGTAAAACTCCCGTACCGCAAAGGCAGCGGCACGTCCACGACCGTTACCAGCGGCTCGAACGGCCTGTCTGCGAAGATTTTCCTGCTCAGTGCGACCGAAACGAGTTTCAGCTTCTCCTATATGCCGAGCGGTGAAGGCGCGGAGCTGGCCTATTTCAAGGGCTGCGCGGACAATAGCTCGGATTCTAAGCGTGTCGCATATCTCAACGGCTCGGCCGCCAACTGGTGGCTCCGCTCTCCGTACTGCAGCTACTTCCACTACGCCCTGTACGTCAACTCCAATGGCGGCTGGCGCAGCAGCAGCTGCTCCAGCTCGTTCGGCATCCGCCCCGCTTTGATTTTGCCCTCTACTCTCTTGGTGTCTGACGATGGCACGGTCTCGACTAATACCGCGCCCTCGACTCCGGGGAGCATTTCCGTCCCTTCGTCCATCATGGGCGGCACGAACATTTCGATTTCGTGGGCAAAAAGCTCTGATGCTGAGAGCAATCTCGCCGGCTACAAGGTAGAGCGTTCGACCAATGGCGGCAGCTCGTGGAGTCAGATTTATCAGGGTACGGCCACCAGCACTACGAACAACGTCGCCTTCGGCACTACGTCCGTGATGTACCGCGTCAAGGCATACGACACCGAGGGTCTGGAGTCTGGCTGGCGTACCAGTTCGCAGGTAACGGTGGTCAACAACAACGCCCCGTCTGCGCCGCCGTCCATCGCGGTGCCGAATGATGTCAAGGGCGGCAGCACACTGGTGATCTCGTGGACTGCGGCCAGTGACAGCGATGGCAACCTGAGCGGCTACATTCTGGAGCGCAGCACCGATGGTGGCTCCTCCTACACGCAGGTGTACAAGGGCAATGCGCTGACCTACACCGACACCATCACCAAGGGCTGGTCCACCGTGATGTACCGTGTCAAGGCGTATGACAGCTATAACGCTCAGTCCGGCTACACCACGTCCACCAAGCGCACGGTCGATAACAACACCGCGCCGACCATCACGACCTCCAGCGCAGCCAACCTCGGCACCAAGTCCAGCGGCTTCACCATCTCGTACTCCGTGGATGATAAGGACGCAGGGGACACCCTGACCGTCACCGAAAAGCTGGACGGCACGACCAAGCGAACCTACACCGCGACCCGCAAGACCACCAACAGCTTCGCCGTCACCGGTGAATATTTCCAGAAAATTACGAACGGCAGTCACACCATGACCGTTACCGTGACCGATGGCAAGGCCACCGTCACCAAGACGTTCACCTTTACGAAGGCCGTCACCGCCGCCAGCATCACGCTGGCGAAGCCGATGGAGGCGGATGCCCAGATCACGCTCTGCGCCATCACCGTAGGCGGTCTGATTCCAGCTGACGCTGTGTTCAAGGTGGAGGTCACGAACAACGGCAAGGATAGTTCGCCGGTATGGGAGGACGCCACCACCGAGGCCCGGAATGGCCGGAACCATTTGTTCACGAACCAGACTGCGGCCAACGGCTTCGCATTCAATTTCCGTGTCACCGCAGAGCGCGGTGCAAGCGGCGAGAGCGGCTATATCGCTTCGATTCAGGGAGGTTTCCAGTAATGGGTTTGAACAGAGTAAGAGTCGATTCTGTAGCTAAATTGCAGAAGAAGAAAACGATGGCGGAATTGCAGGAGGAGAATGAAGCCCTGAAAACCAAGGTTTCTTCTCTGGAAACCAACCTCGATAATACCCAGATGGCGCTGTGCGACGTGTACGAACAGCTCATCGCGGTCACATCCGCCGCAGATAAGGAGGCATAATCATGGCAGAAGTCTATGCAAACCTCATCCGCCGGGGGCGGAAAACCATCGAGCAGGTGCCTGAGCACCTGCGGGAAGAAGTCAAGGCCATTCTCGCGGCGGACGGCAACGCATGAGCCGCCTGCGGGAATTTGCCTTAAAAATATTACTGAGAAAGGAGAAAGGCATCATGGCAGTCATCTATGCAACCCTCATTGTGAAGGGCAAGAAGACCCTCGATCAGGTTCCGGCGCTGATTCGGAAGCAGGTTGAGGAAATCCTGAAGGACCTCGAAGTCGAGGTCGAGTGATCGCGCAGGGGAGTCGGGAAAACCGGCTCCCCTCATTTTTTGTATGACGAAGGAGAGGAGGTTCAGATGGACCAGCCTATTACGCGAGCCGAGCATGAGGAGTTCAAGCGTCGGCTCGAAGAGGAAAATGCCCGTCAGGACAGACGAATCGCCTTGCTGGAGGAAAGCGTAAGCAAAATGGGCGCACTGTCCACTTCGGTCGAGAATCTGGCCCTGAGTATGGAGAGCATGGTCAGGGAGCAGGAAAAGCAGGGAAAACGGCTGGAAACTCTGGAGAGCCGCGATGGAGAGCTGTGGCGTAAGGCTGTCGGCTATGTAGTAACGGCCATCATCGGTGCTTTTCTCGGCTATGTGTTCACCCAAATCGGCTTTTAGGAGGTGTGTAAGTTGAGCATCATTACGTTCCAGCGCGGGGATAAGACCGCACTCGCCAAGAACTTTACCAAGTCCGAGTTCGAGTGTCCCTGCGGCTGCGGGCAGCAGTCGGTTGACACGGAGCTGGCCGAAAAGCTCCAGCTCATCCGGGACAAGGTAGACCGTCCGCTGAAGATCACGTCCGGCTACCGCTGCATCACGCACAATGCGGCTGTGGGCGGAAGCCAGAACTCCAAGCACCGCTATGGCATGGCGGCGGACTGGAGGACGGAGAACCGCAGCATCAACCCGGTGGCACTGGGCATCCTTGCTCAGGCCGTGGGGTTCGGCGGCATCGGCATCTACTGGCACAGCCGTGGGGCTTTTGTTCACGCCGACACCCGTGGCACGAAAGCGACGTGGCTCTGCACCACGCCGGGAAAGTACCCCAGCACGACCTACAACAAGTTCGTGCTTCCCACCATCCGACGGGGCTGCGCCGGGCCTGCAAACCGCAGTGCCACCATTATGCTTCAGAAGCTCCTGAAGCTGAAGGCTGATGGCCTGTTCGGCGAGGCCACCGAGAATGCCCTGATGAGGGCGCAGGAGGCGCACGGCCTGACCGTGGACGGAATCTGCGGCCCTGCATCGTGGAAGGCGCTGTCTGGCGCTGACAAGTACCTGTGAGAGGAGATAGGCTCTATGACGAATAGCAAAGCGTCCATCGCTACACTGGCCCGCACGGCCGCTCTGGCGTTCGCTCTGGCGAATCAGGTTTCGAGCGCAGCCGGGAAGCCCCTGCTGCCCATCGAAAGTTCGGAGGTGGAACAGTTCGTGACCACCGGCCTGACCATTGCCACCAGCGTCGCTGCGTGGTGGAAGAACAACAGCTTTACCGCTGCCGCCATTGAAGGTGACAAGCGGATGAACAGCCTGAAGAATCAGGTTCACTGAATGAAAGGAGTAACCGAATATGAATGAGTTTACGAGAAGCCTGCTGTACGTTGCCCTGCTGGTCTGCGTTCCCATCGTGACCGCCTGCATCCAGAAAGGCATTGCCGTGTTCATCGAGTTCATCGTGGCAAAGACCAACGACATCAAGGTGCAGCGCCTCGTCCGCGAAATCGGCAGTGCGGTGTCCGATGCCGTGGCCGCGATGAACCAGACCTACGTCAACGACCTCAAAGCCGCCGGGACGTTCAATGAGGCGGAGCAGAAGGAAGCCCTGATGCGGGCCGTGTCCGCCGCTCTGAAGAGCATGAGCCGTGACGCGCAGGACTACATCAAGAGCAACTTCGGCGATACGACCCAGTACCTCGAAAATCGTATTGAGGCCCAGATCGACGCCAACCACGTCGCCGCCAAGCAGGCCGCTGCCCAGAATACGCTGAATCTGGGCTGAGTCAGCGCAAAGTCAGCGTAAAATGATAATCCCCCTGTACCATGACCCGTAAAAAGGCTGGTGCAGGGGGATTTTTTTGTTTGCACGGAAATTCCGATGGAACAACGTCGCCAGAAAAATCAATTCTCAAAATAGCCAAATTTTGTTATGCACTTTTGACAAATCCTTCCCAGAGGGTTCCAGACGTTTCCCAATACACTTTTACCCGTAACCAAAATGCAAATTCAGAGGTTTTCCAGAGGCTACCAGTGGCTTTGCATCAAATAGCCAGTGGATATAAAAAATATTTTGAAAAAATTAAAAAACAGATTGACTTACCAGTTGGGTAAGTTATAATGATACTAAGATAAATTACCAAAAAGGTAAGTTATCTACAATTACCAGCATCCGGCTGGTAAGTTGGAAGCACGAGCAGGAGGTGTAACAAAATGAAAGGCGAGTGCAGCATGACCGCTTTGGAAGCCAGCCGCTTGATCGACTGGCTGAAAGCTCACGGTCACACGGACGAGGAAGCGACGCAGTGCATTAAGTGCATTGCTGGAGTCCTCGACCCCGCAACCGGCGAGTCTAAGAAACAGTAAAGGCTAGGTTCCCCACACAGTTTGCGACCCTGTGGGAACCTAGCCAGACGGAACGGGATGGGACCTGCCCCATCTCGTTTCCATCTTATCAGGAGGGCAGGAGAAAGTCAAGAGGTTTAGAACTATGTATGATCTGCGTGAACACAAGGAACTGATTAGCCAGTTGGTTTCCGAGGCCAACCAGAACGACGAAAACTGGCGCTGGTCAGTCAAGTCTGTTGGCAAGACCAAAGCCCGCATCTTCTGGAGCTACCTCGAATACTGCGGCCAGCCTGAGCCGTATTTCGTGATCGAGCTGGAGGACACCGGCGACGGTTACTGGATTCACGCACTGGACGAGAGGGACAGCTACATTGAGAGCGAGATCGTGGTTGACAACGATCTGCCGTTCCTGAACTGCCCGCTCGACAAGGCTATCGAGAAGATGGTGCGCTGCATCATCAACACCGCTCATGCCTGCTACTGAGAGCATTGCCCGCCGGTATGCAGCGGACATCGGTTTTGCGGTAGTCGGCGAGCTGACCCGCAAGCCAGAGTGGGACGGCATAGCCAGCGGCCCGGAAATTGGGCTGTCTGGCTATTGCCGGGTCTGGGTGGATGAGGGCGGCAACGCCTACTACGTTCACGGTAAGGAATGCGCCATCATCGACCCGGAAGGCATGGTCTACTGAACGCCGGTAAACTCCCAGATGTACTCCGTAAATTTTTTCGATAAATCTTCATTTTTCGTTTGACACCAGTGGTGGGTAAGTTAGAATGAAGATACAGAAAAACATACCAAAACGGTAAGATTATGGAGGAACAGAATATGAAGAACGAGTACATCGTAGCGATTGACTACAGAGCGAATTACAAGCCGCTGACCATTGATTACAAGATGCTGAAGGCGGAGAATCTGCTGGATGCCATGAACGAGGCCGAGCAGTACATGGACAAAGAAACGGTCTACCTTCTCAAGATCATGAAGCGCAGCGGGGCAGCTCACAAAGTCAAGGGCGTGGATGCACGAGAAGCCACCTACACCGACGTTCTCACCAACCGGGGCAATGGCTGGCACAGCACCGATGTAGCTCACTGCGAGCAGCCTTGGATGAGCCAGATGTGGATGTACAGCAACGGTTTTGTTGACCTCTACTACTGCGAGGAAGTCCGACCCGCCTGTACGACATCCTGATGAAGTGAGGAGGTGTAAACGATGCGTTACCAGATTGTTTACTGCAAGCGGGGCTGGCCGCTCACCACCTGGGCCGACAACGCGGACAGGGCACGGAAACTGGCCGAACAGCTCCGCAGCACTGGTTATTCCGTCGATGTGTGGCAACACACCAAAGACGGAGCACAAAAAACCGACATTTAACCCGCCTGATGATGGCCGCTGGCACCGGCCGAAACGCCCTGCTGGGCGTCGCGGGAGCCACCCGCAGATACATGATATTTTGGAGGTTTTAGCTATGGAAAACAAGAACATGACCGCTGCTCGTGAGTGGGAGAACGACCCGAACTGCTTCCTGCGGATGCTGAACAGCCCCGCACAGCAGCGGAGCCGCGCAGCACGCCGCCAGAAGGATGCCTACCGGGAGCGTTTCAACAACGTGCTGAACGCCGTTGCCATCGGCGCAGCAGCCTTTGCCGTCACCCTGCTCGTTATCTGCTTCGTTCTCTGATGGAGGTATCAGCTATGGATAACCAGAACATGACCTATCCCGAACTGCGGGACCTGTTCGTTGAGCGCAACAAGACCCAGCTTGCAAAGCCGGTGAGCGCCTGCATCGTATTTGCTGAGAGCAACTGGCCTGACCGGCATTACCCGCTGCGCAGCCGCACCTATGAGGTCAGCAGCGACAACAAGGCTTTCCGGTCGAGCTGCTGCTCCACCAGCCTGTTCGGTTCCTGCTTGGATGGCACCGACCAGATGGTTCGCCTCGACTGGTACATGAAGGACTTTGGCAACAAGGGCGGCTGGGTCGTTGACCACTGCTACCTGAAGGAGAACAGCGATGAATCCGATGTATGATTGCTCCGGCCGGCTTGACCGGTTCGGCGGAGTAACGGAGCCGCCTGATGATTACTATTTCTCGTACAGAGAGTCTGATGATTCCTGCAACGAACAAGTGGAGGAGGACTGTGACAATGAATAACTCGCGGCGCAAGCGTATCAGCAAGATTGCAGATGCCCTGAATGAGCTGAAGGGCCAGATCGATGAGCTTTACGAGGAGGAGCAGGAAGCCTTCGAGAACATCCCTGAGAGCTTGCAGGGGACTGAGCGGTATGAGGTTGCAGAAAATGCGGTCGATATGCTCGAATCTGCATCCTCCGGCCTCGAAGATGTCAT
>OLRE01001090.1_pt1 | contig 28203 bp, 19 predicted proteins | sample 1672461 | NCBI WGS metagenome assembly OLRE01 (sample SAMEA3136688, study PRJEB25190) | human gut metagenome | biome: human gut; feature: human-associated habitat; material: faeces | place: Austria | collected 2013
CCTCATCTTCAAGAAGTGTCTTTGCTATTGTACTTACCGGACTGTTGATCATCCGGATTGCCCAGATCAGGTAATTGTTCACCTGTTGTCTGGAAGAAAAGCAGCTCTCCATAATATCCTGCAATTCTTCCTCATAAACAACATACAACGCTATTCCATAATCAGCGATCTTTTTTACATATCTGACATAAGACTCTTCCAGACTATGGCTCTGTGAAGCCAGTTCCATAAGAATGCATCTGGTGATCACTATGATTCCATCCTGCCGTCGTATATATTCCAATATTTTTTCGGCATCCTGTTCCTTAAGATTTGCATGATAACGAAAAGAACAGGTATCATAGAAAAAACATTTCTTTGACAAAAAAATGCCCTGTACCAGACTGCCCCTATTCACATATGGAGCTATGTTCCCCCAGTTTTCCGTAACTTCTGAATACCCCTTTATCATTTATGATCCCCCTTTATTTCTCTGTAAAGAGAGCTCATATTTTGAAGAACCATCCGGAGTGTTCTTTCGTTCAGATATCCCTCCTGAAGGTATTCTGTTCCCCTACGTTTCACTACACGTTCCACAGCAATGTAGTCATCCTTATTGCTGGCATCTAATATACTGCTGTCCAGCCACAGGTTTTCTATCTTTTCCCGAATGGATGCCTTATCCAGTTCCATCAACTGCTGCGTAAGCATACCGGATTCTGTCAGACCCAGCTCATAGCACCGGACCAGTGCCGCCATATAAGGTACCTGATAATAGTTCATCAAACGGATCACCGTATCCATTTCATTATTATCCGATTGGGCCCTGAATACACGATACATCTGCCGGAAACTGCTCTCAGGCATCAGAAGCATTCCTGCAAAAATATTGGCTTCATATTCCTCTTCATGTTCAAAATAGTCGTCTGCAAATTCTGCTTTTGCTTTAAATTCATTCTGAGGATAAAATGCATGATAAACCTCACGGCAGATTGCAAAATTTGCATTTACCCGGGGTAATGATGTATTGATCAAAATATATCCCAATGCATCTCCATGGTAGCACAGTGCCCCGATCTCTTCATCCGCAAACGGTATTTCCAGTACAATGTACCCTCTTTGGCGCAATGCAGGCCGGACGATCTGAAGAATATTCAACATATCTTTGTCTTCACTGATTCCGGTAAATGAATAGAACTTTGCAACTTTGCTGTTCATCTGCATTCGGTTTTTTTCACTATATTCTATTATTTTCCTGTACGAAACAGCAATAAAGATTTTTCTAATTTTTTTGAAAAAGTTCTTGATTTTTCTAATTTATCTGTTATAATAATACCTTGTCAGGACAAATGGCAAAAATAAATATGGGCGATTTCCCGAGTGGCCAAAGGGGACAGACTGTAAATCTGCTGGCAACGCCTTCGGTGGTTCGAATCCACCATCCCCCACCAAGCCGACGAGTCTTGCAAAAGACCCGTCGGCTTTCCTTTTGCCCGGAAGCTGATGCCGTCTTCCGACGGGGCGCAGGAACGATCCTCCGGCCCAGCGGTTCTAAATACCAGTAGTTTTGGATATGATACCCTTGTGATGCCAGTATTCTTGTGAGTGAATTAAGACTATCACAAGAATCTTGTTATGTCAAGAGGGAATTAACAAGTTTCTTGTTAAAATGCCTTGACAGAAAACAAGAAATATGGTAGCATCACAGTGAAACCGTCGAAAGAAGTCGAAGGAGGGCGTGACCATGAGCTTTGGCGATCAGCTGAAGAAGCGCCGGGAAGAGCTGGGCCTGTCCCGCTCGGAGCTGGCGGACCGGCTGGGGGTATCCCGGTCGGCGGTGGGCAATTATGAGACCGGCGTCAGCGCTCCCAAGGAGGAGGTGCTGCTGCGGCTGTTCGATGCCCTTCATGTGGAACCCAACTATCTGTATCGGGATGCCTACCGGGGCGGGGGAGAGGGGGTCAGCGACGAGGAGCGGAACCTGCTGGAGAAGTACCGACGGTTGGGCCTCTCCGGGCGCCAGACCCTCCACACCGTGGCGGATGCGCTGGGGACCATGCAGCAGGAGCTGCAGGCCGCCGCCCCGGAGCCTGCGCCCCGTGTCATCCCGCTGTATTGCTCCCCGGCTGCAGCGGGCTATGCCGCCCCGGTATTCGGGGAGGATTATGAGCCCTTGCCCGTCACCGGTGAGGTTCCCACAGGGGCGGAGTTGGCGGTGCGGATCCAGGGCGACTCCATGGAGCCCTATATCCACGACGGCTCGGTGGTGTACGTGAACCATGACCCCCTGCGGGCAGGGGACGTGGGTATCTTCTGCGTGGACGGCGATATGCTCTGTAAGCAGTACTACCGGGACCCGCTGGGGGTGGTGTATCTGTTCAGCCTCAACCGCCGCCGGGCGGATGCGGACGTGATCCTGCCCCCCAGCAGCGGCCGCAGCCTCACCTGCTTCGGCCGGGTGATGCTCCACGGCTTGCCTATACCGGAATAAAAAAGACCCAGCGGAAAACCATCGGTTTTCCGCTGGGTACTTTTTTCCCGCTCTCACAAAATAAAGCCGCCGTCGCAGGTCAGCACCTGCCCGGTGATGAAGTCCGCCTTGTCCGAGGCCAGAAACGCCACGGCGTGGGCGATGTCCTCCGGCGTTCCCAAGCGGCCCATGGGAGTCTCCTGCGCCAGCTGGGGCAGTATCTCAGCGGGCAGGGCATCCAGCATATCCGTGCGGATGACGCCCGGCGCCACGCAGTTCACCCGGATGTGGGTGGGGGCCAGCTCTGCCGCCAGAGACCGGGTCAGGCCGATGAGGGCCGCCTTGGTGCAGGAGTAGGTGACCTCGCAGCTGGCGCCCCGCAGTCCCCAGATGGAGGAGGTGTTGATGATGCATCCCTGGTGGTGGTGCAGCATGGCGGGAAGCACCGCCTGAATGGCGTGGTAGGCGCCGTCTACGTTGACGGAGAAGTAGCGGTGCCACAGTTCATCGGTGATGTCCTGAAATAGGGCCTGTCCCGCCACACCGGCGTTGTTCACCAGCAGCGCTACCGGGCCGAAGGCATCCTCCACCTGCCGGACCATGGTATTCACCTGTTCCCGGCAGGCCACATCCGCCTGCACCGCCATCACCCGGCAGCCCTCCCCGGTGAGCTGTTCCACCAGTGACCGGGCGCAGTCCTCCCGCTCCCGATAGTTGATACATACGGCCCAGCCCTGCCGGGCCAGTTCCGTGGCCACGGCCCGGCCGATGCCACGGGAGGAGCCCGTGACCAGTGCGATTTTCTCCATGAAGTGTTCCTCCTTGTGCGCCTATGATGTTCTTTGACAGCAGTATAACAAAAACTTTTCAGATTGGCAAGAAAAGTGTTGACAAACGGGGGACTTTCCGGTAGAATACCTTTGTTCGCACGGTTAGCTCAGCTGGTAGAGCACATGCTTGACGTGCATGGGGTCACAGGTTCGAGTCCTGTACCGTGCACCACACGTCAAAGTCCCGGAATCACTACGGTTCCGGGACTTTTCTTTTTTTGCTCATTTCTTATTTGTTAGTAACGTGTTAGTAACAGCGTCCACAAGTGTCTGTGCGTCTATGTGCGTATATATATTTGCGGTGGTGGAATAATCGGCGTGTCCGAGTATTTTTTGCAGCATTTCCGGTGGCAATCCCTCTTTTACCGCACGGGATGCGTATGTGTGGCGTGTGGGGCCTTGCGCTCTATGCCGTGTTCGCCGGATGTGTGATGGTTAGAATAATTATATAAAATGTAATTGTATACAGTCCAACAAATGGGGTGCGGTTCAGATCGCCCGGTTCCCTTTTTATCCCCGAAGGGCTGGAAAAGCCCATCATGAGAAAATTTTCGCACCCTGCCTGCCGAAGTACCTCCGCTCCGTGAGGATTTTGTATCACACCCGAAAAAACTGCCAAATTGTACCATTTGCCCACGTGACTTGAAAGACACTCCGCTGCTCTGCGCAGTTTCCACGAAAAAGTCTGCAGAATTATTCTATAATACAGGACTACAAGCAGCATAAACGGACGAACTTTGTTAAATAATAGTTAATATATACGACGAGATAAGTTTTTTGATTGTTAAACTTTAGTCAACTTTACGGTTGCAATTTTTTTATTACGGAGATAGAATAGTATCAACAACCAATGTGTGTGTTGTTCCGCCACGGGCGGCATTCAAGATGTAAGGAGAAAAAGTATGTTCAAGAGATTCACCAACGCTTGCGTGCGTGTTGTGAACCGCTGGCTGCCGGATGCATTCCTGTTTGCCGTCATCCTGACCTTTGTGGTCTATGTGGCAGCCATGTTCGCCACCGGCATGGGTCCCATCAAGGTGCTGGCTGCATGGGGCAATTCCGACGGCTTCTGGGGTCTGCTGGCCTTTTCCATGCAGATGGCTCTGGTGCTGGTGCTGGGTTCCGCCATGGCTTCCGCCAAGCCCTGTAAGAAGGTGCTGCGGAAGGCCGCTGGTCTGTGCCACAATAATATGCAGGCCATCGTCATCACCACCATGGTCTCCACCGTGTGCTGCTGGCTCAACTGGGGCTTCGGCCTAGTGGCCGGTGCGCTGCTGGCCAAGGAGGTGGCCAAGCGGGTCCCCACCGTGGACTACCCCCTGCTGATCGCCTCCGCCTATTCCGGCTTCGTCATCTGGCACGCCGGTCTCTCCGGATCCATTCCCCTGACGCTGGTCACCGGCGCCAAGTTCGGTGAGGTCACCTATCAGGCCGCCATCACCGAGACCATCTTCCACCCCATGAACATCATCATGTGCGCCGTGGTGCTGCTGGCCATGCCCTTCATCAACTACGCCATGCACCCTGACCGGGAGCGTGCCGTCACCATCGATCCCACCCTGCTGGTGGAGGACGAGGATAAGACCTACGAGATCAACACCCCCGCTGAGAAGCTGGAGCATTCCAAGATCCTGTGGGGCATCCTGTGCTTGGCCTTTCTGGTGTATATCATCTACTACTTCGTCACCAACGGCTTTACGCTGGGCCTGAACATCGTCAACATGATCTTCATGTTCCTCGGTATTCTGCTCCACGGCGACCTGCGCCGCTATGTGGACGCTGTGGCGGAAGCCGCCGGCAGCGCCTCCGGTGTGCTGCTGCAGTTCCCCTTCTATGCCGGTATCATGGGTATGATGGTGGTGCAGAATGAGGCCGGTGTGTCTCTGGCAGGCGTCATCTCCCAGTTCTTCGTGAACATCTCCAACAACGTCACCTTCCCCATGCTGTCCTTCCTGGCAGCCGGTATCGTGAACTTCTTCGTTCCCTCCGGCGGCGGCCAGTGGGCCGTGCAGGGCCCCATCATGATGCCCGCCGGTGCAGAGCTGGGCATCGGCGCCGGCCGTACCGCTATGGCCATCGCTTGGGGCGACCAGTGGACCAACATGATCCAGCCCTTCTGGGCCTTGCCTGCGCTGGGTATCGCCAAGCTGTCTGCCCGTGACATCATGGGCTATCTGGTGGTGGTCCTGCTGTTCGTGGGTCTGGTAGCCTGCCTGGGCTTCCTGGCCTGGGGTCTTCTGTTCTGATATCTTCCTATCTTTTCCATACTCCTCAAAGCAAAAGAGGCTGGGTGTCCACCCAGCCTCTTTTGCTGTTTCGATTTTACTTCACCCAGCCCATCAGCTGCACGAAGTTCCAGATGAGCTTGCAGCCATAGAAAATGATCACACCGCCGCACACCTTATTGATGATGTTCAGCATCTTCTCGTTGAACTTGCTGCCCAGCAGCGATACAATGGTGGAGAGCGTCAGAAACCAGATCACCGACGCACTGCCGAAACCGCAGATAAAGGGCAGATCGCCCCCGGAGGGCAGGCTGGCCCGGAAGGCCCCCAGCATCATGGTGCCGTCGATGATGGCCTGCGGATTGAACCACGTCACCACGAAGGCGGTGGTGAACAGCTTCCATACCGGCACGTTCACATCCTTACCGCCCTCCAGCGATGCCCTGGACCGCAGCAGCCCGATACCGATCCAGATGACGATGAGACTGCCCAGCCCCAGAATGACCTTCTGCAGCCACGGCACAGCCTGCATCAGAGCGCCTGCCCCTAAAAAGCAGGAGACGCCCAGCGAGACGTCCCACAGAATCACGATCAGCGCTGTCAGATAGACCCGGCTGCGCTTCTGGGTCAGGGCGCTATTGATGACAAACAGATTCTGCAAGCCAATGGGGGCCACATACGCCAGTCCCATGGTCAGTCCCTGCAAATAGATGTTCATAGCGGTGATTTTCTCCTTTTTAGTTATTTACTCCGGTTTTGCTACCTGCTATAATGATAACACATTCTCCCCGAAGCGCAAGAGCGCAGATAAAGCTGAGCAGGTAAGGAGGAACTGACCGTGTCCCATTATGACTGCCCCTGTATGGAGAAATGCCCCCTGCACTACGCCATGTCCCTCATCGGCGGCAAGTGGAAGGTGCAGATCCTGTGCTCCGTCACCAACGCCGGGACCATCCGCTACAATGCCCTGCGGGGCAAGCTGGACGGTATCAGCAACACCGTGCTGTCCTCGGCTCTGCGGGAGCTGGAGCGGGACGGATTGATCCTGCGCCGGGAGTATCTGGAGGTGCCGGTGCGGGTGGAGTATGCCCCCACCGAGGACTGCCGCCGCCTGCTGCCCATTCTGGAACAGCTGTCTGACTGGGCAGAGGCTCGGATGCCCGCCGATGAATCCACAACGAAAAAGGAGGAACCGCAATGACCATCCAAGAAGCACTGGAAAAGCTGCAAAGCTATGAGAAAGCCACCTTTGCCCTGAACCACGCAACGGGCCTTATGTACTACGATGGCGCCACCATTGCCCCCAAGGGGACGGCGGAGCTGCGGGGCAGCACTCTGGGAGAGCTCTCCCGCATGGGCTATGAGCTCACCACCGCCCCGGAGACGGTGGAGATGCTCCGCACCCTTATGGAAAACCGTGAGGAGCTGGACCCCATCACCCGCCGGAAGGCGGAGGAGCTGTGGCGTGACTACGACCGCACCCACCGTGTCCCGGTGGCGGAATACGTAGCCTATCAGGAGCTGTCCGCCAAGTCCGACGCCGTATGGCATGAGGCCAAGGAGAAGAACGACTTTGCCCTCTTCGAGCCCTATCTCCAGCAGATGTTTGATGCCAGCCGCCGCATGGCCGGCTACTGGGAGCCGGAGAAGGACCCCTACGAGACCATGCTCTCCACCTTTGAACGTGGCCTGACGGTGGCCCAGTGCGACGCCTTCTTCGCCTCCCTGCGGGAAAAGCTGGTACCCCTGATTCAGAAGGTCACCGCCCACGCCGACCGGGTGGACGATGCCCCTCTGCACCGGAACTACCCCGTGGCGATCCAGCGCCAGTTCTCCGACTTCATCATGGACGTCATGGACATCGATCGGGACCACTGCATCATCGGCGAGACGGAACACCCCTTCACCACCAACTTCTCCCGTGACGACGTCCGCATCACCACCCACTACTTCGCCGATCAGGTGGCCTCTTCCCTGTACTCCGTGGTCCATGAGGGCGGCCACGCCCTCTATGAACTCCACACCGGCCGGGAGCTGGCCCGCACCTGCCTTGGAAACGGCGTCTCCATGGGCATCCATGAGAGCCAGTCCCGGTTCTACGAGAACATCATCGGCCGCAGCCGGGCCTTCTGCTCCGTCCTGCTGCCGTGGCTGAAGGAGCACTTCCCCGCCCAGCTGGAGGACGTGACGGAGGAGCAGTTCTACCGCATGGTGAACCGCTCCCGGCCCTCCCTGATCCGCACCGAGGCCGATGAGCTCACCTACTGCCTGCACATCATGGTCCGCTATGAGCTGGAAAAGCAGATGTTCGCCGGCACCATCACCGCCCACGACCTGCCCGCCGCATGGAATCGCCTGTATAAGGAGTACTTGGGCGTGGATGTCCCCTCCGACCGGGAGGGCGTCCTACAGGATTCCCACTGGGCCAACGGCAACATCGGCTACTTCCCCTCTTATGCCATCGGTTCCGCCTACGGCGCCCAGTACCTGCTGGAGATGCAGAAGGATCTGGATGTGGAGGCCGCCGTCCGCTCCGGCAAGCTCACCGCCATCAACCGCTGGTTGGAGGAGAAGATCTGGAAGTACGGCTGCATGAAGGACCCCGTGGCCCTCTTCGAGTCCGTCTGCGGACCCTTCCGCCCGGAGGAGTACGTGGCCTATCTGGAAAAGAAGTTCACGGAGATATACGAACTGTAATCTATTGCGATAATAATACAAAACATTATCGCCCCGGAGTGTTCCACGGAACCCTTCGGGGCGATTTCTGTCCGTTTACAGCGATATCCGAGACAGAATAAATCGCCCTCCCCCTTGAGGAGAGCGATTTATTTCATTTCCTGTACCAGCTGCTCCAACAATTCCAACTGGCGGCTGCTGAGCCGCCGCAGGGATTTGCTCAGCGACAACAGACGTACCGGGTCTGCGAGTTCTGCTGCAAAAAATTCCTCCGGCGTCACGCCCAGATACTCACAGATGTAGAAGAACGTGGACATGGACGGCAGATTCACGCCGTTTTCGATGTTGTTGATGTACCCGGCGCTCTGCCCCAGCGAAAGACTCATATCACGAGCCGATACGCCCTTGGCCTGCCGCAGCTGTGACATCCGTCGGGCAAACTGCTTCTTCTCCATGACCCACCTCCACGCTTTTTGATAATTGTACTATATAGTCTGCTGAATCTTATCCGGTTATTTAGGATATTTTCTTGACATAACTATTTTAAATAGATATAATGAGAAAAAATACTGTGGAAAGTAGATGGTGATGAAGAGTGGAAGCGCTGATTGGAATCGTTGGTGTGGCAGTGCTGTGTTTCCTACTTTCGGCTCTGTGGGATTTTACAAAAAAGACGGAAAAGGAACAACAGTGGCAGGCCGTGCAAATGCAGGATCGCAAGCGAAAACAGCAGGCGGAAGAAGAAGCGGAGCGATACCGAACGTCTCTGGTAAAGCGGTATAAAAATAGCCCGTTGACAAGGGAAATCCTAAAGACCATTTGCGACGGGACGGAGCGCAATCCGGAGGAGATCGTCATCGACAAAAGCGGTGCCTCCGGACGTACAGACGGGATGGTGCGCAGCTATGATTTTTTAGCGCATCGTGTCCCTGAACTCACCAATAGTAAAGCGTTTTCCTATGAATATCATCCGATTCAGAATCTTGGCGTTACCGATTGTGTGTTTGTTCGTCAACAAGCCGCACTGGCGGAAGCCATCAGGGAAATTCTGGGAGAGGATTATTCTATTGAACATAAGGATGACGGTCGAATCGTCGTCATGCGGCTGAAGCCAACCAAACGCTTTTAATTTTAACAAGGAGGAACACATCATGGCTCGCTGTTATTATCTGGACTACATCAGCAAGGGCTGCCTCAGTAGCTACGACAATGACGAGTATGTCTGCAAGCTCTGCGGCAAGCACTTTGCCACCAATGACCCGCAGGTGAAGTACACCTGCAACCCCGATTACGGCGAAGAGTATCAGAGATGTCCGGTTTATCGGGACCGCCGCTGACATTAAAAAACCGCTGGCCGTAACGGCCAGCGGTTTTCCTATATCCTTCTTACAGCTTTGTGACCATGGGGATGATCATGGGGCTGCGCTTGGTGTGCTTATAGAGGTAGCTGCTCACCGCCGAGCGCACGGCACGGCACACCTCGTTGTCATCCTTGCGCCGCCGGGCGGCCATTCCGTCCACTGTGGACATGGCCAGCTCCCGCAGCTCCTGCAAAAGCTCCTCGGATTCCTTCACATACACGAAGCCGCGGGTGACGATCTCCGGCTCACACAGCAGCCGGTGGTCGTGGGAGGACATACTCAGTACCACCACCACCATACCGTCCTCGGCCAGCAGCTTCCGGTCATTGAGCACCACAGCACCCACCTCACCCACGCCGGAGCCGTCCACAAAGACCTCTCCGGCGGGTACGGAGGCCTCGCACTTCATGTGCTTGGTGGTCAGTTCGATGACGGAGCCGTTTTCGGCCACGCAGATGTTCCGGGGGTCCATGCCCATGGCCTCCGCCACCCGCTTGTGGATCTGCAGCATCCGCTGCTCACCGTGCAGGGGAATGAAGAACTTGGGCTTGGTCAGGGCGTGGATGATCTTCAGCTCCTCCTGACAGGCGTGGCCCGACACGTGCAGCATATCCGCCTTGTCGTACACCACGTCGGCGCCCTTGCGGAACAGCTCATTGATGACCCGGCCCACCGTTACCTCGTTGCCGGGGATGGCGGAGGCGGAGATAATGACCTTGTCCTGCGGCCCGATGTCGATCTGCTTGTGGGTGGAAAACGCCATCCGGTACAGGGCGCTCATCTCCTCGCCCTGAGAGCCGGTGGTGATGATGACCTGCTGCTGGGGCGGCAGGCCCTTGATGCGGTTGATGTCCATCAGCACGCCCTTGGGGATCTTCATATACCCCAGCTCCGTGGAGACCTTCATGATGTTCTCCATGCTGCGACCGGTAACGGCCACCTTCCGCCCGCAGGCGGCGGCAGCGTCAATGATCTGCTGGATGCGGTGGACGTTGCTGGCGAAGGTGGTGACGATGATGCGCTGCTTGCAGCCGGTGAACTGCCGCTGGAAGGTCTTGCCCACCATCCGCTCGCTCATGGTGTAGCCGGGGCGCTCCACGTTGGTGGAGTCCGCCAGCAGCGCCAGCACCCCCTCCTTGCCCAGAGCGCCGAACCGGGCCAGATCGATGACCTCCCCGTCAATGGGGGTGGAGTCGATCTTGAAGTCGCCGGTGTGGACCACCACGCCCATGCGGGTGTGGATGGCGAAGGCCACGGAGTCGGCAATGGAGTGGTTCACGTGGATAAATTCTACTTGAAATTTCCCGGCCTTCACCGTCTGGCCCGCCTCCACCGTCACCAGCTTGGTGCTGTCCAGCAGCCGGTGCTCCTGCAGCTTCAGCTTGATGAGTCCGGCGGTAAAGCGGGTGCAGTAGATGGGCATATTTACCTGCTTGAGGACGTAGGGGATGGCCCCGATATGGTCCTCATGGCCATGGGTGATGAACAGGCCCCGCAGCCGGGATCTGTTCTTGATGAGATAGGTGACGTCGGGGATGACGCAGTCGATGCCGTACATATCATCGCCGGGGAATGCCATGCCGCAGTCCACCACAATGATCTCCCCGCCGTACTCATAGGCGGTCATGTTCTTGCCGATCTCGTTGAGACCGCCCAGAGGAATGATCTTCAATTTTTCTGCCATATGTGTTGTATATTCTCCTTTACAAGATAAGTAGCGCACAGACAGACTGCCCGTCGGCGGACGCAGCTGCTCCGCAAACGGACACGGCAAAATAGAGGCGGCTCCCGACGTTTCTCTGCGGCGCTGTATCGCCGGAGAAGTCCGGCGGCCCGCCCGACTGTCCTGTGCAAAAGTGGTGAGGGGAATCCCCTCGTTTATTTGATCACGAAGGCCCGCCGCCTCCGCAAAAAATACAAAAAAGGCCATCGCTTTTCAACGATTTACACAAAGTATATCATATTTCTCCGCATTTGTACAGCCTTTCTTTCCCCCTTTTTTCGCCGCCCCTCGCAAAGCCCGCATTTCCCCGATCCCTCCGCCGAAAAAGTACCCCGGAAAAGACTTTTTCAAACCGATAAGAAAGACGTTGTAGCAGAGGAAAAACTATGCTATAATAATGTAATTCAAAATGGCGGAACAGCGCAGTCCGCCAAAACAGGGAGGGATGCGCCTTGAATAAACGGATCGCCCGACTCCTCCGGACGAATATCACGATCTTCTCGCTGTGCCTGGTGCTGTTTGCCCTGGCAGCGATCCCCTTTGACGTGCGCCTCGCCATTGGCGAGGGCGTGGCCGCCGTGGCCTTTTTCCTGCTGGGCCGCCGCCGCAGCAAGGCTACCCAGCAGAGTCTGCGCCAGTATATCCAGCGGTTTTACGGCGGCATGGACTCCGCCCGCTCCAGCAATATGCTCTTCACCCCCCTGCCCATGATGGTCTTTGATCTGGCCACGGAGGATATCCTCTGGAGCAGCGAGAGCTTCCTCCAGCTGACGGAGCAGCGGGAGGGCATCTTCGATGCCCATCTGGAGACGGTGTTCCCCAATATCTCCTTCCACTGGCTGCTGGAGGGCAAGACCGAGGCTCCGGAGACCGTGGTGTGGAACCACCGCACCTATCGGGTGTTCGGCGGCGTCAGCCACCCGGAGGGCGGCCAGAGCGCACTGGCCACCACCTACTGGATGGACGTTACCGACACCGAGGAGATGCGCCGGACGCTGGAGCTGACCCGGCCGGTGGTGGCCATCCTCATGGTGGATAACTACGAGGACCTGATGAAGGCCACCCCGGAGGGCAAGCGCTCTGCGGTGCGGGCCATGCTGGAGGAAAAGCTGAGCCAGTGGTCCGCCGGCAGCGAGGGGATGATGCTGAAATACGACCGGGACCGCTACCTCTTTGTGTTCGAGGAGAAGAGCTTCTCCGACTTTGCCGCCAAGCGCTTCGACGTGCTGGATGCCGTCCGTGAGGTGGTGGCCGGGGAGGGCGTAGCAGCCACCCTGTCCATCGGCGTGGGCCGGGATGCCGACAGCTTCGAGGCCCTGTTCAAAAACGCCTCCGTGGCGCTGGAAATGGCTCTGAGCCGTGGCGGCGATCAGGCAGTGGTGAAGGACAAGCTGAATTTCGAGTTCTACGGCGGCCGCTCCAAGGCTACGGAGAAGCGCACCAAGGTGAAGTCACGGGTCATGGCCAATGCGCTGGCGGAGCTCATCGACGAGGCCAAGCAGGTCTACGTCATGGGCCACAGCTATGCGGATATGGACGCACTGGGCGCCGCCGCAGGCGTGTGCGCCATCGTCCGCAAACGTGGCAAGAAGTGCCGCATCGTCATCGATACGGAGAATAACGCCGCCCATCCGATGCTGCGCCGCCTGCAGGCCCTGCCGGAGTATCAGGGGGCCTTCCTCAGCGGCGATGATGCCTTCCTGCGGGTCCAGCCGGAGACGCTGTTGGTGGTGGTGGATACCAACCGCCCCGGCAGCGTGGAGTCCGAGCCTCTGCTGGACGCCTGCAACCGGGTGGCGGTCATCGACCACCACCGCCGGGGCAGCAGCTACATCGACAAGATGGCCCTGAACTACCACGAACCCTACGCCTCCTCAGCGTCGGAGCTGGTGACGGAGCTGCTCCAGTATCTCATTGAGCCGGGCGACCTGCTGAAAGCAGAGTCCGAGGCGCTGCTGGCCGGCATCGTGCTGGACACCAAGAATTTCACCAACCGCACCGGCGGCCGCACCTTCGAGGCGGCAGCGTACCTGCGCCGGGCTGGGGCGGATACGGCGGACGTACAGCGGATGTTCCAGAGCGACCTCCAGTCCATGATCTCCCGCTACGATATCATCCGCCGGGCGGAGCTCTACCACGGCGACATCGCCATTGCGGCGCTGGATCAGGAGTGCGACCGGGTCATTGCCGCCAAGGCCGCCGACGAGATGCTGACCCTGCAGGGGGTCCGTGCTTCCTTCGTGCTGTACCGCAAGGATGACGGTATTTACATCTCCGCCCGCTCTCTGGGCGAGATCAACGTACAGGTGCTGGTAGAGACGCTGGGGGGCGGAGGCAACTCCACCACCGCCGGCGGCCAGTGTTCCGGCATGACGGTGGCGGAGGCGAAAGCCACGCTGCTGCGTGCCATTGATAAGTATTTTGAAGAATAAGGAGGAATATTTCCATGAAAGTGATTTTGCAGCAGGATGTCCGGGGTAAGGGCAAGAAGGGCCAGATGATCGAGGTAGCCGAGGGCTACGCCCGCAACTTTCTGCTTCCCAGGAATCTGGCGGTTTTGGCTACCGCCGATGCCATGAACACCATGAAGCTGCAGGCTAAGGCCAAGGCCAAGGCCGACGCAGAGGCCAAGGCCGCCGCACAGGAGCTTGCCGGGAAGCTGAAGGGCTGCCAGGTGAAGATCGCCGCCAAGGGCGGCGCCGGCGGCAAGCTCTTCGGTGCCGTCACCGCCAAGGAGATCTCCGAGCAGCTGAAGGCCCAGCACGATATGGAGCTGGACAGCAAGAAGCTGGTGCTGGCGGAGCCCATCAAGACCTTCGGCAGCTTCGAGGTCAAGGCCAAGCTGGGCTTTGAGATCACCGGCACCGTCTATGTGCTGGTCTGCGAGGAGAAGTAACTTCCCTTTGGTCTTGCCGGCGCTTTTGGGGCTTGACAGTCCCTTCTGTTTGTCTCCGACGGGTGACTTTCTGCCTTTTTGTCTCCGACGGCATACTTTTTGCCAACAGCAGCAAAAAGCTTTCACCGTCGTGTCAACCGGTTTCCAGCCACGTTGTGGCGTGAAAACCGGGACACTTCCTCGAAACCGCCTCGCTTCATCCGCCACAGGCGGCGCTTCGACGGTTTCCTAAAAATGCCGTTTGAAACCAATGGTTTCAGAACTTCCTTTACGTTCAAGAGTCGTATTTATTATGGGGCGTAGAGGGAATTGACTTAGCAACAGACCCGCTGCCGCTCCCGCTCTGGTGAAGGAAATGGTGCGTCTACCGCTGGGGAGTACGGATTCCCACATTAGAACAGCAATCTTCTTCAACCACCCAATAAAGCGGTAGCGTGAGTAGAAGTAGACCAATTCCCTGCTTCGGCAGGATTTAGGAAGCAGCTCTTACACACGACAAAGGAAGTGCAGAAACCATGGGTTTCTGCTGGCGTTCTTTGGGTACTTTCTTTCGCTACTGAAAGAAAGTTACCCGCCGGAGGCAAACAAAAAGCCCCCGCCGGAGGCAAAAAGAAAAGCACACCCCACCCCCTTCAGAAAAATCCCCGAAAGGAGTTCCCTCATGGATGAATTGCTTCTGCGGCAAATGCCGCACTCCACAGAAGCGGAGCAGGCCGTGCTGGGCTCCATGCTCATTGACGCCGCCTGCGTCAAGGACGTGATGGACCAGCTTCAGCCGGACGATTTTTACCTCCGTCAGAACCGGGAAATTTTCGAGACTATCTACACCATGTTCGTCTACTCCCGCCCCATCGACGGCCTTACCGTGGCCGGGGAGCTGGAGAAGGCGGGCCTCGCCAACGATGGCACACGGGCGTATCTGGCCCAGCTGATGGAGGTGACGCCCACCTCTGCCAACGTGCTGGAGTATGTGCGTCTGGTGCGTGAGAAAGCGCTGCTGCGGTCGGTGGCCGCAGCGGCGGCGGAGATCACCGCCATGGTGCAGGAGGGGACCGGCGCCCCCGGCGACGTGCTGGAGGCGGCGGAGCAGAAGATCTACGCCATCCGCCGGGGCCGCAGCGCCCAGAGCATGGCCACCATTCAGGTGGTGCTGCAGGAGGTCATGGAGCATCTGGCGGAGCTCAGCGCTCAGGGGGGCAAGACCCTGCCGGGTCTGTCCACCGGCTTTTCGGCGGTGGACGGTAAGATCAACGGCTTGAACAAGTCGGACCTGCTGTTGCTGGCCGCCCGTCCCGGCATGGGCAAGACCAGTATGGCTCTGAACGTAGCCCTGAACGCCGCCAAGGAGTCCGGCCAGACGGTGGCCGTCTTTTCTCTGGAGATGTCCCGTGACCAGCTGGTGACCCGCCTGCTAGCCAGCGAAGGCCTCATCGAAAATACCCGCCTCATCAGCGGCGACCTGCGGGAGAGCGACTGGGTGAAGATCGCTGAGGGCGCCTCCTCCCTGAGCCGTCTGGATATCCGCATCGACGATAATCCCCTGCTGACGGTGGCGGACATGAACGCCAAGTGCCGCCGCATCGAGAATCTGGGTCTGGTGGTCATTGACTACCTCCAGCTGATGACCTCCGCCGGCGGAAAGGGGTATAGCGGCGAGAACCGCCAACAGGCGGTGTCGGACATCAGCCGTATGCTGAAGATCATGGCCAAGGAGCTGCAGGTGCCGGTGCTGTGCCTGTCCCAGCTGTCCCGTGCCAACGAAAAGCGTGAGGACAAGCGCCCCATGCTGTCGGACCTGCGTGAGTCCGGCGCCATTGAGCAGGATGCCGATATCGTCATGTTCCTGTATCGTGACGATTACTATAAAGAGGATTCGGAGAAGCGCAACATCGCCGAGTGCATCGTGGCCAAGAACCGCCACGGCGAGACTGGCAAGGTGGAGCTGCGCTGGATGCCGGAGTATACCACCTTCGGCACCTTGGAAAACCGCTACGACGAGGAGTAACGAGTCATGGATCTGATGCCGTGGATGCAGCAGCAGGGGATGCTGCCCGCCGCCGGGGAGACGGTGCTGTGCGCCGTGTCCGGGGGGCGGGACTCCGTGTGCCTGCTGCACTATCTGGCGTCGCTGGGCCGCCGCCGGGGTTTTGCCGTGGCCGCCGCCCACTATAACCATCTGATGCGCCCCACGGCGGGACGGGACGAGGCTTTCGTGGCCGGGCTCTGCCGGGAGCTGAGCGTGCCGCTCTATGTGGAGCGGGGCGACGTCCGGGCCATCGCCCGGCAGGAGGGCTGGGGCGTGGAGGAGGCAGGCCGCCGCCTGCGCTACGACTTTCTGGAGCGCACGGCCGACGCCATCGGAGCCTCCCGCATCGCCACCGCCCACCACCTGTCGGATCAGGCGGAGACGGTGGTGCTGAACCTGCTGCGTGGCACCGGCCCGGAGGGGCTGGCGGGCATTCCCCCGGTGCGGGGACGGCTGATCCGCCCCCTGCTCCAGACCCCTAGGCCGGAGATCGAGGCCTATCTCAAGGCCCACGGCCTGGGCCATGTGGAGGACGAGACCAACGACAGCATGGACTTCACCCGCAACCGCCTGCGACAGGAGGTGTGGCCCCTGCTGGCACAGCTCCACCCCGCTCCGGAACGGAGCATCGCACGGGCCGCCGCTATCCTGCGGCGGGAGAATGTTTTTCTGGATCGGCTGGCCCGCTCCTATCTGGAGACAGCCGTATCCGATTGCCCGTCAGCCGGTGAGCCCAATGCCCCGGAGATCTTTGGCCGCCGGGCCCCCGCTGCACCCAGCCCTGCACCGCTTCCCGGCACGTTGCCGGAGGAGTCGTCAAAGTCGGATAATCCCTCAGAATGTACACGCACGGGCGATATTTCGCCTGATTTCACATCGGCACCCACCGCCGTATCGGTGTCCGAAGCCGTGCTGCGATCGGCACCGGAGGAGCTGCGGCCCCGGATGCTCCGGCTGCTGCTGGAGCGGCTCCCCGTCGGGAAGAAGGATGTATCCGCCGCCCACATAGAGGCCCTGCTGACCCTCCGGAAGGGCGGGATGCTGGATCTGCCGGAGGGTGTCACGGCATGGCGAGAGAAGGATGTGCTGCATCTGGAGATGACGCCGCCCCTGCCCCTACCCCTGACTCTGTCGGAGGGGGAGCAGGTCTGGGGAGACTATCTCGTCCGGGTGTGGAGAAGCGAAAAAAATACCCCGCCCCCTGACGGAGAAGGGCTGTCCAAAACGGGCCGGTTTTCGGACCATATCCTGACGCTTTCGGACGGTGGGAAAATGTCCGAATGGACACTCCGCTGTCCGCAAAGGGGAGACGGTCTGACCCTGCCGGGGGCCAGAGGCCGCCGCAGCGTCAAGCGCCTGCTGACGGAGCGGGGGATGCCGCCCCGGCGACGGCGAACCACCCCGGTGGTGTGTATAAACGGAGAACCCGCCGCCGTATACGGCGTGGGTACAGATCAGAGATTTTTGCCGGGAAAAGACGGCAGCAATATAAATATTTTGATGATCGAGAAAGATCAGGAGGAAGAAAGTAATGGCTAAGAGCAATATGGATCAGGATATCCTGAAGGTCCTGTTCAGTGAGCAGGAGATCCATGACCGCATTCAGGAGATGGGCAATCAGCTCTACGATGAGTTCCACGACAGGAACCCGCTGTTTGTGGGCGTTTTGAATGGGTGCTTCCTGTTTATGGCGGATCTGGTGCGGGCCACCCAGTGCAAGAGCGAGGTGGAGTTCATCGGTCTGTCCTCCTATCAGAACGCCACCAAGTCCTCCGGCGTGGTGCAGATCACCCGTGATCTGCAGCGGGATATCTCCGGCCGGGACATCATCGTGGTGGAGGATATTCTGGACTCCGGCAATACCCTGTACTTTTTGAAGGACTATATGCTGGCCAAGGGAGCCAATAGCATCACCATCGTCACCCTGCTGGACAAGCCCTCTCGTCGGGAAAAGCCCATTTACCCCGATCTGGCGGGATTTGAGGTGCCGGACGAGTTCGTGGTGGGCTTCGGGCTGGACTACTGCCAGCAGTATCGCAATATGCCCTACATCGGCGTGTTGAAGCCGGAGGTATACAGTAAGTAAGCGGCGTATCGGGTGCCGCATCGGCGGACAGCGCCCGCCAACAGTGGGAAGGAGGAAAACCTGTGGAGGAACGTAAGCGGGGTTATCAGGGCCGGCGGCTGGCCGGTGCGACCCCCAGGCAGGAGCCGGAACGCCGGGGCAGCCGTACCCGGCAGGCGGAGGATAAGGCCCGCCGGGAGCGGGACCCGTGGGAGATGACCTCGGAGGAGAAGGTATCTCCGGTAGAGGCCACGTCGGCAGAGGAGGCTCAGGCAGAGCCGCAGGAGCAGTCTGTCCGGCAGGTGGAGGATAAGGCCCACCGGGAGCGGAATCCGTGGGAGATGACCTCGGAGGAGACTGCTCCGATAACGCCGGGAGACGGCGAGTCCGTCTCGGCCGGCCGGAGGGCCGCTTCGGTGGCCGGAGGTAAAGCGGCACCGGCGGCGGACTTTGACAGCATGAGCGGTTCTGCCGACGGGGCGAGCGCCGACCACGCAGCCGGTGCGGCGGGTCCCGATGATGCAGCCGGGCCCGGTGAGGGAAGCGGCTCCGGCGGGACGGCGGTCAAGAAGAAAAAGAGCGGCTTTGCCGCCTTCTGGTCGGATTTCGGCTATCTCATCGTCACGGCGGTGGTGGTGGTGCTGGTGTTCCGGGTACTTTTACAGCTGAGTTGGGTACCCTCCGGCTCCATGGAGACCACCATCCCCAAAAAGACGCTGCTGATCTCGTGGCAGCTGCCCTATGTGATGGGCGACCCGGTGCCGGAGCGGGGGAACATCGTCACTTTCTGGAGCGACGAGCTGGATAAGCTGCTGGTGAAGCGGGTCATCGGCCTGCCGGGAGACACGGTGTCCTTCTCCGGCGGCTATGTCTACATCAACGGCCAGCGGCTGGAGGAGGACTACCTGGACCAGCAGGGCGGGACGATCAGCCCCAACCAGACCTCCTTTACCGTGCCGGAGGGGTGCCTGTTTTTCTTAGGTGATAATCGCTCCGGCTCGAATGATGCCCGGTACTGGGAGGAAAGCTATATCCCGGTGGGCAATGTGAAGGCCCATGTGCTGCTGGCCATTTCCCTGACCGGGGGCAGCAGCTGGCAGGGCGTGCGGGCCATCGGCTGAGAGGAGGAAAGCATTTGGCAGAACGAAAAAAGATCGGTTTCGGCACCATTTTGATGGTGATTTTGGCGGTATGCGTGGTGGCCTATGTGGTGTCCACCATGCGGACCGCCGGGGACATCCCCTACTCTGAGCTGCGGCAATACTTTTTAGAGGAGAAGGTGCAGGAGTTCTCCATCAGCGACACCCGGATCACGGCCAAGCTGAAGGGGGGCAGCACCGTTACCTCCGACCTGTACGACTTCGACCTGTTCTATCAGGATCTCAATGAGCTGGTGCAGAAGCAGTATGACAGTGGCATTATCACCGCCTATAACTATCACGCAGACCACTCCACCAACTGGCTGCAGCTGCTGCTGCCGTATGTGCTGGCGTTTTTGGGCTTCATTTTGCTGATGAATCTCATGAACCGCATGGCCGGCGGCGGAGCCGGGGCGCAGGACAAGCTGTCCCGGTTCGGAGAGGCCAAGGTCAGTACGCCGGGAGAGAAAAAGGTCACGTTTCAGGATGTGGCCGGGGCCGACGAGGAGAAGGAGGAGCTGCGGGAGATCGTGGAGTTTCTCCGGGAGCCCCAGAAGTATCTGGACCTGGGGGCGCATATCCCCAAGGGCGTGCTGCTGGTAGGCCCTCCGGGTACCGGTAAGACGCTGCTGGCCAAGGCGGTGGCCGGTGAGGCGGGAGTACAGTTTCTGTCCATCTCCGGCTCGGACTTTGTGGAGATGTATGTGGGCGTAGGCGCCTCCCGTGTGCGGGATCTGTTCCAGCAGGCCAAGAAGAGCGCCCCGGCCATCATCTTCATCGACGAGATCGACGCCGTGGGCCGCCAGCGTGGCAGCGGTCTGGGCGGCGGACACGACGAGCGGGAGCAGACCCTGAACCAGCTGCTGGTGGAGATGGACGGCTTCGGCTCCAACGAGGGCGTGGTGGTGCTGGCTGCCACCAACCGTGTGGATATTCTGGACCCGGCGCTGCTGCGTCCGGGACGGTTCGACCGGCAGGTCTATGTGGGGCTGCCGGACATCAAGGGCCGGGAGGAGATCTTGCAGGTACACGCCAAGAACAAGCCGCTGGCGGAGGACGTGGATCTGAGACAGATCGCCCGTGGTACCGCAGGCTTTACCGGCGCCGATCTGGAGAACCTCCTCAACGAGGCGGCCCTGCTGGCGGGACGGCGCAGCGAGTCCTTCATCACCATGAAGGATCTGCAGGAGTCCATCATCAAGGTCATCGCCGGGCCGGAGAAGCACAGCCGGGTCATCCCGGAGAAGGAGCGGCGGCTGACAGCCTATCACGAGGCGGGACACGCCGTGGTGATGCACGCACTGCCGGATCTGGATCCGGTGCATCAGATCACCATCGTTCCCAGAGGCGAGGCCGGAGGCATGACCATCTATCTGCCGGACGAGGATCGGTCGTACCTCTCCCGCAGCTATATGCTGGACCGCATCGCCGGGCTGCTGGGCGGTCGGGCGGCGGAGCAGCTGGTGCTGGGGGATATCTCCACCGGGGCCTCCAACGACATCAGCCGTGCCACGCAGCTGGCCCGGAAGATGGTGGGCACCTACGGAATGTCGGAGCAGCTGGGCAACGTGGCCTTCGACGCCGGACACGACGAGGTGTTCATCGGCAAGTCCATGGCCCAGACCCGGCCCTACTCCGAGAAAACGGCGGCGGAAATGGACGGCGAGATCCGCCGTATCATGGACGATGCCTACGCCCGCTGCACCGCCATTCTGGAGCAGTACCGGCCCCAGCTGGTGGAGGTGGCGGAGTATCTGCTGGCCAACGAGACCATGACGGCAGAGGAGTTCGAGAAGGTATTCCGGACGGAGTGAGGCATTGACAGCGCCTTGCTTATGGGGTAAAATAACGGGGTATCCGCCTCCGTAGCTCAGCTGTATAGAGCGACCGCCTCCTAAGCGGTAGGCCGCCAGTTAGAATCTGGCCGGGGGTGCCATATAAAACACCGCAGGACGGGGAATTTCCCCACCCTGCGGTGTTTTTTGCTGCCTGAGGCGCTTTTTTGAAGAAAATGACGAAAATTTGTGAAAAAACCTTGTGCTTTTTCGGCTGCGGTGCTATGGATGTGTACATCCATGTGTACGCCGAACCGCCCATGGGCGGTTATCGTTTCAGATGAAACGATAAGGGGGGGCCCAAAGGGAGTGGCGTTCTGAGGAGGGGCGCAGCCCCGACGTGAGGATCCGTACTCCCCATGCGAGAGTCTCGTCGCCGCACACGCAAAAAAATAGGAGGAAGATACGATGACAAACCGCAAGAGTACCAAACGGGCCTTGCTGGGCAGCGTCATGGCCATGGTTCTGTGCCTGGCTATGCTGGTAGGCGCTACCTTTGCATGGTTCACCGACACGGCAAGCACCGGCGTCAACAAAATTCAGGCCGGTAACCTGGATGTGGTGCTGGAGATGCAGAACGCTGACGGCAAGTGGGTCAGCGCCGAGGGCAAGACGCTGGACTTCGTCAAGGCCGCTGATGCCAAGGGCGAAGCCATCCTGTGGGAGCCGGGCTGTACCTATGAACTGCCCGCCCTGCGGATCCGCAACAACGGCAATCTGGCGCTGAAGTATCAGGTGATCATCACCGGTATCAACGGCAGCGCCAAGCTGAACACTGTCATCGACTGGACCATCGGGGATGTGGCGATGGGCACCGAGCAGCATCTGGCGGCCGGTGAGAGCAGTGCCTTCACCATCAAGGGCCATATGTGGGAGTCCGCCGGCAACGACTACATGAACGAGTCTATCGACGGCATTGCCATCACCGTGGTGGCCACCCAGGACACCGTGGAGAGCGACAGCTTCAACAACACCTACGATGCCAACGCCACCTATCCCGTGGTGGCTGTGGGCGATGTGAATACCGACGGCGACACCGTGCTGAAGGACAAGGAAGAGGATCACACCATTCAGGTAATGGTGCCTGCGGGCGCTCTGGATGAGGGCGTGCAGTCCCTGAAACTGGAGGTGGTGAAGAGCGCCACGCCCGCTGGGGTGCAGGTTGCAAGCACCGAGAGCAGCCAGAGCTATGAGGTCACGATGAAGGACCAGAGCGGCAACGCTGTCAGCACGAATGGTACGCTGATGACGGTGGAGATGAACGTCGGTAAGAACCGTACCGCTCTGAAGCTCTATCATGATGGCGAGAAAATGACAAAAGACAGTGGGACCCTGACGGATGCGGCGGATCACTATGTGTACGACGCCGCCACCGGCTATGTCACCATGAAGGTCAGCCACTTCTCTCCCTTCACCGCTGTGTTTGCCAGAGATTACTGGACTGACCATGCGGCGGACGGCTATGCCACGCCGGTGGATACCGCTAACAAGGTGGTGACGGTGGCCTCCGCTGAGGAGCTGGCCCTGTTTGCCAAGGAAGTCACGGACGACGGTAAGAATTACAGCGGTTATACCCTGAATCTCGCCAATGATGTAGATCTGGGTGAGTACCTGTGGAAGCCCATTAACGGCTATAACCGGCTTTCCGGTATTGTCGTGAACGGCAACGGCCATACCATCCGGAACATGAAGGTACGTGGCTGCACGAATAGCAGTGTTTACGGCGCAGGCTTCATCGGTGATATCAACGGTGCAGTCACTGTTAAGGATATCGCCTTTGATGGAGCGGATGTGTTCTTTGTGAATTATGCAAAACCGCAGTTTGCGGGCAACGTGGGCGGTGTTGTGCTGGGTTATACCTATGGCACGACTCTGTTCGAGAATGTCAGCGTCACCAACAGCTCCATTTGGGGCTTCGGCAAGATCGGCATCCTGCTGGGCATGGGCGCCGATCCCGGCGTGAAGGTCACCTTCAAGGACTGCGTTTCCAAGAACAACACCATCCACGCCGCCTATGACATGGGCGGTCTGGCCGGCATGATCCAGCGTGGCAACGGCGTGGACAACGCCAGCGTGGAGAACTGCACGGTGGAGCACATCACGGTGGATTATTATGAAGAGTGCGTGGATGTTCAGGGCAAGGCCACTTTGAAGGAAAATGATAAGAATGGTGCTGATGTAATCAAGGAAGTCAGCGGCAAATACTGGGTCAATGGTGGTTACTATTGGGGCGGTTATGCGGATTATTATGTCTCCTATGGCGATTCCAGCTATGATGCGCCGGTGGAGGGGTACAGCATGCGCCTTGCCAACAGCGAGTACTGCGTGAACAAGTAAGCCGGGAAGTATCCGGGCAAAAGTGAAGAAGGCTCCCTGCGCTGGGGGGAAGGCTCCGGCGCAGGGAGCTTTTGCGTGGGGCGGGGTAAAATACACGCTGGAGGGGGAGGCAAAGTCTCCCTTGCAATGGGGGAAGGCTTGTGGTATACTGATAAACGTCGAAACATCCTGAACGGGGACGAACCCCGCCGAAAAGAGAATAGAAGATCGAGCGGCCTGCCCCATGCTGCGGGGCAGGCGGAATAGGGTGCAAAGCCCTGCGAGTGGGTCACTGTGAAGCCGGCCGAGCCGGATAAGTCAGATACGCCGGCCGCTGGATCGGATGCCTGCCGACACTGGGACATCCGCCGGGCCGCTTGGAAACAAAGCGGGTCCGCATCGGTATGCCGGTGCGGACCCGCTTTTTTGCATCCGTTCCTTCCGATTTTCTCCTCCGGCGGCGGAAATGTCTCCGCACGGGAGACAACGAGAGTATCAGAGAAAGGAAGAAAGCAACATGAAAAAGAGACTGCTCTCCATGGTGCTGACGGTGATCATGCTGGTGAGCCTGATCCCCACGTCGGTCTTTGCGGCCAAGAAGTCCGTTGACGACTATTTCGACGGGCTCCCCATCGCCGCTGATCCCGGCGCCGGCACCACCGCATGGAAGGTCAGTACCAAGGACGGCGAGGAGGTCCTCATGTCCGGCAATGCCGGAAAGAACCGCTCCTCCAGCACCCTGACCCTGACTTTTACAGAAGATACCCACCTGGCCTTCGAGTATAAGGTCTCCTCCGAGGCCAAGTACGACAAGTGTACCATCACACTGGGCAGCAACACCCTCGTCGACGGCGTGAGCGGCGATCAGGAGTGGAAGGGTCTGGAGCTGGACGCCAAGCGGGGCGACAAGCTGACTGTGCTGTACAAGAAGGACAGCAGCGGCGACAAGTTCGACGACTGCGTCTATCTGCGGAACTTCTCCGCCGGTGAGGCGCTGGTGGTGACCTTCCACGCCAACAACGGCACGGAGGACACTGCCACGCAGAAGATCTTCGGCGGCAAGGGTACCCTGAAGGCCAATACCTTCACCTGCGAGGGCAAGATCTTCGCCGGTTGGGCCACCTCCGCCGACGGGGCTGTGGCCTATGAGGACGGCGCTGCCATCACCACGGAGACGGATCTGGATCTGTACGCCGTGTGGTCGGACGCTTACACCGTCACGCTCCGCAACGGCGACACCGACACCACCGTTCTGGTCCCCCAGAACAGCGCCATCGGCAGCCGTATTCCCGCAGACCCCACCAAGAAGGGCTATACCTTCGAGGGCTGGTTCAACGGCGAGGAGAAGCTGACGGCGGAGACGGTGATCTCCGGCGACGTCATCTACACCGCTCAGTGGAGCCCCATTACCTACACCATCGCCTTCAGCGGCGGTGAGGGCGGTCAGGGAGCCATGGACTCCATCCCCGCTACCTATGATCAGGAGGTCACGCTGCCCAAGAACACCTTTACCCGCCCCGGCTACTACTTCAACGGCTGGAGCGCATCCTCCGGCGCCTCCAGCGGCAGCTATGCCGACGAGAAGCCGGTGAAGAACCTGACCACCAAGCAGGGGGAGACGGTCACGCTCTACGCCGCCTGGTACGGCCTGCCGGTGAATGTGACCCTGCACCCGAACTATGACGGTGCAGAGAACGGCACCCGCACCTGCGTCGTGGGCAGCAACTACAACTACGTCCTCAAAGAGAACGGCGGCACCAAGTTTGACGCCATTGAGGACCCCGTCCGCACCGGCTATATCTTTGACGGCTGGTTCGATGCGGCGGAGGGCGGCAATGCGGTGGGTCCGTCCTACAAATTCACCGCCGAGGACGCCGAAAACGGCTTCCATCTGTACGCCCACTGGACCAAGGGCATCACCGTCCACTTCGACGGCAACGGCTATAAGAACACGCTGAAGGACAAGACCGTGACGCCCGATAAGGTATTCTCCAGCCTGCCTTCTCTGAGCAGCTACTACTACCCCGCCAACAAGGCACTGGACGGCTGGTACATCAAGAATGCCGACGGCTCCTTCGGTGAGGCCGTCACCAAGGACACCGTGTTCAGTGGCGACGAGGTGACTCTCATCGCCAAGTGGCGTGACTATCAGTACATCATCAAGTATAACGTCAAGTACAGCGACAAGAACACCACCACCGGCACCATGGCCGACCAGCCGGCACCCTTCGGTCAGAATGTGCAGCTGACGCCCTGCGGCTACAGTCGGGAGGGCTATACCTTCGCCGGTTGGGCGGAGAGCAGCTACGGCAGCACCGTCAAGTATGCCGACGGCGCCACCATCAACCGCCCCTTCGAGGAGGGTGACGGTTGGGACGAAGGCAGCGAGGACGGCGAGACATACAACCTCTATGCCGTCTGGACGGAGAGCAAGTCTCCGGAGCAGCTGGAGGCCGAGGCCAAGCTGGAGGCCGCCGAGAAGGCCATTGGCGGCACCTACAACGTCACCTACGGCAAGGACACCAATGCGCTGACCATGCTCCGGGCCAAGCTGGAGGCTGCCGGGATCACGGACGTCACCGTCAGCATGAAGGAGGCGTCTTACAGCAGCTATAACCACGTGGGCATCACGGCCGACGGCACCATCCAGTATAAGTGGAACGAAAACGGCAGCACCACCAGTGCCTCCGGCACCGTGCGGCCTACGCTGGTGCTGACCTGCAACACCTACACCAAGGAGTCCACCGAGTGCCTGTTCAGCATTCCTCTGGACGAGGAAAAGGCCATGGAGGCTCTGCGTACCGTGGCGGCCCGCATCAGCGTGCCTGAGACGGTGGAGAGTGCCTCCGACCTCACCAGCCTGCCCAAGTATCCCCTGAAGGCCGGCGTGGACGAGAGCAAGGTGGACTACAGCAGCGGTACGGATCAGGAACTGTGGACCACCGCCACATGGACCTCCAGCAACACCGGCGTGATCTCCTTCAAGGAGGTCTCTTACCCCTACTTTGCCCCTTATACGGTCACGGTGGCCCAGCCCAAGAAGGACACCAGCGTGACCCTGACCCTGAAGCTGGTCTATAACGGCCGGGAGGATCTGAACCTGAACATGGTCTATACCGTGGTGGTCAAGGGCGACAATACGCCTCCCGCCATGGACTATCAGGCGCTGCTGGAGACGGCGGTGCGTGAGATCGGCCTGAAGGATCCTCGTGACAATTCCAAGATCGACACCGCAAACGTGGTCTCCGACATCCAGCTGCCCACCACCAAGCAGCTCAGCGCCATTTCCTACCGGGATTATGAGCAGGGCTTCGACGGCAAGTACACCCCCATCATGCTGTATACCAGCGACGCCGATGTGGTGGTGTCCGCCGGTCCCACCACGGCCAATGTGGCCCGGATGCTGACCTATCGCCCCCTGCCCGGTCAGGAGGCCAAGACCGTCACCATCACCATGAAGATCCTCTCCCGCCCCAGCGGCGAGGGCACGGATTACGCCTCCATGCCGGTGCTGGCCAGCAAGGATATCACCCTCACCGTTCAGGCTCTGACCCAGGAGGAGCTGGACACTGCCGCCGCCTTCATGAAGCTGGTATGCACCGAGGATGTGTACTGGGAGGGCATCCGCAAGGCCAACGCCGACCGTGACCACGTCACCGGCGATATGCGCTCCTTCATCGAGATCGTCCCCGCCACCACCGGCTATAAGTTCATCCGCAACATGGACAGCTACAATGCCGTGGGCGTCAAGGCGGACGATATTCCCGGCTGGTACGATGCTCAGCAGTACCGCTGCTTCCGCTCCAGCAACAACGCTGTGGTGGCCCATGAGACGCTGCTGGTGACCCAGCCCAAGTACAACACCCACATTACGGTGGACAGTGTGCTGACCTACACCCAGTACGCCAAATACTACGAGAAATTCCAGGGCAATGCCGACTATGAGCAGTTTGCCCAGTTCTACAAGCAGCCCATTTCCACCACCGTCACCGTCATCGGCACCGAGGGCATCGAGGATCCCAATTTGCAGCCCCTGACCGTTACCGTGAATGTGGAGGGCAGCACCTTCAAGGAGGATTTCACCGATCTGGAGGGCGCCACCTACACCTGCTCCACCGGAGATCACCGCACGGCAGCGGATGCCGTGATGGCGGCTCTGACGGAGAACCAGTATACCTACACCGGCAGCAGCACCTATCTCTCCGGTATCACCGATCCCAACAGCGTGAGCCTTACCGGCGGCGACAGCGCCTTCGGCAGTTGGTCCGGCTGGATGTTCACCGTCAATGGGGAGATGCCCATTGAGCGCTACGACAACGGCCAGCCCATCTATGCCACACTGGGGACTTACCAGCTGAAGGACGGCGATGTAGTGCGGATGTACTACGTGGCCTGCCCCACGGAGAGCGGCCAGCACACGTGGAATGACGGTCAGATCACCACGGCGGCTACCTGCACCGAGAATGGCGTCATGACCTACACCTGCACCATGTGCAGCGACACCAAGACGGAGGTCATTCCTGCCACCGGCCACGCCTACGGCGAGCCTGTGTGGAAGTGGACGGATGGTTTTGAGGCCACTGCCACCTTCACCTGCACCAACGATACCACCCATGTGGAAAACGTCACGGCAGAGGTGACCAGCGCTGTCACCACGCCCGC
>OLRE01001113.1_pt1 | contig 27778 bp, 20 predicted proteins | sample 1672461 | NCBI WGS metagenome assembly OLRE01 (sample SAMEA3136688, study PRJEB25190) | human gut metagenome | biome: human gut; feature: human-associated habitat; material: faeces | place: Austria | collected 2013
TTGAACTGTGTGTTGGTACAGCCTAATTCTTTGGCGCGCTTTGTCATAAGCTTTGCAAATTCTGTTGTGGAACCGGAAATGTGCTCTGCGATAGCGGCAGCGGCCTCATTAGCGGATACAAGCATTAATGCATAAAGACTGTCTTCTACAGTAAGCTTGGCACCAACATTAATTCCAGCGGTACTGCTACCTGCCTCAATTCCGTTAACTGCAGCATTGGAGTAAGTAATAACATCACTCATTTTGCAGTTTTCAACAGCGAGTAAAGCGGTCATAACTTTAGTGATACTGGCAGGATATCTCTTGGTGTCTGCCTCTTTTCCATAAAGAATCGTTCCGGTATTGGCATCCATGACAACAGCAGATTCTGCTACGATATCTGGTGCACCGCTTAAATTGGAAATTCCATAGGAAGCACCAGCCTGTACTTTTGAAGTATCGGTCTGCGCTTCGGAAGTGCCAGCCTGTGTTTTTGAGGTATCCGTCTGTGCCTCAGAAGTGCCAGTCTGCGTTTCAGAAGCAGTGGCAGTAGTTGCCGCGGCAAAGGAATTCACACAAAAGCTTAAGGCCAATGTTAGTGTCAATATAAACGTAAGTATTCGTTTCATTGTTAAATCTCCTTTTTATTTTGCCCTGGAGCATTTTTCAAACACGCTCTATCATGCAGTATTATTAATATGCTGATATACTATTGGGCTAAGTCTTTGAGTTCTATTCGGTCATTTCAGACCTTGCCTCTCATTGTATCCTACTTCCATAGAAAAAGCAAAAATTAATTGCAAAAATAATGTCCAGCGATTAGAATAATACTGTATGTCTAAAATTGCGTATAGATATAGAAGAAAATATATTAAGATAGATGGGGAGAATTAAATGAGATTAAGAAATGTAAAAGGTTCAAGAGAACAGATTGCAGCGAATGAATATACAATTAAAGACGCAGAGCAGATTAAAGGCCAGTGGAAAGATTATTTCCAGGATGGTAAGCCGATTCAGTTAGAAATTGGAATGGGAAAAGGTAAATTCCTTATGCAGTTAGCAGAAAAGAATCCTCAGATTCATTATATTGGAATTGAAAAGTATTCCAGTGTTTTGGTCAGAGCATTAGAGAAAATGGAAGAGAATCCTTTAGAGAATCTTCATTTTATTCGAATGGATGCAGAGAATATTGTGAATGTATTTGAAAAGGGTGAGGTAGATCAGATTTACCTGAATTTCTCAGATCCGTGGCCGAAAGACCGTCATGCAAAGAGAAGACTTACTTCCAGACAGTTTTTAGAGCGTTATCATAACATTTTAAAGGAAGAGGGAAGAGTTATCTTTAAGACAGATAACAGACCATTATTTGATTTTTCTTTAGAAGAAGTAAAAGAAGCAGGATGGACACTTGAGAAATCTACATTTGACCTTCATCACAGCGAATATGTTGAGGGCAATATCATGACAGAATATGAGGAAAAGTTTGTGGCAAAAGGTAATCCGATTTGTATGCTTCAGATTTTTTTGCAGGAAGATAAATAACAACATTTCCTGTCTTTATCATAAGATAAAACAGGGGTGGAATTTTATGAATTTTAAAGAGAAAATGTGCTGGAATATTCAGCGAAAGAGCCTTTGTAATAGAGGAATCTGGCGGTGTCTGTGTAATTTCTGCCAGAGCATTTCAGAGGTATGCAGAATTTTAAATGGCAAATAATTTACTTTACGATAAATGAAAGGATTTTATTTATGAAAAAGATTGTAGCAATCGATTTAGACGGAACATTATTACATTCTGACTGTACGATTTCTTCTTATTCAAAAGAAGTAATTGCGGAAGCAGTAAAGAATGGAATTATGGTAGTTCCAACATCAGGAAGAAGTTTTCGAAGTATTAAGAATCAAGTGCAGGATATCGAAGGTGTAAAATACTGCATCTGTGCAAATGGAACATTGGTTGGAAATATTCAGACAGAGGAATTGCTTCACAATTGCAAGATACCACAGCATTTGGTTTATGATATTTATAAAGAAGTAAAGGAAAGACATGGTTTTATAGAACTTTACTGTGACAATGATGCCTATGTGGAAAAAGATACAGCTCCGATTATTTATGATACTAAGATGGGAAAAGATTTCTGTGACAGTATGTTATCTACAGATGTAATTGGCCTGTCCTATGATTTGCTTCTGCGCCGTGGAACAATGCGTATCAATAAGATACATGTTGCATTTCCAGATCCACAGGAATTAAGAGAATTTGCTGCAAAAACAGCAGAAAACAAAAATCTTATGGTAACATTTCCTAGCGAATATAACATGGAAATCTTCCCAAGTGGCTGTAATAAAGATGTGGGAATCCGTATTCTTGCTGAAAAATATAACATTGCACACGAAGATACGGTTGCCATCGGAGACAGTGATAATGATGTGGCGATGATTGAGTATGCACATATTGGAATTGCCGTAGCAAATGCAATGGAAGTATTAAAGGAAAAAGCAGATTACATCACCAAATCAAATGATGAAGATGGACCTGCGATTGTACTTAAAAAAATACTTGAAAAATAAAAAATAATGCTTGCAATCTATGAAAGGTTGTTATATAATAGTCCTTGTCGTTGAGAGATACGAAAACAAAACACAAGGATATGCGCTTTTAGCTCAGTTGGTAGAGCAGCGGACTCTTAATCCGCGTGTCCAGGGTTCGAGCCCCTGAAGGCGCATTACAAAGTACCGTTTTTGGGATTTAGACCTGGGGATGGTGCTTTTTTTGTTATATAAGAATTAAACTTATGTCGATACATCCCCGATTTACGATGGAAGACCGACCGATAGTATAAAAACCGTGGCAGATCAGATAAAAAAAGAAGAAAAAACACATATGCCGAAACAATTTAATTTCTGGATTGTGGCATCAGGAGATGCCGCCAGGAAGATTTGTAATTATTTGTCTAAACAGGTTATCTATATGAGAAATAATCAATATAAGAAAACGTTCTACACGTTGCAAAGGGAAATGTTGCTGACAGGAGAGGTGTAGAGCGGAGGAAGGTAAATAGATAAACATTTGAAATATTTTAATTTTAAGATGAGGGGCGTTTGGAGTAAGATATACTATAAAGAATAGCATAAAGCACTGTTTTGGAAATTTAAATCCAGGACGGTGCTTTTTTATTATATAGAGTGTGTTTGAAAAAATAAAACTATTCGATACAAAAGTTTTGAAAAATTTTTTTTAAATTAGTGAACCTTTTTGCAGTTTGCTTCGTATAAGAGAGTGAAAAGAAAAATAATTAGGAAATAAAAAGGACTCCGGGGGTGTAATAGTTAAAAATAAAGGAAATTAAAAACAATAAACAAAAGTAAAAAGAAAGAGAGGATGCTAAATATGAAACAGAGAACAATGAAAATAACAAAAAATATAATATGCATGACCAGTATTCTGGTACTATTTATTTTGATTAAACCAACAAAAGTATATGCCTTTTCCATGAATGAGGCCAGAAATTCACCAGTACTTACAAGTCAATACAGAACAACAAGATTAAGAAATGAATATGACGTAAAATTATTTCAGGTACATATGCCAAAATCTGGTTGTTTCAGAATAACTTTAAGACCCAATGCTGTTGCAGATGAGAATGACATAGGACATGGATGGAATCTTAAAATCTATCGCAAGGACGATTTGAAAGAACCAGTTAAGCAATATTGGCAGATTGAGAATAAGATGGTTACAGAGAAACTTGTTTTGACATCGGGAACATATTATATAGAAGTAAAATCTTATAGTGAATATGGAATGTCGCCTATAATGGTACCTTTTGATATAAAGGCTGATGTTGTTTCTGAAAATAACTGGGAGCAGGAGAATAATAATACTTTTAAAAAAGCAAATAAAATCTCTATCGGAAAAAAATATCAGGGAACTTTGTTTGATGATATAGATGAAGACTGGTTTAAAGTAGTTGCTCCAAATACAGGGAGAATTACAGCAACCTTAAACTGTGATCCGGATACAGATGTAAATGATGTTGGAGACGGATGGGATGTATCTGTTTATTCAGCAAGCGATATTAATACGGAAATAGTAAAAGAAGAGGGGATAATAACGAAAGGCTCTGTCAGATTTAATGCGGTAAAGGGAAGGACATATTATATTTATGTACACAGTTATCATTATTCTTTTCCAGAAGGTTACACTTATCAGTTAGCGACTTCTTTTAAAGGACCAAAAGCAACTCCAGCCAAAAAGACTACAAACACATCGAAAAAACCAGTGAAAATGGTAACAGGTGTTTCTTTGAAAGTAAAGAAAAAGAAAATAAACATTCGTTTTAAGTTAGTATCAAATGTCTCTAAATATCAGATTATGTACAGTACAAAAAAATCTTTTAAGAATAAAAAGGTTGTAACAGTAAGAAGTGGAAATGTGACTATAAAGAAATTAAAAAGGAAAAAGACCTATTTTATCAGGGTACGGGCTATCAGCAAAAATGGAAAAGCTGGTGCGTGGAGTGTAGTGAAAAAAGTGAGAGTGAAATAATATTTCTGAATCACTATTTTTAGAGAAAATCTTAAGATGTAATGCAAAAGAAAGGATGAAAAGATATGAAGAAAAGAACAAAGTTTTACGCATTATTATTTGCAATGGTATTATCGTTAACACAGATTATTGGAGTAGCAGTTCCAGTTAAAGCAGCAACGAAGGAATGTTCGCATGGTTATACTTTGGTGAATGGTATCGGTATACGTATGCATGAATGTGGCGAGTCCGTATGTATTACCTGTTATCATGGACATTCTAAACGTGTAGTTATTCCGAAAACTTTTAAGTTAAATGGGAAAAATCTTCCGCCAACACAAATTGATTGGGCTGATTGTGGTTTCTCTGAAAATGGGGTAAAAGAAATTGTGATTCCAGATACATTAGATTATTTGGGATATTGGGATGAAGATGAAGTTAACACAAGCTATAAAGATATTACATTTTTTGTCCATAAGGGAAGTAAGGCAGCAAAAGCTGTACAGGCAGAAGGCTATAAATATAGATATTTAAACGACAATTCCAAACCACAGCCAGTAAAAGGCACAACAATAAAACGAACCATCAGAATCCAGAATCTGGCCAAAATCACATGGAAAAAAGTAAAATGTGATAAATACGAAATTAGATATTCTCAGAAAAAGAATATGAAAAACGCAAAGAAAGTAAACTGTGGCAAAAATAAAACATCACTTGTCATTAAAAAGTTAAAAAAGAATAGAAAATATTATGTACAGATTCGAACAAAATCAGGAAAGAAATATTCTGCATGGTCAAAGGTAAAGACGATTTCAAAAAGATAAAATGCAGAAAAACAGGAAAGACCTCCTTGCACTGTTTTGGGGAAATAAGTATACTATTATCGGGCAGCCATCTGGAAAATACGTTTTCCAGATGGTATTTAATGATTGTATTTAATAAATTTACAGGAAGTTATAAGGAATTATAGGACTTGTAAAAATACCGAGGAGGAAGCATATTGAATCTGATTTTTGACTTAGATGATACACTTTATAATCTTATGGGACCATTTGAACTGGTTCACAAAAAATTATATGCAGACAAGACGGATGCAGACTGTACGCAGTTGTTTATGCAGTCCCGTGTTTATTCGGATGAGATTATGGAGGCAGAGAAGAAGGGATTAATTCCGCACGAAGATTGTTTTTATGAGCGTGTGAAAAGGACATACCATGATGTGGGAATTGAGATGAGCAGAGAGGATGCGGATATTTTTGAGCAGTTATATCGTTCCTTTCAGAAAAAGATTACACTTGGTAATGGAGTAGAGGGATTTCTTGATTATTGTAAAAGTAATGATATTTTTATTGCGATTCTCACAAATGGCAGACCAGAACCACAGTATGCAAAGGTAGTTGCGCTGGGGTTACATAAATGGTTTGATGATGAGCATATATTTATTTCTGGAGGTATTGGATATCAAAAGCCAGATCCACAGGCATTTAAATATATTGAGAATGCATTTGCATTAAATCCAGAAGAAACATGGTATGTTGGGGATACCTATGAAGCAGATGTTGTCGGTGCAAATACAGCAGGATGGCATACGATATGGTTTAATCACCGAAACAGGGAGTGTCCGGAAAAAAAACGGGCAGATATTACAATAAAGAGTATAGAGGAATTAAAAGAAGTTATTAGAGGACAGATCGGATAAAATCGGATAAGGGCAGGAAGGTATGTATTGTAGAAGTTGCAGAAAATGGTTTCCAAATAATATTTTGTTTTGCGATATCTGTGGAAAGCCATTAGTTAAAGATTTAGATATATATGGAGAGAACTTTTTTAATGGAGATGTTCAGGCATTTGATTATATTTACCAGAATAGTTATAACTGGGTAGCAGGGGAAGTAAGAAAAATGTTTTCGGCTAATTCATCAGAGGTGGAGGACTGTGTTCAGGAAATTTATCTTCTCTTATATCGAAAAATCAAATACTATGATCCTCGCCAGGGAAGTTTTAGTGCATGGTTTAATGCGCTGGTGCGAAACAGAATTTACGATTATGGAAGAAAGTTAGCAGGAAATAGAGAAATTCTGCCAGAAACCAGCCAGCAATATTTTAAAGAGATAACAGATAGAAATGTTTATATTAACCCAGAAGCAAGAATAGAATATGCAGAGCGGGAGCAGATTCTTGATGAAATTCTCGATGATATTGGAGAGGGACAGCGCATATGTATCCAGATGTATTATAACGACGGATTAAAAATAAAGGAAATCGCACAGATATTAAATATTAGTGAGGGAACTGTAAAAAGCAGAATACATAACGGATTGAAGAAGTTAAATACGAAGGTGGATGAGATGCAGAAAAGGGGACTCTACACATTTCGTATGCTTCCTCTTGGATTCCTTTTATGGCTCTTATCCAGAGACGATTGCAGTGCAAAAGAAGATTACAGAGCATTATACCATGCCAGAACTCTGGCTGGGCAAAACGTTTTACAGAATGCGCCAATGGTTGCTGGAAATAAAGCTGCCGGAATTAAAATGGCTGGAAGAAATCAAAATGTTGTAAAACATGCAAGTATGCAGCAGGCAGGTCAGGCAGGTGCAAAGCATGCTGCGATAAATCATGCGGCGAGGGCAGCTTCCAGAGCTGGAGGCAAAGCGATAAAAGCTGGAATGGTAAAAGCTTTAGCCGGTGGTATTACTGCGGCAGTCATAGGAAGCGGTGTATTTATTGGAGGCAAAGCATTAAAGCAACATCAGGGCGATAAGAAAGTAATCACTTCTGGTCAGGAATATAGTACGCAGGAAGAAAAAGAGGGAACACCGGACAGCTCGGTGAAAGAATTTGTGGATGATAATCAGGCATTTATTAAGGAAATACTTGCGATGGAGATGGAAATGCCAGAAGAAGCTGAGTTTAAAAATGATGTGAATAAAAATTTTAGTAGTATGGTAGATACGTCTTTATTAGCTTTGTATACGAATAAACTATCTGATGACAATAGTACAAATATATACGATGTAGTGCCGAAGAAAAATGTGGTAGATTCTTATGACTACAGTGATATTGAGGATGAAGATAGAATAATTGTTAAAGAAAATGGTTTTAACATGATGAGGGAATTTCTTGGATGTCAGGAAACAGTCGAATCCTTGAGTAAACAAGGCAATACAGAGTATTCATATAAAGATGGGGAAGTAGAATCTGGAAATTTATATTTGGCAGAATATGTAGGAGAAGCATTAATTGACAATAAGGATATTAAGTATATTCCTCTGTCAAATGGAGACATAAGAGTGATTTTTGCGGGATATGTTACAAGTAGTTTAGAAGGAATTGGTATCGCAGTGATAACAAAAGCGAACAATGATCTGGGGGTACAGCTAAAAAGTTATAATGTAGTTATAGATCAGGATAAAATAAGTAAGGTACTGGGAGCGGTATCAGTACTTGGAAAGCAATTGGGAAGTGATGGAAAGCTGTTTAGTGGCGATATTACAGAGATGTCCGAAGAGAGCAAAATAGGTGCGCTTATGGATTCTGTACATGGATATTGCTATGATTGGGATAATGGAGATGATGATCCAGATAAGGCGGAAAACTTATACTATGTGCCGATATTTTCAGAGGAAGATGTGAAAAATGTAACGGAAACTGCTCTTACTATAAAAGCGGATGCTTTTGATGATTATTTGGATTTTGTAAATTATGATGGAACAATAGACAATATAATAGACAATCAGGATTTGAAAAATAAATATGAATGTAGCATAGAGAAAAAAGGGGATAATATAGAATTCTATTTTCATGGAAATTTTGAAATGACGTACTGGTTAGTGGATACATCAACTAGTTATAATAAAAACGGATTTGAAGTAATTGGAGATGGAAAAATAAAAGTGTATTGCCGATTATATACTATGTACGATAAGGCAGGAGTAAGATATACTGCAGTAATATCACTAAATGAAGACGGTTCTGGAATAAAGTTAGAAAGTCTCGAAAAAAAATAATCTGAATGAAAAGTCTAATCCCCCAGCTATGCTGGGAGAATGGAATAAGTGGAAAAGTAGAGGATGCCATAAAAAGCCTCCTATGATAGAATGAGAATGGTGTCGCAAGCCAATCTCAAAAATAGGAGGCGGTCCAAATGGACAATAAAAGTTTATCACATACAAAATGGAAATGCCAGTATCGTATAGTTTTTATTCCTAAATACAGGAAAAGGTATTATATGGGCAATTAAGAAAAGATGTCAGAGAAATACTATCTACACTTTGTAAGTATAAAGATGTAGAGATAATAGCAGGAGCAGTTTGTATAGATTATATGTAAACCACCACTTGAAGTGGAAGTTGGTAATTTAGTAAAATAAAAACGGGAACGACAGTTGAGGTTTTCTGTCAATTCTTCCGATTCCCAACTCATCATCCCGTTCATAATTTTCTGTCTGATTCCCCATCTTCTCCAAAAAGAACTCCTGGAGTGTGTTTGAAAAAGGCTTTCTGCAATCTGCACACCTTGATTTACGGTATATTTTCTCATTAAGAAAGAAAAATAACATATTGAAAAATTGTAAAATTCGACACATTAAAAGGTAATAAGTGGTTATATATTTACCAAAATAAAACGTGTAATTTTTTATAAATATGAAAGGTTTTTTTCTTAAAAAATTAAGATTGTGCGAAAAAGTCCATTTACAACGAGCAGAATTGTGATATAATAAACGAAGTTCAGGCAAATGTTGAGAATTATAATCAATAAGTGCTTGCACAATTATTTTAGAAAATCAGCACAGTGTTTTCACAGAAATTTTCTTGTCTACCTGTTTGTAATTGGTTGTGAACATAATCTATTTGATACAGCCAGATAAAAACCTTTCTGTCTAACTGATGTTCAAAGTTCTATTCAGCCTGTTATCTAGTTTTATGTAGCAGGTTCTTTTAACTTTTATTTTCTATTATCTAGAGTTTATTTTACCTATTTAAAATTAAACATTAGAGCGTGTTTTAGTATGCTCAGGGAAGCGCATAAAAAATAAGAAGAATTTACAAAAAGTATTATGTCTTGTAAATCAGGGCATGTTTTTTTGTTGTGGAGATTTTTATGAAAGAGAAGAAGAAAAGGTTCAAGCATGAGCATGGAAGCAGCTTTTCGGTAGATTATTATGCGTATGCATCACATATGAGAAGCTGGAATGCAGGCTTTAAAGTTCTGTTTTCTATTATTAGTCTGCTTATATGTATTGCATGCAATAATCTGTTTGTTTCGCTGGCAGTTATTTTCTTTATGGGATTTTTGACGGTGGCTGTTGGTGGACTGGATTTACATCATTACATTACGATGCTGCTTGTTCCGATTGTATTTTTAATTTTTGGAACAATAGCGATAGCGATTGGATTTTCGATGCGTCCAGTAGGACAGTATCATGTTCATTTTTTGAATTTATTTTACATTTACTGGTCAAAGGCAAGCTTGCTTAAGGCTGGAGGTCTTGTGTTTAAGGCATTGGGAGCTGTGAGTGCACTTTATATGATGACACTTACTACACCGCTGAGTGAAATTATTGCAGTCTTGAGAAAAGCACATATTCCAAAGCTGATTATTGAGCTTATGAATATGATTTACCGTTACATTTTTATTATGATTGATACACACAGCCGCATGAAGAATTCAGCAGAGTCACGTCTTGGATATTGTGATTTTAAGACTTCCTGTTATTCATTTGGCCAGGTTGCAAGTAACTTGTTAGTTGTGTCATTGAAAAGAGGAAATAATTATTACAATGCGTTAGAAGCACGTTGTTACGATGGGGATTTACGATTCCTTGAAGAAGAGAAGCCGCTAAAAGCAGGCCAGATTGTGATGGCAGTTATTTTTATTGTAGTGTTACTGCTTATATGGTTTTTTACGAGATAAGATAATTTTGCCAGATAAATCGGAAGAATACTTTATCATAATTTCGTAAAATATATCAGATGTGAGATGATTCCCACATCTGTAGGTGGCGAGCAACAAATGAGTATCAGGAGATGTTTATGCAGGAAAAAGAACCAATCTTAAAGGTTGAAGATTTACATTTTACATATAATGGAGAAAAAACGGCACTGAATGGGGTTGACCTTAATATTTATGAGGGCGAGAAGATTGCGGTGCTTGGCTCGAACGGAGCAGGAAAGTCTACATTCTTTTTGAATATTAACGGAGTTTTGAAGTCTCATCACGGCGATATTTATTATCGTGGAGAGAAGATTACAAAGAAAAACTTAAATGATCTTCGAAAGAATGTCGGCATTGTTTTTCAGGATGCGGATAATCAGATTATTGCGTCCACGGTAATGGCTGAAGTTTCCTTTGGGCCGATGAATCTGAAATTACCGAAAAAAGAGGTGATTTCCAGAGTGGATAAAGCTCTTGAATATATGAATATTTCAGAATTTAAAGATCGTCCGCCACATTATTTAAGTGGTGGCGAGAAAAAGAGAGTCAGTATTGCAGATATTATTGCAATGGAGTCAGAAGTCATCATTTTTGATGAGCCAACAGCGGCTCTTGATCCATTGAATGCGGCAATGCTTGAGGAAGTTCTTCAGAAAATGGGTGATGAAGGACGGACAATGCTCATTTCTACTCACGATGTTGATTTTGCTTATCGCTGGGCAGAGAGAGTTATTGTATTTTGTCATGGAAAGATCATTGCAGATGATACGCCACTTGCTGTATTTAAGCAAGAGGACATTTTGAAGCAGGCGAATCTGAAACACCCAATGATGTTCGATGTCTATGACATTTTAAAAGAGAAAGGTATCGTTCCTGATGGGGACGTTTATCCTAAAAATATTGCCGAATTTCAGGCAATGGTAAAAGGTTTATAAAATCGTATTTTAGGGATCTCCTGGTTCCAGAAATACACAAAAATTAAAAGGAGGAAAGACAAATGTCTAAAAAACAGAAAAATCTTGCGATTCTTGCAAGCGTATTTTTAATGCTTTTAACAATCGCGCCAGTTTCTAACGCAATGCACATCATGGAGGGATTCCTTCCAGTAAAATACTGTATCTTATGGGGAGTAATCTGCGTACCATTCTTAGTAATCGGTTTCATGAATATTAAAAAGGTACTTGGAAATGACAGAAGAACCCTTACTGTACTTGCTTTAACAGGTGCTTTCGTATTCGTACTTTCATCTTTAAAGATTCCATCAGTAACAGGAAGCTGTTCCCATATGACAGGTACAGGTCTTGGAGCAATCTTATTTGGACCATGTGTAACAAGTATCTTAGGTATTATCGTATTAATTTTCCAGGCAATCTTACTTGCACACGGCGGATTAACAACATTAGGAGCTAACTGCTTCTCTATGGCAATCGCTGGACCAATCATTTCCTGGATCTTATACAAATTACTTCAGAAAGCAAATGTAAATAAACGAGTATGCATATTCGTTGCAGCATTTTTAGGTGACTTATTTACATACTGCGTAACAAGCTTCCAGCTTGCACTTGCTTACCCTTCAGAAGTTGGCGGCATTGGAGCATCTATCGCAAAATTCCTCGGAATCTTCGCTACAACACAGCTTCCATTAGCAGTAATCGAAGGTATCCTCACTGTAGTTATCGTTATTGCACTTGAAACATACGCAAAAGACGAATTAAGCAGTCTTGAATTTTAATTAGGAGGAGAGAAAATGACAAAAAATACAAAGACAGTAATTATTTTATTAGTAATTGCAGCATTAATCGCAATCGTACCACTGTTCGCATTAAAGGGAGCAGAATTCGGTGGATCTGATGATGCAGGTAGCGAAATGATTTCCGAAATTCAGGGAAAAGAATATGAACCATGGTTCACACCAGTACTTGAAACTGCACTCGGTGGAGAACTTCCAGGAGAAATCGAAAGCTTAATCTTCTGTCTTCAGACAGGAATCGGAGTAGGAATCGTAGCATTTGTATTAGGACGATTCGTAGAACGAAAGAAGTGGCAGGACAAGGAGAATGGAGATTCGACTTCTTCTAAATAGGCTATAGATAGACTATAGACAGACAAAAACCGAAAAAGCCAATCCTCATATTTGTGAAAGTATCACTGTGGGTTGAATGTTCGCTTAATGGCTCACAATCAATTCTCGCTCTAATATCACAAATATAAGGATTGGCTTTTTTGGTTTTCTGTGTGTGGGGATCGTCTGTTCTATCTATCCGCAAAATTTCTACTGACTTGTTAACCATTCAACCGCATTAAGTACCTCCTCCGGTGTTTCGCATACCGAGAAAAGTGACTTTACGGACTCGCGGATGAATCCCATGCCGATGAGTTTATCGATGATAGCGATGGTGTCATCGTAAAAACCGGAAACGTTGTATACGATGATTGGTTTTGCACTTCGGCCAAGTTCGGTTAAGGTAAGTATCTGGAAGAATTCATCGAAGGTTCCAATGCCGCCGGGTGCGATGACAAATGCATCGGCGTTCTCTTCCATGACTTCTTTTCGAAGGCTCATTGTCTCTGTGCGTACAATTTCTGTACACTCGCTTTTAATCGGTTCAAACTTATTCATGAAAGTTGGGACAACACCTGTTACTTCTCCGCCGTTTTCTAACACACCGTTTGCACAGGCTCCCATCAGTCCGCTGGCACCGCCGCCATAGATTAACTTGTGGTGTCTTTTTGCAATTTCTTTTCCAAGTGCTTCTGCTGCATTTATATAGATGGAATCGATGCGGTCGCTTGCTGCACCATACATACAAATTGTAAGTTTGGTCATAATAGCACCCCCTCTTGTTTTATTTGTAGAGCTTAATTTTAACATTTAATTCGACAAAAAACAACAAAATAATAGAGAAAAACAGATAAAGTGGTTAAATTGTCTATATATTATAGGAAAATGATAAGAATTATGGTGACTATTTATGTGATGTTTGTAAAATTATATAGCTGATGCTACTTTTTTGCTTAGAGCGTGTTTGCACTCTAGAGTGTGGTTAAAAAATATTTCTACAGAGATTTTTAAAATATATTCTTTTGCTATTGTATGAATATAGAAAATAAAAGGTGCATAAAGACAGAAAAATTGTGAAATATGCTTGTTTTTTTGTGCAAATATGCTACAATATAGACAAAGGTATTCATAATTATACATGTCGATATTGAATCTGATTTACGATTAAAAGGGGTGATTTTTATGAAGAAAATTATAACGATCAGCAGAGAGTTTGGAAGTGGCGGTCACGACATTGGAATGGAAGTAGCAAAGCGTCTGGATATTCCATTTTATGATCATGAGATCGTAGATAAGGCAGTTGCAGAGAGTGGATTTACAAAGGAATTTGTAGAGGAACACGGTGAGTACAGCTCTCTTTCTTCTGTATTACTCGGAACATCGGCACCATTTGACAGTTATTATTATGCAGAGGACCCACAGGATAAGATTTTCAAGATTCAGCGTAGAATCATTACAAAGTTTGCACAGGAAGGTCCATGTGTTATCGTTGGAAGATGTGCGAATTACATTTTAGAGCAGGCAGATATCGACAGTTTTGATGTGTTTATCAGAGCCAATATTGAGAAGAGAATGGCGAATGTATCTGACAGAGTTGATCTTAAGGGAGATGAACTGGTTAAGTTCCTCCAGAAGAGAGACCACAAGAGAAGAGTATATTATCGCTTCTACACTAAGAGAAAATGGGGCGATTACCACGATTACAACATGATGTTAGATAGTGGAGCAATCGGCAAGGAGAATTGTATCAATTTGATTATCAAGGCGATTGGTGAATAGTGGATTATAATATCGTAATGATAATTTAAGGGTTGGTTCTTTGAAAGTCAGTTTTATAAGAAGTCATAATTTTCAGGGATTCTCTAAATTATTTTTAGACAAAGTACAGTCCTCTGGAAGATAAATAAAGCATATTTGTGGCCTCGAGCAAAGGCTGGATGCCACAAATATGCTTTATTTGCTCTCTTCTCGAGTGTCAGCTAGTTAATAAATTATATAGGAGACGAAAATGAAGATTACAAGATGTAAATATGGGCATTATTATGATAAAGCGTACTTTAGAGAATGTCCGCATTGCTGCAGGGCAAGAGGTGGCAGGGATGAGGATATTATAATAGGAAAGAACGAGTTATCTACAGATTTATCAGGGAAAAATAGCCTGCCGGGTAGAAACGTGAGAATAAATCAATTACAAGATGATAGCAATTATGGACAAGGCTCCAATAGGGACATAAGTCAGAAGGAGCAGGATAGGAAAAAAGTTGAACGATGGATTGGGGAAGCCTGGGATGAACTGGAAAATGTAGCAAAAGAGAGTCCAAAAACAAAAGTAACAGAAAAAGCAGCTCAAAGAGAAAAACAAGAAGACAGGCAAGAAAAGATAACAGAAGAAAAGAATACTGTTTCAGTGAAAAAGAAGCATAGAAATTCGGAACAAAATTTAGGGAACTATATGCTTTTTGCCGCAATGCCTCTCAAAGTAATTAAAAACCAGGAATTCTGTATGGATTTTTGTATTTTCCCGGAAAAAGATTGGGAGACTGGGGCAAAGATGCTTAGTTTTAAGAGTCAGGAAAGTATAAGAGATTTAAAACCAGTGCAGATGGCGCTGCCAACAAAGGCTGTGCTGCACATTTTATATAAAGAGGAAGAGATTTTTCATAAAGATATAGAGTTGGAGGCAGAAAGGGAAAATGTATTTTGTACATTTACTGTTACGGTAACGGATACGAGAGACCGACGTTTTCATATGATAAAGGCGGTTTTTGAGATAGAAGAGCAAAATATCGAGATTCCGCTGTATTTAATGCCTAATCCGTAGAAAAATACAGGCAGTTTTGGAAAACATTCGTGGAACTTTATTATTGCAGTTTTTGGAAAATACCTATATAATAAAGTATCATGTAATAATTTTGTAACAAATTCAATTCGTATGGATTTATAGACACAGGAATGAGACATAAATAAAATATGAATAAAACAGGGATTGAATCGTTACGATAATTTGAAAAGATAAAATATGATTATAAAGGAGAAGTATAATGAGTGATATGACCCATCTTGATGAGTTAGAGGCAGAAGCGATATACATTATGCGTGAAGTAGTGGCAGAGTGTGAGAAGCCGGTAATGCTGTATTCTATCGGTAAAGACTCTTCTGTAATGCTTCATTTAGCATTGAAGGCTTTTTATCCTGAGAAGCCGCCGTTTCCATTTTTACATGTAAATACTACATGGAAGTTTAAGGAAATGATTGAGTTCAGAGATAAGATTGCTGAAAAATACGGACTTGATATGATTGAGTACATTAATGAGGACGGGGTTAAGAAGGGAATCAATCCATTTGACCACGGTTCATCCTATACAGATATTATGAAGACACAGGCATTAAAGCAGGCTCTTGATAAATATGGTTTTACTGCTGCATTTGGCGGTGGAAGACGTGATGAGGAGAAATCCAGAGCAAAGGAGAGAATTTTCTCTTTCCGTAATTCCAGCCATGCGTGGGATCCTAAAAATCAGCGTCCGGAGATGTGGAAGCTTTACAATACAAATATTCATCAGGGCGAAGAAATGCGTGTATTTCCTATTTCTAACTGGACGGAGAAAGATATCTGGCAGTACATTCAGCGTGAAAATATTGATATTGTTCCGCTGTACTTTGCAGCAGAGAGACCATTTGTCAGAAGAAATGGCAATATCATTATGGTAGATGATGACCGTATGAGATTAGAACCAGGAGAAAAGATTGAACATGGAAAGATTCGTTTCCGTACTCTTGGATGTTATCCATTAACTGGTGGTATTGAGAGTGATGCAGATACACTTGATGCAATTATTGATGAGACATTAAGTGCGGTATCTTCTGAACGTACCAGCCGTGTTATTGACAGTGATGGCGGAGCAGCCAGTATGGAAAAGAGAAAGAGGGAGGGTTATTTCTAATATGAACAGTCTTCTTAAATTTATTACCTGTGGTAGTGTAGATGATGGAAAGTCCACATTGATCGGACATATGCTTTATGATGCAAAGCTGCTTTTTGCAGATCAGAAAAGAGCGTTAGAGCTTGACAGTAAGGTTGGTTCTCGTGGTGGGGCAATTGACTATTCTCTCCTTCTTGACGGCCTGATGGCTGAGAGAGAGCAGGGAATCACAATTGACGTCGCTTACCGCTATTTTACAACAGAGAACCGTTCTTTTATCGTTGCAGATACCCCAGGTCATGAAGAATATACAAGAAACATGGCAGTAGGAGCATCCTTTGCGGAACTTGCCGTTATCCTTGTAGATGCGACACAGGGCGTTCTTGTACAGACAAGACGACATACAAGAATCTGCTCCCTTATGGGTATCGAGCATTTTGTATTTGCAATCAATAAGATGGATTTAATTAACTATGATGCCAACCGTTTTGAAAAGATTGAACGTGAAATTAGGATGATGGCAGCAGAGTACGACTATAAGTCTATCAAGATTCTTCCTGTTTCTGCGACAGAGGGAGATAATGTTACAGTGAAATCTACTAAGATGCCGTGGTATAAAGGAGAATCACTTCTCACATATCTTGAAAATATCCAGATACATGACGATTCTATTGAGAGCGGCTTTACTATGCCTGTTCAGAGAGTATGCCGTCCAGATAGAACTTTCCGTGGATTCCAGGGACAGATCGAATCTGGAAAGATTAAAGTTGGTGATGAGATTACCGCCTTACCATCTAATGAAAAGGCAGAGGTAAAAGGCATTATTGATGCAGGTAAGGAAGTAACAGAAAGCAGCCGCGGACACGCGGTAACAATTTCTCTTGACAGAGAAGTAGACGTTTCAAGAGGCTGTGTTCTCGTTAATAATGCAAAACCAAAGACCGGTAATTTATTTACTGCAAAGCTTTTATGGATGGATGACACACATCTTGTAGCAGGAAAGAATTACCTCTTAAAACTTGGAACAAAGCTGATTCCAGCCGTTGTCATGAATATCAAGTACAAGATTGATGTAAATACTGGAAATGAAGTACACGCAGATGCTATTTACAAGAATGAAATCGCAGCCTGTGATATTGCTGTTTCTGACAAGATTGTTTTTGAGAAGTTCAAGGACAACCATGCATTAGGTTCCATGATTCTCATTGACAGAATCACAAATATGACATCTGCCTGCGGTGTTATCATGCACGCATTAAGACGTACAGATAATCTCACATGGCATGAGATGGATATTACAAGAGACTTCCGCGCACAGCAAAAAGGACAGACACCTAAGACAATCTGGCTGACAGGACTTTCCGGTTCCGGTAAGTCTACACTTGCAAACGAATTAGAAAAACATCTTGCTGCTCTCGGAAAGCATACGATGCTTTTAGATGGGGACAATGTCCGTATGGGACTGAATAAGAACCTTGGATTTAAAGAGGCAGACCGTATTGAAAATATCCGCCGTATCGCAGAAGTAGCGAAGTTAATGAACGATGCAGGACTTATTGTAATCACATCCTTCATTTCTCCATATGTCCGTGACAGACGGAATGCAAGAGAGATTATCGGAGAGGACAGCTTCATTGAAGTTTATGTAAGTACACCGGTGGAAGAATGTGAAAAACGAGATGTTAAGGGACTTTACAAAAAAGCCCGTGCAGGCGAGATTCCAAACTTTACTGGAATTTCCAGTCCATATGAGACACCAGAACATCCGGAAGTTACGATTGATACAACTGGAAAGAGTCTTGCAGACAGCGTAGATTATGTGATGGCACAGTTGGAAGATTTGCTTAACTAAAACAATAAAATATAAGAGGAAATAAAAATGCGCACACTTTATGTACACATTGGAACGCCTAAAACTGCAACAACATCCATTCAGATGTTTTGTGTTGAGAATCAAAAAGTATTAAATAAACAAAGTTATAGCTATCCTCTTTTGGATTTTGTATATCCCCATGTTGCTCACCGCAGAAATGGACATTTCCTTGTAGGCTGGGTTTATAAACCGGGTGGTCAGGAAGACGTGGAAAAAGAGCAGGAACTGTGGGAAAAGGGACTTGCTATGATTCACCAGGAATTTGAAAAGTATGACAATGTTATACTTTCCGATGAAAATATCTGGCACTCTTCTAACGGAAGAAAGTTCCCTTTCTGGGCCAAACTCATGCAGGATGCAAAAGAGCATGACTATCAGGTTAAAGTTATTGTTTATATAAGAAGACAGGATGGACTTGCGAACTCATGGCTCAGCCAGCAGGTAAAAGAAGGATGGAATACCAATGCCACGATTAAGTGGGATTCGTTCCAGCGTAAAACAAGAAAAGTTGTTTTTAATTATTATCTTTTACTGGAAAAGATTGCAGAAGTGACAGGACGGGAAAATATTATTGTCCGTATTTTTGACAGGAAAAAATTCAAAGGAAAGGATCATACGATCTTTTCCGACTTTTTGGAGGCAATAGGCGTGGATTATACAGATGATTTTAAGATAACAGAAGAAGAAGCAAACCGTTCTCTGACAGGAAACAGTCAGGAGATTCTTCGTATTGTAAATACGGTACTTCCAGATGATGACAAGGTAAGAACATTAGTTAGACAGGCCGCACAGGACTGCGAAAACTATAAAGACCCACAGAATAACTTTGTCATGTTCTCAGAAGAAGAATTTAATAAATTTATGGGCCGCTATGAAAAATGGAATGAGGCTATCGCGAAAGATTATTTACATCAGGAAGAACCTCTTTTTGATATGAAAAGAAAAGAGGGAGAAAGATGGACTCCAGAGAACCGCTTTATGTATGAAGATATCGTTCGTTTCTTTGGTGGTGTAGTTATCAGACAGCAGAGATATATCGAAGCACTTCAAAAAGATATCAATACTCTGAAAGAAAGCCGTTTAGAAGCGGCAAAAGGCTTAGAAGATGCAAATGTGGACGAAGAGACAAAGAAGATTCTCCAGTCTCTCAGTGAGCAGATTATCAATCAGCAAAAAGACATTCAGCGTGCCCTTGAAAACTCAGAAAAAATTGATGCAGTCCGTGATAAAAATCAGGAAGTTAAAGTACGAAGCCTTACTGTTGGCAATGAATTAATTGACCTGCGCCAGGATTATGATGCACTGCAGAAAGAGACCAAGAAAGACAGCAAGGCAATCCGCCAGGAATCTAAGGAACGTGATAAGGAGTTAAAGGCTATGATTCGTGAATTAGAGCAAACATCTTTATGGTTCCGACTTCGTAGAAAATGGAGACATATAACAGGGAAAGATAAATAGATTTGCCACAGGCAAGGAAACGCCTTCTGTGAGAGATAAATAGACATCTGTGTGACTAAACAGACGAAAATAGAAGCCCCCTATAATCATATCTGTGACTTTAGTCGCGGCATATTGAATGTTCGCTTATGCGCGCTCACATTCAACACTTGCTCCGAGGTCACAGATATGGTTATAGGGGGCTTCTATTTTCTGATTTTGGCTGACCACAGAATGACTATTTATCTTCCAGAAGGCTGTGCTTTGGCAGGGAGTGAAAATCTATTTATCTTTGGAGAGATTTGGGGGAGTATTGGGAGGTTGCGGCTGGCTGTGGAGTTGGTTTTTGAAGGATTGACATTTTGCTTTCAGTGTCAATGCTGCAGAATCTAATTTGCCATTGAAGTAGTAAAATAATAATAGACATCCATCCATTTATAGTAGACATCACTTTTAGATAATTCCTGCACATGATTATATTCTCCTGTCCCCAACCTCAAATCTTCTCTCCCAATATTTTTAAATTGAATTTTCTCAAAGACAGAAAAAGTGTTCCATCTAAAAACAGAAAACCAGAATAGGGCTATATATAAAAAATGCGCCTTAGAGCAAGTTCTTAATGCGGATGAGCATTAAGAACGCAGTGAAACGAAGCATTTTTTATATATAGCTCTATTCTGGTTTTCGTCAGTTTAGATTAACCTACTTTTTCGTCTGTAAAATCAACTTAAAAAATATTTCCTATATTTCCTATTGAAATAATATGAAATATGATGTAATATAGAGAAAACGAATAAGACACATGAAAACCGAATGATATTTAACAAATTTTTACATTGCAGTTTTTTGAATATCCCTATATAATGAAAGGCAATATGATAATATGAGTGTAACAGCAGTACAGATATCAGAAAGAAGACAAAAAGTAAAAACAACAGTAAGTGATGAGAGTATAAAGATGAGAAAGTTTATTTCCATGACTATGACTATGTTAAAAATCGGTTTCATTGGTTTTGGTGGGGGAAGCGCACTGATTCCAGTAATTGAAGATGAGGTCGTAGAGAAGGATAAGATTGTATCAGAAGAAGAATTTAATGATGATGTAATGATTGCCAGTATAACTCCAGGAGCACTTCCTGTAGAGGTTGCTACAGGAATCGGAAGACAGGCTTCAGGATTAAAGGGAATGGCAGCAGCAGCGACAGCGATGGCATTACCGGGTGCTTTACTGACAGTATTATTACAGGCAGTTATTTCCAGTGCAGGAAGTGTGGTGAAGTCACAGATTAATTATCTTTCTATCGGAATCTCTGCGTTTATTATTTTAACTTTACTGGCTTATTCATTAGGAACAGTATGCCAGGCAGTGAATAAGAGAGAAGGACAATTGTATGGTCTGATTATTCTTGGAGTGTTTTTACTTTCAGGAGAGAAAAGCATTTATCAGTTATTCGGGCTTGATATTAAACCGATATTTGCACTGTCAACGATTCAGGTATTAGGAGCGGCATTCTTTGTAATCTTATTTACAAAAGGACATGTACGTTGCTTAAGAAGATCTATACCAGCAGCAATAATTACGGTATGCTATCTGCTTTGTGCCGGCAATGCACATATTATACCAGTTTCCGCGAAACCATTTATTCTCGCAGTTATGGCGGTATTATCAATTCTTGGCCTGGTACAGTCTATCGTAGAAAGTCCGCATAAGAAAGCATTTCCAGCAAAAAGACTTGCAACATCTGCAGGATTTTGGCTCTTATTCGTAGTAATACTTTCTATTCCGGCAATGTTCCTCACAGCAAAGACGTTAAAGTTTATCGGAATGGGCTGGTTATCCTCTATTATGTCTTTTGGCGGCGGAGATGCGTATCTTTCTGTAGCACAGGGATTGTTCGTGGAAGGTGGAGTTATCAATAATGCAGATTTTTACGGTAATGTAGTAGCTGTAGCTAACGCACTTCCAGGTTCTATTTTATGTAAAATACTTACCGGAATTGCTTATGATGTAGGATATAACTTAAACGGTTCTGTAATAGAAGGATTTCTTGTAGCACTTTCCGGATTTGCCTGCAGCGTGGCAGCATCAGGAGCTATCTTTGAATTAGTATTCTGTGTCTATGAGAAATACGAGAGCCTTCAGATATTTTCCGTAGTAAAACATTTTATCCGCCCGATTATTTCCGGACTGCTCCTTACCGTAGCAGTATCTCTGTATACATCAGGAATCCGCGGTCAGGTACAGACAGGAAGTGGACATCCGGCACTTGTGATTACTCTTATTGTAATTGCGGTGAATCTTGTTTTAATGTGGCTGCAGAGAAGAGGAAAGAATATACATTTGATTTGGAAAATTGTTATTTCCGCAGGAATCTCTTTTGTGGGATGTAATTTATTCCTTTAAAATTTTGGTTAAGCTTACAGATGCCGCTGCAGGAGACTCTGTAGGTGGCGAGCAATAAATTTTCAATATACATTATTATGTATATGAATTCTGTTTTTTTCCAGCAGCCAAAGCACAGCCCACAGTAAATAAAAGAAACTATATTTGTGACCTCGGAGCAAGGTTTGGATACGAGCGTGTAGAAGCGAGTATTCAAACCGCCGCGACTAAAGTCATAAATATAGTTTCTTTTATTTACTGTGGGCGTCTATCTTGCCTGCGGCAAATCAGAATTCATATTCATTTGGATTAGAGTATATAGCATCTCTGTCCAATTCTTTTAGGATTGCAGCCCGTCGATTGCCGACTAACAAGGTTTTATTATATTTGAAGTACCGTTCGCATCCATTTTCCGTAATAAACTGTGATGCCTCCGGATCCATTGTAAGTTCCGTGACAAATACAACCATTTCCTGGCCTTCATCGAAGGCTTCTTCCATGAAAGTGAAAGCATTTTCCAGCGCGGAGGATGCTTTTTTTATTGTATCTATGCGGGTTTGGCACTGTTTATCAAATCCAGATTTGGCGGTGAAGAAAGCTTCTTTTGGTGGAAGGCTGGAGTCTGGTGTCCAGGCAGTAAGGAGTTCCAATAATTTTAATTGGAAGTTTTTCTGTTCTGGAGAGGTGAGACCTGCTTTATTTTCCTGTTCATATTCTGCTGCTTTTTTCTGTAGAAGGACGCGGTAGAGTCCATTTTCAGTTGGGATACTGGATTTAGGATCAGGTGTACCACAATCTAAATGAGTCGTATTAGAAGTAGCAGCTATATTGCCATTTGAGTGATTCACTTTTGAGACAGTGTCAGATATATCCGAGCCTGGAGCTGCAGAATCTGAATCGGAAGAATTTTGAATCTGTTTTTTCAATTCAATCTGATAAGTTTTTAAGAAGGCATAGGCTTCTGTTGTCAGATTATCGGCAGTTAGAGCATCGGAGATATAGTTATGCAGTCCGCTGATGAGGAGTTCGACACAGCTTAAATGTTCGTCAAAAGAAGCGCGGAACAGTTTGGCATAGATGTCGGCTCCGGCCTGTCCTGTGAGGATGCGGCTGATATCGTAGTCGTCTCTGTATTTTTGGTAGAGATCATAGTAGGCGGCAACGTCTTTTGCAATGTCCGCGTGCTGAATGAACTGGTGGATGATGTCTTCGTCTACTTTGATAGAAAGCTCTTCGTAAGTGTAGATAAGGCTGCTTAAATCTTCCCATCCTCTGGCGGTTACGAACTGAATGCCATCCACATCATTTTCTGTACGGTAAAAGTTCTGCGGGCGGAGTTCTAAATAGCTTAAAATGAATGGGTGCAAATGTCTTGCTCTGGCGTAGCCTTTGAAAACGTCAAGGTCTGCTTCAATATCAATTTTGCGTACACGGTCTAAGGTTACGAAGTCAAAGTCGTGGACGCTTCGGTTGTATTCTGGCGGGTTGCCTGCGGCAACGATAATCCAGCCTTCTGGAATAGCCTGATTTCCGAAAGTTTTGCATTGTAAAAATTGCAGCATTGTCGGAGCAAGTGTTTCAGAAACACAGTTGATTTCGTCGATAAAAAGAATACCTTCTTTTTTGCCGGACTCTTCTATGTACTGATAGATGCTGTAAATGATTTCACTCATTGTATATTCGGTGACGGAGTAAGATTTGCCATCAAATGTTTTTTCTTTAATAAATGGCAGTCCGACAGCACTTTGTCTGGTGTGGTGAGTGATGGTATATGCCACAAGGCCGATGTTACATTCCTGTGCAATTTGCTGCATAATCTGTGTTTTGCCGATTCCGGGAGGCCCCATTAATAACATGGGACGCTGGCGGATAGAGGGAATACTGTACTGTCCGTAATCATTTTTCTTCAGATAAGCCCGAACGGTATTTTTAATATCTTCTTTTGCTTTTTTTATATTCATAAGATTGAATCCTTTCGTTGTTGATAGATTTATAGAATACCAAATATAATAACAGGTAATTTTTGGTCATATTCATAAAGTTGAATAAATATTTAAAGATCTTCCTCATGCAATATCAATTTCATCGCCCATGCTGGCACATCAGGATGTTTTTCTTCTCCTAAAAACAAAAAGGCAGTTTCATAAGGTGGCCTTTTTGCGGGATAAATGCCTTTTCCATCTGTAAAGTACAGAACACCCTTCAAATTTTGAAATTCTCCATCTTCAAGTAATTTATTAATGTAAGAAAAGGCAGGACGGAAATCGGTACCCCCGCCACCGATTAATTCAAAGTTATGGAGCAGTTTTGGAATGTCTCTCTGTTCCTTAATAATGGTATCTGAGTGTACCTGATTGTCACATTGAATAATTCGGATCTGGCTTTTATGGAAAAAGCTGTCCCGCTCCTGAATAATCTGAAATGTTTCTTCAAGGAATTTCTGGACAAGCGGGCCATTGGTCGAATAGCTTGTGTCAATGACAATGACAAACTCAGAAATCTTAGTTACTTCCCGGCTTTCTAATGGTTCAATCAGCGGCATATTTTTATAAAGCCGCAGACCATAAGAGTAATAATTTAAGTCAAATTCATCATAGTCACAGTGAAGTTCTTCCTTAAGTACGGTGAATTTTCGAAGGAAGTCTTTATAGGAACGGCGGCTTTTTCCCTCTTTGATCTGCGTTTTCATAGCATCAATGCCGGAGGCGGAATCATCGCCACGAAGATTTAATTCCTGTTCCATGCGGCGGCTGATTTTATCCCATGATTGTCCTGCCTTTACGGCGGAAGGCGAAGTTGACGGTTTTTTTGGCCAGAAACGGTGATCATCGGTAAAAAACTCCATCATAAGTTGATTTAATCGGTCTGGATTGTCAGCGATATCGGGTAAAAGATACCTGTAAATATTTGCGGCCGTGATGGGAATTTTATATTGACGAAAATCGTTATAAATATTTGTGCGTATTCCAGAGAGAGCACGCTTTACGCTTTTCTTCTCAAAAGAATCAATAATCCACTCTACAGCAATGTCGCAGGAAAGGTTCCACAAATCTGGGTCGCGGCTTCCACGAATCCACAGATGCCGAAAAATACAGTGAAATACGCTGTGCAGTACAGCGCGATTTAAAAAAAGCGGGTTGGAGCGGAATACCCGAAGAATCTGTTCTGGCGGGAAAAAGAAGGAGATTCCGTCGGTTGCTGTCGAACGAAGAGAATCATTTGGTGTTAAGGTAAGTGCGGAAACGGCAACATCAAGATAACGAAAATCTACGTATAGTTCATTTTGAATAAGTTCGAGAATTTTAATACACATTTCATTTTCCCATTCAGTTTGTGTCATTGTATCACCTCCTAAAAATCCAGGTCAAAATCAAATGTTTTTTTAGAAAAAGACTTATGTTTTGCTTCTATTAAAAAAGCATTTCCCTCTCCCCATTCCTTTTCTATACACTGGTCGATGGCAGAAGCGAGAGCGGATGCATCGGGAGAAAAATGCTCGCAGATAAATTGAAGCATCGGAAAGTCCTGATCTTTTACGGCAAGGGTAAAAGCAGTGCCCATATATTTTTTTATGACATTTTCATATTTTTCTCTAAAAATGCCTTCCAGCCGAGAAGGCCAGCGAAGGCGGTTTAAAGCAATTTTACATAAAGACTCCGGCGATTCGACCGTAAGAGCATTTTCAAGGCAGGAATCATACTTTCTGTAATTGAGAATACCGTTTTCAAAGCTCTTTCTCATGCGGAAGCCTTCACCATGAATACTTCTGCTAAAAATATGAGCCGGGGAAATCTCGTCTAACCATTCATAATATTCAGGGAAGAACACAATACTTTCTGGTGATGAGGAGGAATTCGGACAGAAAGAAACGGTAATATTTTCTGCGATTCGCTCCAAAATAAGAGGTAAACCGGTTGCTTCAGAATCTTTTCCACGAATGATCAGATGCTCCAGCTGGGAATCATTCATAAATTCATCGCTTCCAATGCCGGAAATTGCAGTTCCTACAGAAAGTTTTTTTAATTTACGGCAGTTATAAAATGCGGCATTGTGAAGTGTTGTTGCACAGTCAGGAAGAGTGATTTCTTCAAGAAAGGTACCATCAAGCTCTGTTCCAAAAGCTGAAAAATCAAAATCTTTCTGGTTAAAAGCCTGTCCGCTTTCCAGTGTAGTTTCCTGATTTTCTATATCTATAAAAATAGTTTTGTAAATTTTCTCAGGAAATCTGGGGCGAGAACGGGAAAAACAGTAAGCTCCCATTTCACTGACTGTCCGTCCGTCAATCATATCTGGAACATTCAATATGGGACTGTTGCCAAAACAGCGAAGCAGCCGACAGCCCGAATCGGCAGGTTCCCAGAGAATAGTCATAGTATCTGTAACAAAATGAGAAAAAGCATTATTTGTAAATGTTTTTTCGGCCGTACTATCGGATATTTTAGTAACAGATAGTTCATTGCTTGATGTTTTGTTTTCAGATATTTCCTCAATTGATAAATTTGTATTTTTTGTAAAATCCATAGTTAAAATCCTGTTGTAATAAATTTGTAGTTCTAATAGTTTCCTGATTTTAGAGCATGTTTGAAAAATCATTTTTTGTTTCCTTTAGCATCATATCACAAAAACAGGAAAAAAGAGTGAGAGATAACAAAAAATATGGTAAACTATCTGCAAATAAAGTTCTGAGAGATTTTATTTCTTGGAATAAAGAAGCCATAGACAATACATTTTCATGATTTTATTTTAATATTATGAAAGATATGTATATCTAAAATCATAGAATTGATAGACAGGAGGACAACATGAAAACATTAGGATTTATTGGAATGGGAAACATGGCAGGAGCAATAGCAGCAGGAATATTACAAAAAGGTTTAATGAAAAAAGAAGAAGTATTTGCCTACGCACCGCATTATGAAAAGCTTGAGGCAAATGCAGAAAAAATTGGTTTTGTTCCATGCAAGGATTTAAAAGGATTAACAGCAAAAGCAGATACTTTAGTGATGGCTTGTAAACCATATCAGATAGAAGGAGTTCTTTCTGAGATTAAGGAAGAGTTAAAAGGAAAGGCATTAATTTCTATCGCGGCAGGCTGGAATTATGACAAGTATGAGAAATATCTTGATAAAAGTACAAGACTTCAGTTTATCATGCCAAATACACCGGCAATGGTAGGAGAGGGTGTTCTTTTATTTGAAGAGAAAAATTCACTTTTACCAGAAGAAAGAGAAGAAATTAAAAAGTTATTTGAAGCATTGGGAATTGTAATTGAGCTGCCAGTTCATTTGATGGGAATTGGTGGAGCACTTACAGGCTGTGGCCCTGCTTTTGTAGATTTGATAATTGAAGCGTTAGGAGACGCCGGGGTAAAATATGGAGTGCCTAGAAAGCAGGCGTATGAAATGGTATCTCAGATGATACTTGGAAGTGCCAAATTGCAGCTTGAGACCGGCGAGCATCCAGGTGTGTTAAAGGATAATGTATGTTCACCGGCAGGAACAACAATCTGTGGTGTGGATGCATTAGAGCATGCAGGAATCAGGGCTGGATTTATTGATGCGATTGATGCAATTATGAATAAATAGTATTTTATTTCGTTACAATTCAAGTCGAACGTCCGTGAGACTTGGCGCGTGATTCTGGTCAGCGAAGCTGA
>OLRE01001115.1_pt1 | contig 27755 bp, 28 predicted proteins | sample 1672461 | NCBI WGS metagenome assembly OLRE01 (sample SAMEA3136688, study PRJEB25190) | human gut metagenome | biome: human gut; feature: human-associated habitat; material: faeces | place: Austria | collected 2013
TGGATAAAGAATATATTGAAAACTGGGATATTGGGTTGGATATTAAGATTCTTTTAAAGACGGTGATGGTTGTTGCGAAGAAAGACGGATCGATGTGATTGTTTTTTGATTAAAAAATAGATAAGTTATAATATAAATTAGCAATATCGGGGGCAAAAGGTAACAGGAAAAGTGTTTGGGGAAAAGAAATTATTACGATAAAAACACAAAAATGAGGATGGAATAAAGGAATGGATTCAAAAAAAGAAGTACAGCATGTGTATCTGGTTGGTGCAAAAAGTCTTGGAGCGTATGGTGGCTATGAGACGTTTGTGTATAAGCTCACAGAGTACCACCAGAACAAAGAGAATATTAAATATCATGTTGCCTGTAAAGCCAATGGTGATGGCTGCATGGACGAGAATAAATTTGAGGGTGTGACAAAGATTAATGACCACGAATTTGAATTACACAATGCTCACTGCTTCAAAATTGATGTTCCTCAGATTGGACCTGCACAGGCAATTTATTATGATGTGGCAGCACTAAAGGCTTGTTGTGAGCATATTAAGAAGAATCATATTCCACATCCCATTGTATACATAATGGCATGTCGTATTGGACCCTTTGCAGGTCACTTCTACAGAGAAATCCATAAGCTGGGAGGCACTGTGTACCTGAATCCGGATGGACATGAGTGGATGAGAGCAAAGTGGTCTGCGCCGATTCGAAAATACTGGAAGATTTCGGAGCAGATGATGGTCAAATACTGTGATCTAGCTATCTGTGACTCTGTGAATATCGAAAAGTATATCCATGAGTGCTATGACGGAAAAGGGATTAAAGGAAGAAATCCGAAAACTACGTTTATCGCGTATGGTGCAGAGACCAAACCGAGTAAGTTGTCGGATAATGATAAAAAATTGGTCGACTGGTACGCAAGCAAGGGACTGAATGCGCAGAAATATTATCTTGTGGTTGGGCGATTCGTTCCAGAGAATAATTACGAAATTATGATCCGGGAGTTTATGAAATCCAGATCTAAAAAAGATTTTGCTATCATCACAAATGTAAATGATAAGTTCTTGGACGAGTTGGAAAAAAGACTGCATTTTAAAAAAGACTCTAGGATAAAATTTGTCGGCACAGTGTATGATCAAGAGTTATTGAAGAAAATTCGTGAAAAAGCTTACGGTTATTTTCACGGCCACGAAGTTGGAGGGACGAATCCTTCACTTCTTGAAGCACTGGGGGCTACGAATCTTAATTTATTGTTAGGTGTTGGGTTTAACCGTGAGGTGGCGGAAGATGCGGCTATTTACTGGACGAAAGAGAATGGTAATCTGGCAGCTTTGATTGACCGGGCTGATGAAATGAAAACAAATGAGATTCAGGCAATGGGTGAGAAGGCCAAGAAGAGGATTAAGGATGCTTATAGTTGGGAGTATATCGCTAGACGTTATGAAGAGGTGTTTTTTTGTTGAATGCAAAGTAAATGGTTAGAAAGGAATTGGTTTATGATAAGAAATGACGGCAATAACACGTTGACTGAAGAAAGAAAAGTTAATGCGATACATAAAATTTTATTCAAAACGATTTACAGAAAAAAAGACGGACATTGGCGAGCTGAGTATCTGAAAAAACATCGAGTATTTCATGCCATGGGCGATAATTGTTATTTTGAACCGGTTTATTTGCCTGCGGATGCATGTTTGATTTCGATTGGAAATAATGTTCGAATTGCGGCAAATGTTTCGTTTGTTACCCATGACATTTTTGGACAGATGTTTTCAGCATCTCCACAATACAAAGATAAGGGAACATTTCGTACACATTTTCAAACGATAACGATCGGAAACAATGTGTGCGTGGGGGGGGAACAACAATAATGCCAGGAGTAGTAATTGAGGATAATACAATTATTGCCGGCGCAGCTGTTGTTACGAAACGCGTTCCTTCCGGAACAATTGTTGGGGGAAATCCTGCGAGAGTGATTGGATATGTGGATGATCTTGTTGAAAAAAGGGTGAATTTCAAGGAACCGTTCTGGAATTCAACTAGAGAAGAATTGGAAAATTTCTATTTTTAAAGGTTGGAGCAAACGATGCAAAAAGGAATGGAGATAAAAAAGAATAAGCACTTTGAGCATATTAGAGCATTTTCGGTTCTGGCAGTCATTACGATTCATACAATGTATTCGGCTCTTTTGCAATTTGGTGAAGGAGCATTGGTTGCGGAAAAGATTTTGTACCGATGTGTGATGAATATGATGTGGTGGGCTGTGCCTTGTTTTTTGATGATGACAGGATCTTTATTGCTTGATTCGAATCGAAAAGTACCTTTAAAAAAGCTATACAGGAAGTATATCCTCCGTATGCTGCTTGTATTGCTTATTTTTGGGGGTGCTTTTTCTTGGATGGAATTGTTTTTTGACTCTAGAACACTGGAACTCAGACAGATATTACAAGTTGCATATAATGTGTTAACAGGAAACACTTGGGCACATATGTGGTATATATATTGTCTTCTTGGACTCTATGTGTTGTTGCCAATGTATAAGATTTTTGCGGATTATGCGTCTGATGAGCAACTGAAATATATTCTTGCGATTTTATTTTTATTTGAATCGATTTTTAGGTTGTTGAAACTTTTGGAAATCAATCTAGGGTTTTATTGTCATATCAATACAATCTATCCGTTCTGGCTTCTTATGGGTGCAGCATGGAATCGTGGAATGTTTAAGTATGACAAAAAAATTAATATTGCGCTTGTAATGGTTTCATCTGGGATACTAATCTTTACTACTGTGCTTTGGGAGGGATTTGGTGTGCCACTCAGCTCATTGTTTGGATATGATTCAGTGCTAGTTGTGATACAATCAATTGGACTGTTTGCGCTGTTTAATTCTATGAATATAGAGAATAAGCTGGACCAAGTGTTGTCAGAAATTGGGGAGAAGTCGTTTGGAATCTACTTGATTCATATGGTTATAATTAATTTAGCATATAAGCTGTTCAAGTTTAATCCATTTGCTGTGGGGTTCGTAATGGGGGGAATAATCCTCGTTATCGTGAATCTGGCACTTTCTTACATAATGGTTACAATTATGAAGCATTTGCCGGGAATTAAAAAGATTATATAAGGAAGCATACAAAGATGAACGAACTAATTAGTATAGTTGTCCCAGTATACAATGTGGAAAAATATCTTAGTACTTGTGTGGAGAGCATCTTAAAACAAACATACAGCAACATAGAAGTTATTTTGGTGGATGATGGGTCAACCGATTGCAGTGGGAAAATGTGTGATCACTACATGGGACAGGATGAACGTATAAAGGTTATCCATAAAAAAAACGGAGGTCTATCTGACGCAAGAAACAAAGGAATTATACAGGCAGAAGGAAAATATATTACATTTATTGATAGCGACGATGTGGTGAGTTCGGATTATGTAGAGTATTTGTACAACATTCTAGAAGAGAATGATGGGGATATTGCAATTTGTGATCCAGTACATTGTTATCCGAATGAGAAAATTGTTTTTGAGCAGGAAACTTTTATGCGTGTTTATAAAGCGGAAGATGCAATCGTAGAAATGTTGTATCAGAAATCTTTTTTAGTTGCGGCTTGGGGGAAATTGTACAAAAAAGACTATTTCGAGGAAATTGAATTCCCAGAAGGAATGCTGTTTGAAGATAGTGCTGTCATGTATAAGATTTTCGATAAAGCAAAAAAAATCGTTTACGGTAATGCAAAGCTTTATGGATATATGCACCGCGAAGGAAGCATTACCACAAAAAAGTTTTCAAAGAGAGACTGTGATATTTTGACAATTTGTCAGCAGTTAACGGAATATATGTCAAACCGAAGTGAAAAACTGCAGAAGGCAGCACGTTCCTATCAAACTGCAGCAGCCTTTCGAATCTATATGAATGCGCCACGCAATGGAATGTTTGACTCTGAAATTCAGAATAGTGAGCAGCTTCTAAAAATTAATTGTAAACTGGTTATGCAGGATTCGTGTATTCGGAAAAAAATGAAAATGGCTTTACTCATGTATATGTTTGCTAGGCCAATAATGCCAATAATTTATAAAAAAATCAATCGATGGAAATAAAAACGGAGGATATAAAATTATGAAAGTTATCGCATTTTATCTGCCACAGTTCCATAATATTCCTGAAAATGATGAATGGTGGGGCGATGGATTCACTGAATGGGTCAATGTAAAAAAATCGAAGCCATTATATGAAGGACACTACCAGCCACGTGTACCACTAAATGGAAATTATTATAATCTCCTGGATGATAATGTAAAAAAATGGCAGGTGGATCTTGCAAAAAAATATGGCATATATGGTTTTTGCTACTATCATTATTGGTTTAATGGTCATATGCTGTTGGAAAAGCCAATGGAACAGATGTTAGCCAATAAGGAAATTGATTTACCTTTTTGTGTTTGTTGGGCAAATGAACCTTGGACAAAGGCTTGGGTTGGAGATGCAAAAAAAGTATTAATTCCACAAAATTATGGTAGAGAAAAAGAATGGAGGGAGCATTTTGATTACTTGCTGCCGTTTTTTAAGGATGAACGTTACATCACCGTGGATGGAAGACCCTTGTTTGTTTTATACAGACCGGAAATTGTTGGCTGTTTGAACGAAATGCTAGATTACTGGAATAAGCTTGCAAAAGAAAATGGTTTTGAAAATGGCTTTTGCTTTGCATATCAGAATATAGATTTTGATTTGGCAAAAGATAAAGATGATAGTCGATTTGATTTGAACATTGAATTTGAGCCATTATACGCATATAGAGATATGTTTGCAAATCAGCATAAATATCTGAAAGCGATTCGTAGAAATGTCTCGAATTGGGTAGGTAAACATTTTGGTATTGACTTACTGCACTATGGAGAGAATTTCTTTAATAAAAATAAGCCGCTTAGTTATGATAAGGCATGGGAAGCAATCCTGAAAAGAAAGCCTGAAAGTGAGAAAAATGTTCCAGGTGCCTTTGTTGGTTTTGATAACTCGCCTAGAAGAGGCAGTGAGGCCAAGATATATGATGGAGCAACACCGGAAAAGTTTGAAAAGTATATGACGAAGCAGGTAAAGCGAGCCAGAGATGTTTATCATTCTGATATGCTCTTTATAACTGCATGGAATGAATGGGCAGAATGCGGATATTTGGAACCAGATGAGAAGTATCAGTATGGGTATCTTGAGGCTATTAAAAACGCTTTGATTACAAACAGAGAATGGGAAGAATAAAATGCACGCGGTAAAAGAAAGCATAAAGTTCGCAAGAGACATTATTGTGGCAATCTACTCCTTAGTCTTGATCGTAGGATTCAAATGCAAAAAAAAAGTGAAAGCTTGTATACTAGTAACAAATGGAATGGGATATGGAGGAGCACCGCTGGTGCTTCTGGAAGCGGCAAAAGTTTACAAAAAGAATGGGTATAAGGTGATACTATATACGGAATTTTATGGAGACTTGATTAAAGTTTGCAGAGATCAAAAAATTGAAGTTTGGATTGTGCCAAGAGGATGGAAGATGCTTTCAAAATTGGTGCTGAGTTGCAAGTTTCAATTTGCATTTGTTAATACGGCTGTAATGTACAAATGGGTTGAGTTATTTGAAAAAAATAATTTTCCGACAATTTGGTGGCTTCATGAAGGTGATTCCTACATTGATCCAATCGCAGCCGAAATGCCCACTCATGTTGCATCGAGTACAATGGTTTTGACAGTGAGTGACAGAACAACCATGGCATTGGCGAAAAACGGCATCCAGTATAAAACGCGGATGCTTTACTATGGACTGGATGATCTGGCAGAAAATGAAGAGACTATTGCACAAATGAATGGTAAAAATATTTATACATTTTTGGTAATGGGAGCTATATGTAGCCGGAAAAATCAGCTGTTTGCCATTCAAGCCTATAATCTGTTGCCGAAGAAAATTAGAGCGGCTAGCAAACTGATGTTGGTAGGTACTCCTTTGGATGAGAAGGATCCATATTATATAGAATTTTTGCGCGTTGTGAAACAGTATCCGGAAATCGATTACATTCCTCGAGTGGAACGAAGCGAAATCCCTGCATTGTATCGGCAAATCAATGCACTGATATGTTGCTCAATTGACGATCCGTTGCCGGTAGTTGTTACAGAATGTTTTATGTTCGGGAAAACCGTGATTATCAGTTCTGGTTCAGGGCAGTACTACATGGTAAAAGATGAATATGATGGTTATTCTTATCTTGAATCGGATGTGAATGCGTTGTGCAAAAAAATGATATCGGCATGGAGTGCTAGAGATGACAAAGCAATGGGAGAACATGCGCGAAATCTGTATACCAGCAAGTTTACCACACGCGTATTCGAGGAATGCTTGATGTCGTATACAAACGAATTGACTGTAAATTGGAAAGGTGTATATGTAGATGAAGCAAATTAAATTGAAAGTTACATATATTCAGATATTTTTCTTATTATCTATTTTTGTGACCTTTTTACCAAATGGATTGATTTATGCGAGCGGTAAGGCGGCGCAGATTGTACGCGTGATGTACCTGGTACAGTTTTTTATTTATAGCGTGACTATTTTTTTATGTGCGAAAAAGAGCTTGAGATTGATTAAGGCACCTGTCATTGGATTTATGGTGTGGGGAATAATCTTACTACTGGTTACAATCAATTATACAAAGGATTTAATGAAAGTATTTCGTGCTGCTGTTTATCTGCTCGGGATTCTTACAATTTTTTTAATTGTGTCATATATGTTCTCATATCAGAGTGAAAAAGTATTTCTTATGATATATAGAATATTTACCGTTTTTTCTTTTTTCAATTTGGCAACGGTTATTCTGGCACCAAACGGATTGTTTTCTTATGGATGGCAAGGAGCAACGTATTGGTTTGGCGGAAAATTCATTACGTTCTATATGTATTATATATGGCTGTGCTTGTATTCAATAAAGAGACGTAATCGAAATATCATTGCGTTTGTTTTGCCTTTGGCTGCAGGGATATTTATGTGTACAAGGATAAAGTGTTCAACTGGTATTGCATGCATATGCGTAACAGTACTCCTGATTCTGGGAAGAAAAATTGTTGTAAGAATTAAACCGTGGATGCTAATTACAATTGTATTAGGGATTACCGCAGTAATGATATTTTCAAATGTTCTTTTTAACAATCCGATGATTCAATATTTTGTTGTAAATGTATTGCATCGTTCCAGTGTGATGACTGGTCGTGTTGAAATCTATAATACTTTTCTAAAAATTATGAGAACAGATATTTGGCTTGGGGCAGGATATGATAATGCAATCGTAATGCAGAATACAACCTTAGGATATCTGAATGCTCAAAATGGTATTTTGGATGTAATTACTCAAACAGGTCTGATTGGATTGATTCCTTTTGTTTACACAATTTATGCTTTTTTGAACAATGGATATGGCTACTTTAATAACATTGAGAATCAGTTGGCAGCAATCTTTTTAATAGGTTTCTTTTTTTGTTCATTCGGTGAGATTAGCTTTAACTCATACTTCTTCTTTTTATTGGCGCTGGTTAGCGGTGACCTATCGAAAGTGGCAGGAAAAAGGATGGGGGTACATGTGTCGCTAAAGACAAAGTAAAAGAAGGTGATAAGGAGGTTTTCATGAGAGTACTATTGTCGGCATTTGAATGTAATCCGATGTTTGGTTCAGATCCTTATGTTGGTTGGTCCTGGGTAAGTAATATGGCCAAGACAAATGAAGTTTATGTGTTGCTTCGAATCGATCATAAGCCTTATATTGAGAAGTATTGCGCCGAAAATAAGATAGAAGGCTATAAAAATATTCATTTTATTTACTTACCAAGCTCAGAGTTATTTGGAAAAATTGTATATAAATTTAATAAGCAACTGGCAGTGGTAGGGCAATATTATATGTGGCAAAAAGCTGCATATAAAGAGGCAAAAAAACTTCATGCGACAAAACAGTTCGATGTAGCCCATGTTATTTCAATTGCAGATTTTCGCTTTCCAGGATATCTTTGGAAATTGAATATCCCCTTTATTTTTGGTCCGGTAGGTGGAGCGCAAGAGACACCAGAGTGTTTAATTGACTATATCAAGGGCCATGAGAAGAACGAAAAATTTCGAGCGTGGATGAATAAACTCCTAATTATGCTACCGAATTATAAAAAGGCATTATCACACGCAGATTTGATTTATTGCTCAAATTCAGAAACTGAAGAAGTAATTAGGAAGAAGGTTAAGTATGCTGATCAGGATAAGGTATATCGACTGACAGAGTTGGGTATAAATGACGATTACTTGAGAGAAAGAGAAAAACTTCTTCATGACAATTCAAGAGAGGTACATATACTGGTATCGGGCAGATTAATCTATCGAAAGGGAATTGAGCTTTTGCTAGATTCAATGAATCACCTAGAGACAAGTAGACCATATATTGTAGATATCTATGGCGAAGGAGACCAGAAGCAATTCTTAAAAAATAAGGTTCGAGCGTATAAGTTGGAGAATCGGGTTATTTTTCATGGCAATATTCCATTTGCGGAGATGCAGGAACAATATAAGAAGGCGGATGTATATTGCCTGCCGTCGTTAAGAGAGACAACTGGAACAGCCGTGTTTGAGGCTATGGCAAATAAACTGCCTATTGTTGCATTGAATCAAAATGGCGTAAAAGACATTGTTCAAAATGACTGTGGAATTCTGGTAAATGTTTGTTCGAAAGAACAAGTGATGGTAGATTTAGCAACAGCATTAAGGACATTGGTTGAAAATGACTCAATGAGACAAGCTATGGGAGAAAATGCTTTTAGGAAAATCAAAAAATATTATACTTGGTCACAGAGAGTCTGTGCGATGAATGAAGTCTACAGAGAATTGGTGAATAACTATGAGAAAAAAATATGACTCACTTAATGGAATGAGAGCATATGCAGCAATTGCAATTTTAGCAATGCATGTATTGGAAAATTCGGAATATACCGGTATAGCAAGCACAGTTTCTACTAAAGTAGATATACTGAAATGGTTGATCTATTTATTCATGATTATTAGCGGCTTTTCTTTGTGTTGTGGATATTATGAAAGAATTTTACATCAGTCTATCTCAATTGTAGAGTTTTATAAAAAAAGATATAAAAAGATATTACCGTTTTTCGCATTGTTAGTTTTTATGGATTGCATGACGAGTCTTAGCTTAAATTCAGTCGTTGAAGGAATTGCAGATATTACCCTTGTATATGCTTTATTACCGAATGCAAGCATTTCGGTACTTGGAGTGGGTTGGTTTTTGGGAATAGTATTTTTATTTTATATGCTTTTTCCATTCTATTGTTTTTTGATGAGAAGCAAAAAAAATGCTTGGCTGACATTTGCAGTGTGTGTGTTTTACAATTTGAGTGAACAACTTTATTTTCTTGACAGTAGTCACGTTGTGAAAGGGTATCAGAGTCATACGAACTTCCTGTTTTGTTCCATGTTTTTTTGTGCAGGTGGTTTGATTTATCTTTACAGAAACGAATTTATGACGTACGTCAAAAAGTGTAGATACGGCTATTTGTTGGCTATATTGTTGATGACTATTGCAAGTTTTTACGTTTGGCCACAGATATCCGGTTTGGTGGAGCCATTTGTTTGCCTGATTATTTTTAGTTTATGGGTCATTTATGCGATAAGCACTGAAAGTATTATATTAAATAATAAATGGGTAACATTTATTTCTGGAATCTCGTTGGAAATTTATCTGTGTCATATGTTTGTATATCGAATTTTAGAAAAAATGCATATCCTATATATTTTGGGGAGAGGCTATTTAGCCTATGTGTCAATGGTATTTGTGACATTATTTGGAACAATTTGTGTAAGCCTATTGTCCCAAAAAGGAATTGCGAAAATTGAATCACTGGTAAAGAGGATGTGTGAAACGAAATAACCGAATGGTAAAACAAGAAAGGAAAAAAATGGGTAATTATAAGTATTTGGCGAAAAACATCGGTGTTTTGGCACTTAGTAATTTTGCAACAAAATTGCTAAGCTTCTTTTTGGTTCCGCTTTATACCAGTATATTAACAACGGAGGAATATGGAACCTATGATTTGTTTGCCACAACAGTTTACTTGTTAGTTCCGATTTTGACTCTGAATATTCAAGATGCTACGATTCGTTTTTCACTAGACAAAAATTATGAGAAAAAGGATATTATATCCATTAGCTTGGATATATTTGGAAAAGGGTTGGTCATATTACTAGTATTTTCAGTGGTAAATCATGTGGCCAATTTGTTCCCAATTTTCAATGATTATTTGTTGGTGTTTGTTTTGATGTATATTTTTCAGGCACTTGTAGGTATCATGACAGCATTTGCAAGAGGATGCGAAAAAATCACAGAGATATCTATTGCAAGTGTACTTGGCTCGATTGTTTTTATTGGATTGAACATTTTGTTTTTGGTTTTCTTTAGGTTGGGCTTGATGGGCTATTTTCTCTCCAGTATTCTGGGTAATCTGTCGCAGGTGCTCTATCTGACAAGAGTTACCCAAACATGGAGATATTTCAGATTTCGGGGAATTAATAAAGATACGGAAGGTAGCATGCTTAAATATAGCTGTCCTTTGATTGCAAATACGGTGGCTTGGTGGATTACAAATGCATCGGATCGCTATGTGGTAATGTGGTTATGTGGAACAGCTGCAAACGGAATTTATTCAGTTGCATATAAGATTCCTTCAATATTGAATATTTTGCAATCAATTTTTACGCAAGCGTGGACGCTGTCGGCTGTCAAAGAGTTTGATCCAGAAGATAAAGACGGATTTTTTTCGAATATGTATAACGGTTTTAATTGTCTGATGGTACTTGCATGCAGTTTTTTGATCTTGAGTGATAAGTTCTTTGCAAGAATTCTGTATGCAAAGGATTTTTATAATGCGTGGGAATATGTACCATTCTTATTGATTTCTATCGTGTTTGGTGCTACTGCGGGGTATATAGGAGGAATCTTTTCAGCATTAAAAGAAGCAAAGATGTTAGCGCAATCGACTACAATTGGTGCAGTAGTCAATATTATTTTGAATATTGTTTTAGTATCTATGGTCGGAGCAATTGGTGCTGCTGTCTCAACTGCAATCTCCTATATTGTTGTTTGGGGAATTAGATTGTGCTATATGAGAAAGTATTTGCAGGCAAAACTATATTTGAAGAGAGACATTGCATCATACATATTGTTAGTTATTCAGGCTGTTTTATTGTTGCTGATTCCGAGTGGTTGCATAATGTATATGATTCAAATAGTATTGTTTATAATGCTGATCGGATTCTATCGTAAGGAAGTTTTAATGCCACTGAGGGTATTAAAGTCTAAGGTTAAGTCATGTAGATGAGCAACTTTTCATATTCCAAGAAGTATAATCATGAATGGAGAAAATATATGAGAGAAATTTTATTGGATGAGTTAAAAGATAGACAGATTGCAATTTTAGATGTAGTAGATGCTTTTTGCAGAGAAAATAATATCAATTATTGGCTTGATTCAGGAACGTTACTGGGGGCTATAAGACATGGGGGATATATTCCGTGGGATGATGACATTGATATTGGAATGTTGCGCCCAGACTATGACCGATTCTTGGCGATGTTTAATAAGCTCAACAAACAGTATCAGGTGTTTTCTGTGGAAAACGATATAAATTTTCCATATCCATTTGGAAAGGTGTTGGATACCCATACGGTTCTATATGAGCCAAATGAGCAAGGAGTGAAGTTGTCTATCAATATTGATATTTTTGTGTACGATAATGCACCAGAAGACGATAAATTGGTGGAGCGGATGTACCGAAAACGAGATTTTTATAACAAAATCTATTATTTTTTGTTGTATAAAACAAAATTAAGGAATGCTGGCAAAGTGGGATTTGTAAAAAATTCAATAAAAGCAATATGCGGCAAAGTGTCTCCTTGTTTTATTTGCAGAAAAATTGTCAGAAATTCAAAAAAATATAGCACGCAAAATACTAGCTGGGTAGGAAATTTTCTAGCTGCTACCAAAATAAAAGCGTCGAAAGAAATATTTGATTCCTTTGTTGAGGTAGAGTTTGAGGGGAAAAAATATAAAGCACCTGCAGGATGGGATCAGTGGCTGACCTGCTTTTACAAAAATTATATGGAGTTGCCACCGATAGAAAAACGTGTTTCTCACCATTTATTTAAAGCTTATATTGATGTGGAATGAAAGAAGGACGATTCGATTGTAGGGAGAGGAAATGGACATGTCAGCTTATATTTTTGTTTGATTTTGATTCGATACCCTAAAGACTTCTGAGTATACGTGATAAAATGCAAGAATTAACATGACTGTCGATGTGTAAAAATATTCTTTTTAAAATAAACTTCTTAAATTGTGAGTTAATTCTCAGTTAAGTAAATGCCTCAGAAGTAAAGGATAATTATGCTTTGATAAGTGATTATTCTGGGGCAGCATATGAATATTTGCAATTAAATCGTCCTATAGGTTATGTGTTGGATGACGTAAATGAATATATTTCCGGATTTGTAGTTGAAGATATTCATCAGCTTATTGCAGGACATGAAATATATGATTTTGAACAATTCAAAAGTTTTATTATGGATGTAGTGAATCACAATGATAAATATAAAGAAAAAAGAATAAAAGTAAGAGATTATATTTATAAATATCATGATGGACATTCTTCGGAGCGATTGGCTAAATTGCTAAATTTATAAAATGATTTCGTGCATGTGTTACAAGGGAGAAGAGATTGATGTCAGAGTATATATTTTTGTTTGATATGGATTCAACAATTACCAAGGAAGAAGTGTTACCAACGATTGCACAAAAAATTAATAGAAATGCAGAAATGAGAAATTTAACAGAAGCAACAATGCGTGGTGAAATTCCTTTTCGCACTTCTTTTTTAAGAAGAGTAGAGATATTAAGTGATATTTCGGTTAGTGAAGTTAATGATATAGTTTCTGATATTCCACTGAATTCCAATATTGTAGAGTTTATAAAAGAAAATAGAGAAAGATGTTATGTTGTTACAGGAAATTTAGATATTTGGATTAGCGGATTAATGAAAAAAATTGGAATGGAAAATCATTGTTATTGTTCCAAAGCAGAAGTGGTAAACAATCGTATTTCAAAGGTTATAAGTGTTGCTGATAAAGAACTGATTGTCAAACAATTTGTACAGCCAATGGTTGCGATTGGAGATGGAGATAATGATTCTGGCATGGCGAGATTATCGGAGGTTGCAATAGGATTTGGTGGAGTTAGAGAAATTGCACCGTCATTGTTTAGAAATATTAATTTTGCGTTTTATGATGATCGAAGATGCGCAGAATTTTTATGGGATTTATTATGAGGGAGGAAAAATGGATAACAGATTCAGTCCTAAAAATACAACGGTGATTATATGTTGTGCCGGAATGGGAACAAGGTTGGGAATAGGAACGACAAAAGCATTAATTGATATAGAGGGAAAACCACTCATCATACGATTATTGGAGCAGTTAAATCAATATGATGATATTAGAATAGTAGTTGGTTTTGATTATGAACGAGTGATAAAAACAGTGCAATCATATCGTAAAGATATTATGTTTGTATTTAATTATGATTATAAAACTACTGGAACAATAGAAAGTTTAAGAAGAGCATTAAAATGTGCGAGGGATATAGTTATTACATTAGATGGTGATGTTATTCTCAATGAAAAAGATTTTCAATATTTTTTACAATATGAAAATGAATGTATTGCTGTTGCTCAAAATGCTTCGAATGAACCAATATTTGCAGATGTGATTGATGGACAAGTAGTACATTTGGAAAAATATGAATCAGAAGGTGATTTTCAATGGTCTGGAATTACCAAAATAAGCAGAGATAAGTTACTTGAATTTGAGACTGAACGTCATGAATATGATTTGTTGAATCGATTTATGCCTTTAGAAGCATGTATAGTATCTTTGAAGGAAGTAAATACACAAGAAGATTATGAAAGTGCGTTATCATGGTTTAAAAACAAGTTAGATCAATAGAACCTTGTTAATCGTTATGAAGCTAAAAAAATATATGATCCAGTAATGATTACTTTAGAAAAATTAAAAAAGGAGTATGACAATGAGTAAAATTCTTACTTTTGGAGTCTATGATTATTTCCATTTAGGACATCTTAGATTGTTTAAGCAATGTAAACAATATGGAGATTATTTAATTGTAGCAATTCAAAATAGTGATTATATTTTAAAATATAAACCTGATGCAAAAATAATGTATTCAAATGAAGAAAGAGTAGAGATGATAAGTGCTCTTGAAATAGTGAATGAAGTATTAATTTATAATACAGTATGTGTAGAGGAATTAGAAAAGATTGACTTTGATATATTGGCTCTTGGTGAAGACCATAGAGGAGGAAGATTCAACGAAGTTGAACAATGGTGCAATGAACATGGAAAAAAAGTAGTTAGATTAAAGAGAACCCCAGGAATCTGTTCATCAGCCATAAAAGATAATTTAAAAAGAGAATAAGTTTTTGCAATTGATAAGTTAGGGTTTGTCAAGTTTTTTGTGTAAGTCTTAAAAAATATTTTTTGGAGGGAGTCCTCCCTATTCTTTGTGAACTTCCAGAAAAAGTTCCACCTAAACAAAATTAAGAGAATAAAAAATTGAAAAAATCCCGATTTTCTGCAGGTTCTGCTTGCAGGAGACCGGGATATATGGTACAATTATTTTAGGCGGATTATCGCCTAAGAGGAGGAGCCTAATGTATCTGGACTTTTTAGTAAAAATACCGTTTGTGCAGGGAAAAATCACACGTCGGAAAAAGAAGGATGCTGTATATGTTGAGTATGAATATGACAGGATTTATGACCCTGTCAGGCAATATACTTTTCCAAAAAGAGTAACAATAGGAAAGCTGTCTGAAACAGACCCGGAACTGATGCAGCCGAATCAAAATTTCCTGAAATATTTTCCAGATGCAGAGCTTCCAGAGACAAAAAACAGGACATCCAGAAGCAGCTGCCTGCGCGTGGGAGCATACTTTGTACTGCGTAAAATTATAGAAGAATACAACCTGGTCGAGCTCCTTGGTGGGTATTTTGAACAGCGTGATCTGGGCCTATTTCTGGATCTGGCAGTATACTCGATCATTGCAGAAAACAATGCTGCACAGTACTATCCAGACTATACATTTAACCATCCTCTTTTTACAAATGGGATGAAACAATACAGCGATTCTACCGTCTCAGATTTCCTGAATTCCGTAACAGATGACCAGAGTACTGGGTTCTTAAACTCATGGAATGAGACCAGAAACCATCGTGAAAAAATATATATTTCCTACGATTCTACGAACAAAAACTGCCAGGCCGGAGACATTGAAATGGTGGAATTCGGACATCCGAAAGTAGATGTGGGACAGCCTGTATTTAACTATGCGGTTGCATATGATACACATAACCAGGAACCATTATTTTACGAGAAATATCCCGGAAGCCTGAACGATATCTCACAGCTTCAGTTCATGTTGGACAAAGCTTTTGGATATGGTTATAAGAAGATCGGCTTTATTTTGGACAGGGGTTATTTCAGCTGTGAAAATATACAATATATGGATAAATGCGGTTACAGCTTCGTGATCATGGTGAGGGGAATGGCTTCGCTGGTGAACGAACTGGTTTTGGAGCATAAGGGAACTTTTGAAAGTAAGCGGGTGAATAACATCTATGAGTATGGAGTATATGGGAAGACCGTGAAGCACAGGCTTTATGCGGGTGATAAAAAAGAACGGTATTTTCATCTGTACCACAGCATTTCCAAAGAAAGTGCAGAGCGTGCAGGGATTGAAAACAGGCTCAACCAGATGACATTGTACCTTAAAAAATATCAGAATAAAGTAAAAGAATTTGGGCCAGGGTTTGAGAAGTATTTTAATCTTCATTATGATGAAAAAACGCAGGCATTTGTACTGCCGGAAGAGCGCTGCAGTGTGGTGGAAAGGGAACTGGATCTGGCAGGATATTTCTGTATAATCACATCAGAAAAGATGAGTGCAAAGGAAGCAATCGAGCTGTATAAGAGCCGTGATACATCAGAGAAACTATTCCGTGGAGATAAATCCTATCTTGGAAATAAGAGCATCCGGGTATATTCAGAAGAGTCAGCAAGGGCTAAGATATTTGTTGAGTTTGTGGCGATGATACTGCGCTGTAAGATGTATACGAAGCTGAAAGAGGAGATGAAAAAACTGGAAAAGAAGCCGAATTATATGACAGTTCCGGCAGCGTTGAAGGAACTTGAAAAGATAGAAATGGTGCGTCAGTTGGACAATGTATACAGGCTAGACCATGCAGTAACGGCTAATCAGAAAACAATATTAAATGCGTTTGGACTGGATGCAAACCACATAAAATACTATGCATCCGAGTTAAGTAAAGAATTAAAAAAGGCGGAATAGAGAGGAGAAAAAGATGGCACGAACAAGAAAAACAAGCAGGGAAGCCCTGGGTGAAAAGATCGAAAAAGCAGAGGCTGATGTAATCGCAGCGAAGAAAAGATATGACCATGCAACCGCAGTTTTGAAAGAGCTTTTGGACAAGCGGGATGCGATAAGGAAGGATGAAATCCTGTCAGCAATCGTAAAGAGTGGACGGTCTTATGAGGAGATAATGAACTTCCTGAATGTGGAAGAAACTGAGAGAGAAACAAAGGAATAGACAAGGAATGCACCACAACTGCGGCTGTGGTGCGAGTTTTAGGCGGAAAATTTCTGGAGGTTCACATTTGGGGCTGGATTGGAATTATGTGAAATACCGTGCGGAACATATCAGCAAAATCTTGACAACTATCAACTGATAGTATATACTATCAATAAGAAAAAGAAGGGAGGGAGTAGCCACGAATAGCAATTCAAGAATTGACTCCAAAGAATCTGTAGAGCAGTTTCTTAGTGAGTTAAAGGCGATATTAGAATCAGATACATTTGAAATTAAACGGGATTTGGATATTCTTCCTAAAAAGAAAAAGGAAAGTGCAACAGATCCCTATACAACAGCAAATACAATGGCAGCTTTAGAGTTTGATGCGAATGATGTATGTGAAGAACTTAAAGCAATCACTGTAAATGATTATGCTGAGACGATGTTTGATGACAGAAATGCGGCAGCTCCGCCTTTCTTTGTGTTCTATAGGAATATTCAGACAAAAGATGTGTATATTAAAGTAAAAATTAGGGATAAGGCGACTGGAAAAGTATTTTGTGTTTCTTTCCATTTTGCCCGCTATCCTAAGCCTAGCCCATTGCCATATGAGGGTTAAATTTTTGTGAGAGGAGGACTCCAAAATGAAGGACAATTATTTGATTGAGAAAGTTGAAAGAGATTGCCCTCTCTGCGACAAAGTTCACTTTGTAGAAAAAAGAAAGAGAATTGGCGAAATGCTGATCAAAAATGAGATTACCTCTTATGAGGAGGTTTACTTCTTTTGCCCGGAGAGCGTCGATTATGAAGAAGATGAGTTTGTATCTGCAGATTTAATGGATCAGAATCTTCAGAGTGCGAGAAATGCATATCGAAAAAATCATGGACTGCTTACATCTTATGAGATTGCAGAAATTCGAGGATTATATGGAATGAGCCAGGCGGATTTGGCCATCTTACTAGGATGGGGAGAAGTTACCATCACAAGGTATGAAACAAAATCAATTCAGGATGAGACCTATGATCAGCTGATTCGAATGGTAAAGGATGATCCGTATTATGCACTTGAGAGATTGAAAAAACAGCGTGAAAAGTTCTCAAATGAAAAGTATGAGACATTGCGAAGGGCAATCCAGCATAGAATAGAGACAATCGGCATTGAACAGTTAAACAGAAAAACCATTGAAAATCGTTATGCGGAATACGATGAACCTTGTGAGTTTAATGGATATCAGGTGTTGGATTTAAACAAACTTGGAGCAACGATGGCATTTTTTGCACAGTATTGTGAAAATTTATATAAAGTAAAATTGATGAAGATGCTTTGGTATGCAGACGCATTGGCTTATAAACAGAGAGGTCGAGCAATAACCGGATTGGTTTATCAGCATCAAAAATATGGAGCATTACCTATCGCAAACTCAGAAATTATTTATCTTCCACAATTGACAGTAGAAGAAATAGAGAGAGAGGAAGGGGTAAGTTTTCACATTCAGGCGAAAGCAGGAGTGGCTTTAGATGCATTGACACCAGAAGAAATAGATATTATCTATAAGGTAGCTAATAAATTTAAGAATTCTAGGACAAATGATATCGTTGAGTATATGCATGCAGAAGATGCCTATCAGGAAACACTTATGCAGCAAATCATACCATTTTCATTATGTGCCACATTGAAAGAATTCTAAAAGTATAAAAAGATGCAAAGAGTATTTTGCAAAGACAAAGAATTGCCAGATGCAGTTCAAAAAATATTTAAACTGTATGAGAAAAAATTATGCAGTCATAATATCGATTTACGATATGGTCAGCTTTTGGAATTGAGAGAGTCTGTTTTAAAAAGCCAAGAGGTTGATATAGAATATAAGAATTATATGATGAATCGTTGGCTTACGAAAACGGGAATTTTACTTACTAAATCTGAGATTCCATATAAATATTAACAGAGGGTCCAGTATTATCCTGATTATGTGTACAATCATCCAGTGCTGACACCTAATCATAAGATATACAGTGCTTTGGTTATTCGTAAGCAGGTAATCATCCGCCTCATTTTCATGTCACTGGTAAGGACAGAGGATGCGCAACTGTTTTTAGGCTTGAGGATGGGGAACTATACAAGATGGATAAGAATAAATGGACATCTCAGATGACTACGGAAGAACAAAAGTGGTATAAAAATAATTAAAGCATATTGTACCAAGCCGTTAACGGCTTGGTACAATAAAAGCTCACACATTATAAAATTTCTTATACCATTCAGCGAATTTTCGAAGTCCATCTCTTAAGCTGGTACAGGGTTTGAAACCAAAATCACGTTCCAGCGCTGTTGTGTCTGCATAAGTTACTGGCACATCACCTGGCTGCATTGGTACCAATTCTTTGTGAGCTTCGAAGTCATAATCAGCCGGAAGAACTTCTGCACGGATCAGCTCCTGCTGGAGAATATCTACGAAATCCAGAAGGTTTTCAGGATTGCTGTTGCCGATATTGTATACGGCGTATGGTGGAAGTGGAAGTCCATCCTCGCCGTTTTTCTTTTCAGGTGCACCCTGCATCACTCTTTTTACCCCTTCGACAATGTCATCTACGTAAGTGAAATCCCGCTTACAGTTTCCATAATTAAATATCTGAATTGTCTGACCGTTTAACAGCTTGTTTGTGAATCCGAAATATGCCATATCAGGTCTTCCTGCAGGTCCATATACCGTGAAGAAACGAAGTCCTGTAGATGGAATGTTATACAGCTTGGAGTATGCGTGAGCCATAAGCTCATTGGATTTCTTAGTTGCTGCATACAGGGACACCGGATTGTCTACCTTATCATCTGTAGAGTATGGGATTTTTTTATTGGTTCCGTAAACAGAAGAAGAGGAGGCATATACAAGGTGTTCCACTCCGGAAGCACCATTGTCGTAGGAGTGGCGGCAGGCTTCCAGAATGTTGTAGAAGCCGATCATGTTGGACTGAATATAGGCGTCCGGATTAGTAATGGAGTAGCGAACGCCGGCCTGTGCTCCCAGATTTACCACAACAGCCGGTTGGTGATCTGCAAAAATTCGGTCAATGACTGCTTTGTCAGAGAGATCTCCTTTATAAAAGCGATAGGTGGAGTCTGTGTGTTCGGCAGCACATTTTTCGATTTCAGCAAGCCTCCATTCCTTGATGGAAACATCATAATAATCATTCATGTTATCCAATCCCACAATGTTGATGGGAGATTGGGTTCTGAGAAGCTCCAGTACCAGATTGCTGCCGATGAAGCCTGCAGAACCGGTGATGAAAACAGTTTTATTTTTTAAATTGATTTTCTGCATTTCGCTGCCTCCTGATCAGTCACGGCAAAAAATGTCGCGGGTATATACTTTGTCTTTTACATCATCCAGCACAGTGCTGTAACGATTGGCAATAATAGCCTGGGAAATTGCCTTAAACTCATTTAAATCACCGATAACACGGCTGCCGTAGAAGGTAGATCCGGCAGGAAGGGTTGGCTCATAGATTACCACAGTGGCACCTTTTGCTTTGATTCGCTTCATAACTCCCTGAATGGAGGATTGGCGGAAGTTGTCGGAATTGGATTTCATAGTGAGGCGGTATACACCCACGATAACTTCTTTTTCTTTATTGATATCCCAATCGCTGTTCGCTTCATATGCGCCTGCAATTTCCAGAACACGGTCTGCAATGAAGTCCTTTCTTGTACGGTTGCTTTCCACAATGGCAGACATCATATTCTGTGGAACATCCTGGAAATTAGCCAGCAGCTGCTTGGTGTCCTTCGGGAGGCAGTAGCCGCCATATCCAAAGCTTGGGTTGTTATAATGGGTACCGATTCGCGGATCCAGGCATACCCCATTGATGATTTCCTGTGTATTCAGACCCTTGGATTCTGCGTAAGTGTCCAGCTCATTGAAGTAGGAGACACGAAGTGCAAGATAAGTATTTGCAAAAAGCTTCACAGCTTCGGCCTCTGTAAATCCCATAAATAAGGTGTCGATGTTCTCTTTGATCGCACCCTGCTGAAGGAGAGCTGCAAAGATATGCGCTTTTTCAGCAGAATCTTCGTCACAGGAGACGATAATACGTGATGGATAAAGATTATCATACAGAGCCTTGGATTCGCGGAGAAACTCCGGGCTGAAGATGATATTTCTGGTATTGTAGCGGCTGCGTACCTGCTTCGTATAGCCTACCGGAATTGTGGATTTAATGATCATGGTTGCATCCGGATTCACCTTCAGTACCAGTTCAATAACAGCCTCCACTGCTGAGCAGTCGAAGAAATTCTTTTTACTGTCATAATTGGTGGGTGCAGCGATGATGACGAAATCGGCATCCCGATATGCAGCTTCTCCATCTGTGGTAGCTGTCAGATCCAGTTCTTTTTCTGTAAGGTATTTCTCAATATATTCATCCTGAATCGGAGATTTCTTATGATTGATCAGCTCTACCTTCTCCGGAATGATATCTACGGCAGTGACATGGTTATGCTGTGCAAGAAGAGTAGCCAGAGAAAGTCCCACATAGCCGGTACCTGCTACTGCAATATTATATTTCTTATCAACAGATACAGGGCTGCCAGATGGCTCTGCCTTCGCCGCCGCTTCTTCTACAAAAAGGTCTGTAACCTCGAAGCCCAGTACCTCACCGAGAGTCTGAAGCTGTTCTACGGAAGGCATGAATTCTTTATTTTCTGCCCGTCCGATCATGGAGCGGTTAATACCGGTTATCTCTGCAAGTGCAGACTGGGAAAGATTTTTCTCTTTTCTTTTCGCAGAGATGGTCTCTGCCATAAGTTCTTTTGATATTTTTTTCATTTGATCACCTGTTTAAATGCAAATGCTATTTTAAATAGCATAATTGGTTAAGCGGTTTCTTTAAAACTGCTATTGATAATAACATAAGAAGAGAAATAAAGCAATACTGATATAGAATAAAAGTTAAAGTTCTATTTAAAATAGCAATTCCGGAATTTGTAATATTGATGGTGTAGGTTGTGTGTGAAAAAGTTTTATGGAGAAATATTAACCTGTTAAATTGTATACAAGTATAGTATAATATAGCATAAGGATAAAACTTAAAAGCGAGGGAAATAGGGAATTATATAGGATTAAGGCAATTAATTGTTGATTGACTCGACGAGGATTGCCATGAAAGATTCCAAAACATTTTACGATATAGGTTTATTGTAAACGGGATATAAGTTACGCAAGAGGAAGGTTGATGCTATGAGTTTATATTCTATGATTGAAATAAAGAAAATGAACATTCAGGATGCTCCGCAGAGATTAGAAGTTGATGCAATTGTAAACTGTGCGAACCCTACCTTAATGGGAAGTGATAGTAATGTAGACGGGGCAATTCATGCAGCAGTAGATTGTGTGAATCGGGAAAGAGGGTACTTTAAGAGAAAAATAATTGATCAGTTTGAACCGGCATTGGAAACCAGGGAAGAAAATGTTATTCGATGTAGCCGTGGAGAGGCGGTAATTACAAAAGGATATGGATTATGTAAATATATTATTCATGCAGTAGGTCCCGAAAGTGATGAAAATAGATGCAAACCCAAAAATATCTATTCAAGTTCTTGTGTGGCAAAACTGACTGATTGTTATGAGAATATTATGGAGTTGGTATTTTCGCATCCAGATATACAAAGTATTGCGCTTCCTGTAATATCATCAGGAAATTACGGAATTGATTTTGAGTATGCATTCACAATTGGTTTAACAACTGTGTATAATGCATTATTAGAAAAGGAAAAAGAGTTAAGAGAACTTTCTGATTTTATCGAATTGAAAAAGATATATTTTGTAGTTACAGATATAGGTAACCATTATCAACTTGCAGATAATATATTAGAAAGATATAAACCCATTTTTTTTAAGGAGCACAGAGTAGTTTCAAGAGGTGCGATTCAGAGTCAGAAAGAATATTGGAAAGAGATTTGTCTGTATGATAGCAAAAAAGGATATTTTGCAATTGCAACTGGTGTGCGGAGATTGTTGCTTATTATAAGATGGGTTCTGGGACTGTGGACTTATGTTAAAGATTTGATAAGTAAAGAGGACTGGGTAGTTCGTAGGCAGACTGTTGAGGTCATTTCTGTTATAAAAATGGCTATTCCATTACCGGTGTTATGGCTAGCGTTTACTTATGGAAAGACTGAATGGGTAAATATTATTCTGCTTTGTATAATAGGATATGATCTTTTGGATACGGTTACATATCTTTTATCGTTAATGCTGTTTGCGGATATTCAGCGCCCATCGGCGAATGTTAGCAGATCATTGATCATGCTTGTGGTAAATTATATTGAAGTAGAATTGGATATGGCATGTGTATTTGTGCTAATTAGAAATATCCAAAATGATTTTCAGCCAATGAGTACGGTCCTGGAATTTTTAATTGGTGATAAGGGAGCGGAGTTGTCTAAATGTCTGAATTGGGCAAATAGTGGGATTAAATTTTTCTTCCTTACCATTGTATTGAGTTATTTTTCAAGCCATATGAGATTGAGAAAATTCAGAACACAATAATGAAAGCTGTTCCATTATTATATAAAAATTGATGAGATAATAATATAATAGTAAAATTTAAGTGAGTATGTTATATTTATTTTATAAGAAAACCTGGAGAAAAATGGTCATTATATAGGGATACAATTTTTTTAAATGTTGAACCATTTGCCCGAGCGATTTTTATGAGGGGAGATACAATAAGTATGAGTGAAGAAAAAAATAACGTAAATGAAGGAATTTGCAACACAGATAAATCTAAGAGCAGCACGGCTGAAGAAACTGATAATACGACTAAAGTTGAGAGTAGTACAGGTGAAAAAACAGACGGTACAATTAAAGTTGAACGTAGTATAAGTAAATGGTATCGTAAAGCGAATGAAGCAAATAATAGTATAAACCAGTACTATAAGGAGACTCGTATTCAGGCTCGGGGACTGCTTTTTTTATCAATAGTAATGTGTGTAGTTGGAGCTGCTTTATTTGTACTGTGTATTAATAGCTGTATACAGGAAAATAAGGTACATGTTTTAATTGTTGTACTTGGTATGATTTGTGGAATTGTCATGCAATTAGTTGCAGGTATGTTGTTTGGCGGATATAAGCAAACATTGCGGGAATTAAACGTTATTTATGATAGAATGGTGTCAGCTGATAGATATACATTGGCATTGAGAGTTGCGGAAGCGTTATCGGACGAAGCGGACAAAAATGAAGCATATAAAGAAATAATAGAACATGCTTTACATGATGTAGCGCAGTTGCTTGAAGGGATAGAGGAAAATAATTAGAAAAATTTTTTATAGTAGGGGGAAGTAATATGGCTGCGAACAGAAGAAAAAGTAATGACAGGTTATGGGCTAAATCTGAAAAGAGGGAGATCCCTGGACGTGGACGTAGATTACGTTTTAATGGAAAAAGTTTATATATTATTATTCCTGTTCTTTTATGCTGTATTTTAATTATTGCAAATATGATACAATATTTTCATTTTTACAGAGTATCAAATGCAATTTATGAGATATGTAGCCATTCTTCCAACGAAAGTGAACTGAAAGGATTAGTGGCATATGCGAATAATTTAGATACTGCTAATTTGCTGAATACTGGCCTCACAATTATCAGCATAGCTGTAACGATATGGATTGGCCTAAACATTTATAATGTGGTAAATAAAGAAGATGTTGAGAAAACTTTGGGAGAATATGATAAAAGAATTATTGACTTAGATAAAGATCGAGAAAAAAGATTGCAGTTTTTTACGAAAAAAGCAGAATTTGTAAATCTGCTTTATCTGACTGGAAATCAATATTGTGCATCAGAGTTTTTTGCAAATTTGTTTTGGAATACGAAAGAAGAGTATAGCAATATAGATAATGTAATAAAGTGTGAAAGAAAGTATATTCAGTGTTGTACATATTATGAAAATAATCGGAAAGAAAAAGCGAACAGATTAGCATGTGAGCTTATGGATGAATACAAAGAATTAATGAGTGAACCTCCATATACTACTTGCAGCGAAACAGATCCTATGAAAAACTTTTTGCGTATGCGTCTGAGTGATGCCATTTTTTATAAAAATATGACTGTTCCTATCGAAAAGCTGAATTTGACAGAGGTTGAAAAAAGTGTACGATATTATGAGGATATTATAAATAATCCTAGTGAAATACGGGTGTGGGATGATGTAGTATTGGCATATTTTTATAATTCCCAGGGCTATTTAATTTATAATATGGGAAAGCATATATCAAATAAGCTTTGTGATAAAAACAGAGCATATATGGATGCAGCACAGAAAAAATTGAAAGAAGCGACTATAAAAGCACCTTTTAGAGGAAGGTATAAACGTAACCTTGGGCTTGTTTATCAGTTTCAGGACGATAAAAAAACAGCTGAAACATATAAAGATGCAATGAAAACGGATCCACTTGATTGTAAAGCATATAATACAGTCGCAGCATTAAGTCTAAAAAAGATTGATAAGGACTGTGGCATAAATGATAGAGTGGAGAAGAATGTTTTATTGGATGAAATGGACTTTTCGGGAGAAGCGGTGCAAAAATATTTAAAAGATATAGATGATGATATTGTGTGGTGTCGAATTGCAGAGAAGATAAATTTTTCTCAGGTTGACACACATTTTAATATGGCAAAAGCATATCTTTATAAATATTTATGGGAAGGAAGAGAAAATTCGGAATTTCTTAAAATAGCACATGAACAAATTGGTATTGCCGAAAGATTGTCATCGGATACAGCGGGTACAATGTATGTGAAACGAAATATTTATGAAGCGGAAGGTAAGTTTGAAGAAGCATTAGAGTGCGCTAATAATAAGTTGATTATAAAGAGCGGGGATAATCCGGGTTTGCTGAAAAAATATGGTGAGAGGGTTGAGCAAACTTGAGGCAGGGCGATGAGGGTCTGGCGAAAGTCAGACCCTTTAATGTAAGGATGCTATTCCCAAAAACTAATAATCTCCCATATATTTATTAAGTTCCCACTCGGATACGGTTTCTGCGTATTCTTTATATTCCCGCTCTTTTATTTCTATATATTTTTGAAAAATATCATTACCTAGTACCCTTTGCGCAAAAGTACTTTTTTTAAATTCATAGATAGCTTCTTCCATAGATAAAGGAAGACGAGTAATATTTTGGAGAGAAAGATCAGTATCCGATTTATTAAATGAACTTGCTTCCATTTCCTGGGGAGGAAGTAGGTTATTGGTTATTCCATCTAAGCCAGCTTCGAGAAGCAAAGACAAAGCCAGATGAGAATTGCATGATACATCTACATTACTAATCTGAATCATTACATCGTTTTCAATAAAAGAAGGAATAATCTGAATAACAGTATTAAGGTTAGTTGAATCACTAGTCCAACCTACATAACTTCCAATCCTGCTGGAAGCTAGCTTTTTGTATGAAGTTATTAATGGATTAGTAATTAAACTGATTTCTCGTATGTGTTTAAGAATCCCGGCAATAAAATTATATCCTATATCTGAAAGTTTATTTTTATCATGTTCATTATAAAGTATATTATTCTCATCATCATTTAAGCAAATGAATTGTAATGGCATGTTGGAGCCGGAGGCATTATTTGTTGGTTTGGGGAGAAATGATACATGAAATCCATGACGACCTCCTATTATTTTGCAGATGGATTTGGTTATGGAAATAGTATCACATATTGTTTGCAAATCTTTTTGGTGTAAAACAATTTCATGTAGTCCAGGATCTTTTTTGGTGAAAAAGTGAGTGGCACTTATTTCACACTCAGAAAGAGTAAGTGTGATATCTCTTTTTAAATTAAGCCCTGTGTCAGCTGGCCCGAAATCATATTCATTGGATTTGTCATATGTAAGTGTTGTAGGAAGTCCGGCGTCATCAGTGTGGAATGTATAAAATTCTATCCCTGGAGTTATTTCAAAAAATAAACCATGTGAAATACATTTTTCCATTGTTCTGGCAGAAATATTCCTTGAATCCAAATTAGGTGATTGCTTCTGCAGCGGTAAAATCTGACAAATCATACTGGCGCATTTTCCCTGCTGTGGACGCCAGGGAAGGATGGTGAAGGTGGCAGGAATCGGGATTAAATTGATAATTTTCATAGTATCAAATCCCTCAATATCAGATATATTTAATGATAATCCATAGCTTAATATGCGGTATGCGTCTTTAGAAAAGGTCTGTACAGTATGAATAAGACCTTTGATGTCAAAAAAGAGTAAATAGATATATTCAATATCATCTTCGTCAATGCTTTTAAATATATTTTCAAAACTTTTCATAGTATTTTCCTTCTTATAATTTAGATATCAATTGTGCAATTAAAATATAGAGAGTATAATGATTAAAACAAGGTTAAAGAATATATTTCTTATGGAAATTATATCATATGTCGGAATAAAAGAAATAGTATATTTGAAGATGCAGGAATTTATTTACGAAAGGTGAAGAGAAATATGAGTGAAGCTGAGTGTGGGTGCAGGAAAAATGTGAAAAAAGAATCTGAAGTAAATATATTGTCAAGTATTCCAGAAAAAATTGTAACAGGTGTAATTGACAATGTGGTTGGTTTTATGAGAAAAAAATATGGTGAAAACCTTGTTAATACAAATCTTATTTATTGGAATTATATTGAATCATCTTATGAAGTATATGGTAAAGTAAAAACATTGATTAATCCATATATTCCCAGAATATTTGAGGGGAAAAATGGAATATATGTACCGTCGAAAATAGTATATAATTCTCAGTTAAGGTCTAGTGACAGATTTGATAAAAAACCGAAATTAAAAACGATAAAGAACTGTGAGGATCTGTTTAGATTTGAAGACTGTCATCATCAATGTATATTAATTTTGGGGAGTGGTGGGACTGGAAAGTCGATGTTGATGAGACATCTTTTTCTAAACGCAATTAATACAGGATTTGCAATACCGATACTTGTTAATTTGAGCCTGCAAATAAAAAGTCAAGGCTAAATTGAA
>OLRE01001122.1_pt1 | contig 27636 bp, 37 predicted proteins | sample 1672461 | NCBI WGS metagenome assembly OLRE01 (sample SAMEA3136688, study PRJEB25190) | human gut metagenome | biome: human gut; feature: human-associated habitat; material: faeces | place: Austria | collected 2013
GAGCACACGGTTCATACCCGTGGTGTCGAGGGTTCGAATCCCCCTCTCGCTACTTTATCCTCTGTTTTACAGAGGATTTTTTTTGTTTGTCGTCAAATCTGCCATAAAAAATTTTGGCGTGAGCAACAGAAAAATTTGCATCTAGGAATTTGCAATAATTTGTTGTATGATATAGATTGCGTAATAAAACAAAAGAAAGGGGACATCAGACCGTGGCAAAGAAAATGCTCTTTGTGTTTAATCCAAAAGCGGGAAAAGGCAGGATTAAGATGCATTTACTGGATATTGTTGATATATTCAGCAGTCATGATTATGAGGTCATTATCCGCGCAACACAGGCACCGAAAGATGCATATGAAAAAGCAAAAGAATATGCGGACTCTGTTGATCTGATCGTGTGCAGCGGAGGAGACGGTACATTGGATGAGGTAGTTACCGGAATCACAGAGAAAAACAGTAATGTACCGATTGGATATATTCCGGCAGGAAGTACCAATGATTTTGCAAACAGTCTCTTTATGCCCAAAAGCATGGTGAAGGCTGCTCAGATGATCATGGAAGAAAAACTGTATCACTGTGATATAGGAAGATTTAACAGCCAGACGTTTGCATATGTGGCTGCTTTTGGTCTGTTTACAGATGTATCCTATGAAACAGACCAGGATCTGAAAAATGTTCTTGGACATGTGGCATACCTTCTGGAAGGGGTAAAACGACTGTTCGATATCAAATCCTACCATATGAAAGTAACCTCTGAAGAGATTCAGGTAGAAGATGATTTTATCGTAGGAATGATTACAAATTCCAGATCTGTTGGAGGATTTAAAAATCTTACTGGCAAAAATGTAGATATGAATGATGGGCTTTTTGAGGTGACACTGATCAGACATCCGAAGAATCCTCTTCAGTTGCAGGAAATCATGACTGCACTGGTGATGGCTGAGGACAACACGGACATGATCTATTCATTCAAGTCAAAGAAGCTTATGATAGAGACAGAAGAGGAAGTGCCGTGGACACTGGACGGAGAGTTTGGTGGTGATCACACTTATGTGGAGATTGAAAACAGGCATAAAGCACTGAACCTTTATTTAAAAAGTACCAAAACCAAAGAATGATCATAAGATCAAAACTGAGAAACATACAGCAAAGCATAAACCAAAGGAGATAGAAGATGTCAGACTACGTGAATGTAACCGAACTTTTCGGATGTGATGTATTCAATGACGCTGTCATGGAAGAAAGACTTCCGAAAAAAGTATACAAAGAGCTGAAAAAGACGATAGAAGAGGGAAAGGAACTTTCTCTGGAAGTAGCAGATGTCGTTGCTCATGAGATGAAAGAATGGGCAATCGAGAAAGGTGCCACACATTACAGCCACTGGTTTCAGCCTTTGACAGGAGTAACTGCAGAAAAGCATGATGCTTTTATCACAGCTCCAAAGGAAAACGGCAAAGTACTGATGAGTTTTTCGGGTAAAGAACTGATCAAGGGAGAGTCAGATGCGTCTTCTTTCCCGTCAGGTGGACTTCGAGCAACATTTGAAGCAAGAGGTTATACTGCATGGGATTGTACTTCACCGGCATTTGTACGTCATGATGCAGCTGGCGGAACTTTGTGTATCCCGACTGCATTCTGCTCTTATACAGGAGAAGCACTTGATCAGAAGACACCGCTTCTTCGTTCTATGGAAGCAATCAATACACAGTCTTTACGTCTTCTTCGCCTTTTTGGCAATACAACTTCAAAGAAGGTAACACCATCTGTTGGTGCTGAACAGGAATATTTTCTTGTAGATAAAGAAAAATGGCTGCAGAGAAAAGATCTTACATATACAGGAAGAACTCTGTTTGGTGCGATGCCGCCGAAAGGTCAGGAGATGGATGATCATTATCTTGGAACTATCCGTCAGAGAATTTCTGCTTATATGAAGGAAGTAAATGAAGAATGCTGGAAACTTGGTGTGACAGCAAAGACACAGCATAATGAAGTTGCACCGGCACAGCATGAACTGGCACCGATCTATGCACCGGTAAATATTGCAGCAGATCATAATCAGATCATGATGCGCATCCTGAAGAAAGTAGCCAGCCGCCATGGCATGCGCTGTCTGCTTCATGAGAAACCGTTTGCGGGTGTAAATGGTTCCGGTAAGCACAATAACTGGTCACTGACTACTGATGACGGAATCAATCTGCTGGATCCAGGAAAGACTCCACATGAGAATATACAGTTTCTTCTTGTGCTGACATGTATTCTTAAAGCTGTCGATACACATGCAGATCTTCTGCGTGAATCTGCAGCAGATGTTGGAAATGATCAGAGACTTGGCGGAAACGAAGCTCCGCCGGCTGTTATTTCCGTATTCCTTGGAGAACAGCTCGGAGATGTGCTTGATCAGCTGATCAGCACTGGAACGGCTACGCACAGTAAGAAAGGCAGCCTTCTGGAGACAGGTGTTAAGACTCTTCCTGATTTCATGAAAGATGCGACAGACCGTAACCGTACTTCACCGTTTGCGTTTACCGGAAACAAATTTGAATTCCGTATGGTAGGATCCAGAGATTCTATTTCTGAATGTAACGTTGTACTCAATACGATTGCAGCAGAAGCGTTCAAAGAAGCATGTGATCGTCTGGAAGCTGCCGAAGATTTTGATATGGCAGTACATGATCTGATCAAAGAATATGCAATTGATCATCAGAGAATCGTGTTCAACGGCAACGGTTATGCACCGGAATGGGCAGAAGAAGCAAAACGTCGTGGACTGCCGAATCTGCCGTCTATGGTAGATGCGATTCCGGCGCTGACTACACCAAAGGCAGTGAAGCTGTTTGAGGAGTTCCATGTCTTTACAAAGACTGAACTGGAATCCCGTGCAGAGATTCAATATGAAATCTATGCAAAAGCGGTTAATATCGAAGCGAAGACTATGATCGATATTGCAACGAAACAGATTATCCCGGCAGTGATCAAATATACGACTGTTCTGGCAGGTTCCATCAATGCAGTGAAAGCTGCAGGCCCGATCGATGTGAGTGTACAGATGGATCTTCTTGAGAAATGTACGGCACTTCTGAAGGATACGAACAGTGCAATGAACAGACTGTCCAAGGTCGTGGCAAAGGTTCCGGAGATTCCGGAAGGCAGAGAACGTGCAGTGTACTGCAAAGATGAAGTATGCAAGGCTATGACAGAACTTCGTACACCGGTGGATGAACTGGAAATGCTGGTGGACAAAGAAATGTGGCCGATGCCGTCTTATGGCGATCTGATTTTTGAAGTGTGATCTTCAAAGGAGAAATTTAAGTGAATGAATTGAAATTTCTGGAGGAGCAGGGTGTCTCCTCCTCTTTAATAAATAAAATTGTAAAGTTTCGGGAAGTATATCCCGTTTCTGATGAGGTGAAAAACAGAATTATCAAACCTGCAATTCCATTTTATGGAAAAGATATTCTGGAGATGGCCATTGCAGGGATCCTGCAGGGACAGAATCTGCTTCTGACCGGACCAAAAGCCACCGGCAAAAATATTCTGGCAGAAAATCTGGCATATATATTTAACCGGCCTTCTTATAATATTTCTTTTCACGTCAATACAAACAGTGGGGATCTGATTGGTACGGACACTTTTGAGGATAATGAAGTAAAGCTTCGAAAGGGAAGCATTTACCGGTGTGCAGAATATGGCGGATTTGGAATCCTTGATGAGATCAATATGGCAAAAAATGATGCAGTCTCTGTTCTTCATGCAACGCTGGACTATCGGCGTTCCATTGATGTTCCGGGATATGACAAGATCGATCTTCATCCTGCAGCAAGATTTATCGGTACGATGAATTATGGGTATGCAGGAACAAAAGAATTAAATGAAGCACTTGTATCCAGATTTTTGGTTATCGACATGCCGGCACAGACGGAAGAAACGCTGGGATTTATTTTTCATCAGATGTTCCCGAATGCCAGAGAAAGCGCGATAGAGCAGTTTGTTGGATTGTTTCTGGACTTGCAGCTGAAGGCACTGAACAGTGAAATTTCAACAAAAGCATTGGATCTTCGAGGACTCCTTGCGGCAATGAAAATCGTGGATGTGGGACTTTCCCCGGCAAAAGCTGTCCGAATGGGAGTAGTTAACAAAACGTTTGATGTATTCGAAAAAGAAATCGTAGAAGATGTGGTAAGTACCAGAATTCCATCGGAATGGACCAGAGAAGATGTATATGAATAATACAGAACCAGTTGAAATTGATGAATATCGCCTGGAACTGGAGAATAGGATCCGTAATCTGTTGTGGACAGTAAGCGGAGATTACCAACTGGATATGAAGCCTGACGTATCGCTTTTTCTCAGATCAAAGGCAATTGCACTGTATGATGGAATCAAGCAGGGCGCTCTTGCCAGATATTATGATAAGGATATGCTCGGGCTTTATCTTGTTAAAAAAATATTTCTTCAGGCAGGAGAGAATGAGCTGACGTTTGTGGCACAGCTCTGTATTGAAGAGGCTATAGGAGACAAGATCTGTGAAGAACGGCCGGGTATCCGTGATATGCAGAGACAGTGTATGGAGGATCTTCTGGAACAGGAATTTGATATACTGCCGGATCTTAGAGATATTCCGGGAAGATTGAAAGTTGCAGTGCTCCGCAGAAGACTGAACAACGGAGAATGGCATGTGGAGAAAAAATTACAGCCATTTATGGAGTTGATAGAGAGAGCTGGTAACAGTACAGATACACTGGAACTGATCCGTGTGATCGATGAACTGTATAATCGATTAATGGATCCGAATTTTGAAAGTATGCATGGGACATTGGAACAGGTGCTTGCAGTGACGATGGAAGATCTTACGGAATATTCCTGGGAGGATTTTCTTTCAGAGGAAATGTATGAAGAGGTACTGGAAAGTTATGCAGAGCAGCTGACAAATTCTGTTTCCGGCCTTGAAAATTCTGCAGTTACAGAAGAAATGGAAGAAAAACGTCAAAAGAAGCGTTCGGTCAAAGTAGTTACTCCGGAGATGTTGGAGAAAGCTTACACATATGTGGAATTAAATTATGGAAAGTCTTATTTAAGTGAAGCAGAAGAGAAGAAGATCAATTATCAGATGTGCCGGGGAATTCACAGTGACTGCAGTCTGTACTTTACGGAGGGAATTCTCAAAAATCCGGTAAAAAGCAATTATCAGTACGAGTATGCAAAACGATTGCGAAACAAAAATATCTGGCTTTATCATGACAAACACAGGATCGTGAAACATAATATTACTGTCCTGACAGAAACACTCCGGAAATCTCTGGTACTCAGAAGTGAGACACAGACTGTTCTTTCGGATCGTGGAATGATCGTACCTTCCAGATTGTGGCGGATTGGCCGGACTAATGATGCAAAACTGTTTCAACAGGAACTGAAAGGAGAAATATCGGATTTTGTTGTGGATGTTCTGATCGATGCGAGCGGATCACAGATGAAGCGGCAGGGTGATGTGGCACTGCAGGCTTATATTATCAGCGAGGCACTGAGTAATGTTGATATTCCGTATCGGGTGATGAGCTTTTGTACCTTCTGGGATTATACGATCATGCATCGGTTTCGCAGATACGATGATCCGCGGTCAGAGAATGATAACATCTTTAATTATGTTACGTCTTCGAACAATCGTGACGGATTGGCCATAAGGACTGCCGGATATGATCTCCTTCAAAGAGAAGAAGAAAAGAAGATTATGATCATTTTGAGTGATGGACGTCCATATGATGTGATCATAAACCGACCGAATGCAAAAAATCCGGAGCCTTATCAGGGAAAGGCTGCAATCGCGGATACAGCAACAGAAGTGCGGCGTCTGCGTAATCTTGATGTCAGTGTTCTGGGGGTATTCGCAGGAGAGGAAAAAGATCTCGCAACGGAAAAAAAGATATTTGGTAAGGATTTTGCTTACATCCGTGATATTGCGAACTTTTCGAAAATTGTCGGCAGATATCTGACAAAACAACTGGAAATTGATGGATAATAGACAAAAATGTGCAACATTTCCAAAAAGTGTTAAATAAAACGAACGAAAATATAAAAAATTCATAAAATCGCCCTTGATAATCAACATGAAGTCGGTTATAATGGTATGAGGTTAATAGACCAAAAAAAATAAGGGAGAGGAAATCAATGAACGAAAACAAAGAGTTCAAACCGTATATTCCTGCTGAAAAAGTAACCGCAGAAATGACGGTAACATCTGTGATCATGGGTGTCATCCTTGCTATCGTATTCGGTGCAGCTAACGCATACCTCGGACTTCGTGTCGGTATGACTGTTTCCGCATCCATTCCGGCAGCAGTTATTTCTATGGGTGTTATCCGTGTCATCATGAAGAAAAACTCCATTCTGGAGAGCAACCTGGTGCAGACGATCGGTTCTGCCGGTGAGTCACTTGCAGCAGGTGCTATTTTTACAATGCCTGCTCTTTTTTTATGGGCAGAAGAAGGTCTCTGTGATAAACCGAGTCTGGTTGAGATCACTCTGATCGCACTTTGCGGTGGTGTCCTTGGTGTACTTTTCATGGTACCGCTTCGTAACGCTCTTATTGTTAAAGAGCATGCGACACTTCTTTATCCGGAAGGAACTGCATGTGCAGACGTACTTCTTGCAGGTGAAGAGGGCGGCGCAAACGCTTCTACTGTATTTTCCGGTATGGGACTTGCAGCAGTCTTCAAATTTGTTGTTGACGGTCTGAAGGTTATCCCGGCAGACGTTTCTGCAGCATTTACATCCCTTAAGGGTGAGATTGGTATGGAAGTATATCCGGCACTTCTTGGTGTTGGTTATATCGTAGGACCACGTGTAGCATCTTTCATGTTCGTAGGTTCCATTGTCGGATGGCTCGTGATCATTCCGATGATTTGTCTGTTCGGACCAGACACATGGCTGTATCCGGCTGATCCGGGTGTGACTATTTCACAGCTGTATGCGGCTGGCGGTGCGGCAGCAATCTGGAGCAAATATGTTAAATATATCGGAGCAGGTGCCATCGCTACAGGTGGTATCATTTCCCTGATCAAATCCATGCCACTGATCATCAGCACATTCCGTGATTCCATGAAGAGCATGAAGGGCGGATCCGTAAAAGGAACTGCAAGAACAGACAGAGATCTTCCGATGAATTTCATTCTGATCGGTATCGTTGCAATGGTAGTTATTATCTGGGCAGTACCGGCTATTCCGGTTAATCCGCTTGGAGCACTCCTTATCGTAATCTTCGGATTCTTCTTTGCAACTGTATCTTCCCGTATGGTAGGTATGATCGGTAGCTCTAACAACCCGGTTTCTGGTATGGCAATCGCTACACTTCTGATCTCTACAATTGTGATCAAGAGCAGCGGACAGACTGGAATAGATGGTATGAAAGCAGCAATCGCAATTGGTTCTGTTATCTGTATCATTGCAGCAATCGCCGGTGATACTTCTCAGGACCTTAAGACAGGATACCTTCTTGGTGCAACTCCTAAGACACAGCAGATCGGTGAGCTGATCGGTGTTGTTGCTTCCGGTCTTGCAATCGGTGGTGTTCTGTATCTTCTGGATGCAGCATGGGGATATGGTGGAGCAGAAGTTCCGGCTCCTCAGGCAGGTCTGATGAAGATGATCGTTGAAGGTATCATGGGTGGAAATCTTCCGTGGGCACTTGTATTCATCGGTGTATTCCTTGCAATTGGTATGGAAATCTTAAGAATTCCGGTAATGCCTTTTGCAATCGGTCTTTACCTTCCAATCTATCTGAATGCAACCATCATGATCGGCGGTGTTGTTCGTATGTTTATGGATGGCAGAAAGAACGTTGATGAAAAAACAAAGAACGATCAGGTTACAGATGGTACACTGTATTGTGCAGGTATGATCGCCGGAGAAGGTCTGGTAGGTATCGCACTTGCTATTCTGGCAGTTGCTGGTATCAGTCTGGATGTATCCGGAGTTGTTAACTTTGGCAATATCGGTGGTGTTGTTCTCATGATCATCATGATTCTGACACTGCTGAAATTCTCCTTATGGAAAAAGAAAAAAGCCTGATGAGAAAACAGAATAAAAAAAGCAAAAAACAAAATATAGAGATTAATTATCTGGATTTAATTCCAGTCAGATCAGAAGAGCTTCACTGGCACAAAGATATCAAGGGACGCGTGATTCTGGATGTGGAAAATACAGGATGGTTCAACAAGATTGCACAGACTGTATTCAACAAACCGCAGTACACCAAGGTGCATCTGGATGCTCAGGGTACTTTTATCTGGCCTCTGATCGATGGAAAACGTACGGTGACCGATATCGCGGCGCTGGTAAAAGAAGAATTTGGTGAGGCAGCTGAACCGCTGTATCCGCGAATTATCAAATATTTCCAGATTGTTGAGAGCTATCATTTTATTAAATTTGCAAATATGCCTTCTAAATAGGGCACACTAAGAACGGGAAGCAGCAAATCGCTGTATCCCGTTCTTTTAGGTTAAGGGATACTTTATTAAGATATAGAGATATAGCAACAGAGAAAGGAGTACTTATGAAAATTGCTGGAAAAAAACCCTGGTATCTGGAATATCTTCTTATTATTGTCGGAACCGGACTTATGGGAACCGCGATCACTTCCTGTTTTGATGCAGCAGGAATGGTAACTGGCGGTTTTTCCGGTATTGCGATCCTGGTAAAAGCCTGGACAAAAGGTTTGTATGGAAATGGAATTCCACTCTGGATAACAAACCTGATTCTGAATGTTCCATTGTTTCTTCTCGCTACTAAAATAAAAGGTTTTGCTTTTGTAAGGAAAGCACTGCTGGGAGATATTTCACTTACAATATGGCTTGCCATTCTTCCTGCCTGGAAACTGTCTGAAGATTTTCTCCTTGTCGCATTATATGGAGGTCTTCTGCAGGGAATTGGAATTGGATTTGTATTTCTCGGTGGTGGAACGACTGGCGGAACAGATATGCTGGCTGCAATTATCCAGAAATATCTGCGACATTATTCTATTGCACAGATCATGCAGTTTATAGATGGCGCGATAGTTGTTGTCGGCATGTATGTATTTGGAGTGGAACGTGCGCTTTATGCAATTATTGCGGTATTTCTTGTTACAAAAGTATCTGACGGAATCATTGAAGGCTTGAAATTTTCAAAGTCGGTATATATTATTACGGATAAACCAGATGAGGTTTCCAGAATGGTCATGGAAGACCTTGATCGTGGAATTACCGGCATTTCGGCAAGAGGAATGTACTCCGGCGAGGATAAGCTGATGCTTTTCTGTGTAGTGGGCAAAAAAGAACTGGTACATCTGAAAGAGAAAATTGATGAAATTGATGAGAATGCTTTTGTCATTGTTGGGGATGCACGAGAGGTACATGGGGAAGGTTTTATAGAAAAATAGGAATTTTATACAAAAAAATGCAAAAAAATTAAGTTTTGGTCTTTCATTTTTGGTAATTTTATATTAAAATAACAGATAACGAAGGAAAGCTATGGGGAAAAAGGAGAAATACGCATAAAAAGGCGGGAAGGGATGTAAGCAGATGATATCAAATCAGGTACTACAGAATACACTAGAGGGATTAAAAGAAATATCCAGGACAGAATTCTGCATTATTGACACAGAGGGGAAAGTCCTTGCAACAACTTTTGCAGATTTTTCAATTCAGCCGGGGGATATACAGGCATTTGTGGAATCCCAGGCAGACAGCCAGCTTGTGAAGGGATTCCAGTATTTTAAAGTCTGTGATGACTACCAGCTGGAATATATACTTGTGGCACATGGTGACGATGAAGACACTTATATGGTTGGCAAGCTTGCAGCATTTCAGATCCAGAATCTGATCGTTGCATATAAAGAAAGATTTGACAAAGACAGCTTTATCAAGAATCTCCTTCTTGATAACCTTCTTCTGGTAGATATTTATAATCGCGCGAAGAAACTGCATATTGATGCAGATGTTCGTCGTGTTGTTATGATTCTGGAATTGCAGCAGGAAAAGGATCACAGTTCCATGGAGAGTGTGAAAAGTTTCTTTGGCGGCAAGAGCAAAGACTTTATCACAGCGGTCGATGAAAAGAGTATCATCATTGTTAAGGAACTGGAAGATGGCGAAGGTTATGCAGAGATGGATAAGCTTGCCCATGCGATTTTGGATACCCTTGGGCTGAACCAGAATGAAGAGACTCATATTGCATATGGAACGATCGTAAATGAACTGAAAGAAGTTTCCCGTTCCTATAAAGAGGCAAGAATGGCGCTGGATGTTGGCAAGATCTTCTTTGGCGAAAAAGATGTTATTGCTTACAGTTCGCTTGGAATCGGACGTCTGATCTATCAGCTTCCAATTCCGCTGTGCAAAATGTTTATCAAAGAAATTTTTGAGAATAAATCTCCAGATGATTTTGACGAGGAAACACTGGTTACTATTGATAAATTCTTTGAGAACAGCCTGAATGTTTCAGAAACATCCAGACAGTTGTATATCCACAGAAATACACTGGTCTATCGTCTGGATAAGTTACAGAAGAGTACCGGATTGGATCTTCGTGTATTTGAAGATGCGATTACATTCAAGATCGCACTGATGGTCGTACGTTATATGAAGTACATGGAAACGCTTGAGTATTAATGCTGTATTTTAGCGGAATACAGCTATTTCGGATAACTAAATAATGAGTTTTGTCTACCATTTGTCTACCGTTTTTTCAGCGGTAGACAAATTTTTTAGCTGTAGATGTAGCTGCTTCGAATAAATCTACTGCCTGGTCCTGTAACAATTCCGTATTAGTTATGTAACGTTCCATGGTTGTCTTGATGTTCTTGTGTCCCAGACGTTCCATTATGGCTTTGGGAGATGCTCCGTTTTCTGCCAGGATAGTTCCATGAGTGTGACGCAGGCAGTGAGCATGGAAATCTTCATACCCCATTCTTTTGATAATTCTTACACAATATTTCATACTGTTATTATTCAACATTTCCCCATTCTCTTTTACCAGTGGCCACACTTCCGCATATTCTGCTGGAGGTGTCTGATCTGCAGGCAGCCAGTGCAGATAATTGTTCTGATCAACATAAGTCTTTGTATAGTATTCACCGTATCTTAACCTATTCATTTTCCTGGCAGTGATTTCTGATTTGATTAACGATTCCAGAGTGTTACCGATTTTTATGGTCCGGAACGAATCATATTTCGGATTCTTGTAATACCATTTATGATCTAGATCTTGCTGGAGCTGCCGATCGACTGTGATCGTGTGCCGGGAAAAATCAACGTCACGTGCCAGATCAAGGCCGAAGCATTCACCGATTCGCAAACCAGTAAAATAACAGATCATGAGCGGCAGATAATAACATGTGCCGTTAAAATGATTCTGAATGTCTTCCCATTCCTGACCAGTACAAATATGCTCAATACGCATCTTTCCACGTGGATCCACAGGAACCTTAGGCGGTCTTGTAAGAGAACATGGATTGGTCTTCAGATATTCGCATGGGTAGATCGCATATTTTAGTGCTCCGGATAAAACTCCACGGAAGTTAGCTATGCTCTGGGCTGAGAGTCCTTTTTCGCTCTTAAGGCTGTCTACCCATTGCTGGATGGCAGCAGGAGTGAGCGAAGACAGCTTGTAATGCCCCAGAGCAGGCTTAATATGGATTCTGATAGCGGATGCATAAGAATCATAAGTATTGTCCGTACAGTTGGTTTTTACAAAGCTCTTAAGCCAGAAATCCAGATAATCAGATAAAGACATCTCAGAAGGCCGGAATACAACACCTGCATTGTCATATTCAGCCTTTGCTTTAGTGCCTGCAGCTATAGCATCTGCCTTTGTCCGGAAACCTCCCTTCGAAATGGATTTTCTTTTCCCGTCTACTCTGGCACATTCAAAACTGTATTCCCAACTTTTTCCACGTTTCTTAGTTCGTAATTCTCCCATAATATCACCTTCCTTTTTAAAATTGGGTACAAAAATAACAGCCACACAAATGTTCTGGTTGTGCGCCTGCTCCGAAGATGATACAATAATTCTTGCAAAACGAGTATCTCTTCGGAGACCTGAATCGTCCTGGTGCGCCAACACTGGGGCGATTTTTTATATATTAACATAAAAAGTAAAAGACACCCGAGCAATTACTTGCACGAGTGCCTTTCAACCATAATCAATATGGTTCTCTCCGTACAAGTATATTACTACAGTGATATAAATATTGCAAATTTTATAAGGTATTTTTTTACATGTTTTAAGTAGTTTTTTACCACTTATATTAGATTATTTTCATCTGATGCATTTTGCTTATCAAATTTGTTATAGTCAATATCGTCTTTGGGAAGAGTGATGAGAGTATTCAAATCATCCAAGTTCTTTATTCCCATTTGGCCACGAACATATTCGAATGCGTGAGGATGAATCTTGACCTGCAAGTCCTCCAGCATACCTTTTAATTCATTAATAAATTGTTTATATTCAGATTTAGGAAGATAGTATTTAAAATATACAATCAAATCAAATAGCCGTTGATCTAAATCTCTGGAGTACCCATTGCTTAACATACGAAAATAATTTTCCAGTATACGACCGGAATGACTACGACGCTCTTGTTTTCTGGTTAAACAATAGACACGTTCGTTATGAGCACAAGAGTTTCTAATCTTACGCATCCAATGAAGAGAGCCTATTAAAAGCTTTACATTATTGTGCCCGTCTTCATCTTTTAGGCCGTAGAGTTCACATAGAGAATGAGATACTTCCCTTTTACTACAACGTAATATGTCTATAAAGGTTGAAAAATTAACAACTTTAATCATGATCCATGTAGGAATCTGCTTATGATTCTCCATATAGAATTTAACATAATCAAGTTGACTTTTGCTTAATTCATTGTAAGCTTTTGAAATTACATTCATTTTTTCCTGCAAAGATTTCTGAGGAGCATAAGCATTGGTATCATACCAGGGAACAGCACCGTTATCATTGCATTCATCAAATTTGTATCCCGAAAGCGTGCGTGTCTCTTCTTCCACTTGAGTAATGTAACGTAGCAGGAATGAACGCAAATTATCATCGAATTTTTTTACAGCCTGCAGCTGATTGATAGAAGTACCGGATATGTAAGAGTGATTTCCAGTAGAGTCATGCCCACTAACAAAGGGTGTTTTATATCCATTTACAATATTGAAATATCCAGCACGAATTAAAATTTTTTTGTGGCCAGATCCTTTACATTCGATATGCTTGTCATTACGAAGTTTTCTCATTTGTTGATTGTAAGTTAAAAATAATTTATCTTCGTTCAAAATTGTTTCACTCCTTTCTGAAATAGATTAATTCCCAATTCGAAGCTGAATCAGCTTCTGGTGATATCCGGTCATTCTGGATATCTGATCAATAGTAAAATCCCTGTATTCCGCAAGGAATGAATCTGGCAACAGCAGCTCCATTGCGAACTTGTTGGCTTCGATTTCCTTTTTGGAATTCAGTAAAAGTGTTTTGTTACGAATAAAATAACAATTTTCCTTCCGGTGCAGGAGAGCATGACCGAGCTCATGAGCCATGACCAGACGTTGTTCATGTTCCGGAAGATTTTGATTAATGAATATGTAGCGGTGATTTTTCAGGAACATATAGCATCCTTCGAACTGTAGGTCACAAATCTGGTATAGAATACCAAGCTGATCGGCAATGGCAAAAGGATTTGATGTTCCTGTTTTTCTTTTATAGTAAGAAACAATTTTCTTGATATTACGATTCAAGCAATCCACCTACTTTTTGTACTTCTTAGGAGTGTACTTCTCTTTGTTAATAATCTTTAATCTTTTCAAAGCAATTTCCAATTCATCTCTGAATAACTCTGCAGCTTCCGGACTCAATTCCTCACCGTTGTAGCTAGCAGGTCCATCTTCACCGGCAGTGAGCTTTTCCATGATATTATCCAGATCTTTAGCAATGTCACGATTATCCTTGGCAGTTAAAGAAGAACCAACATCATCGGTTCCAGTTAATAAGTATTCAGAGGTCACACCTAAAAAGTCTGCAATTTTTTGAACCTTATCGGCGCTAGGGGTTATATTTTTAAATTTACTTATATAACTACGTGCAAAACCGAGTTCTTTTTCCAGTTTATTTATGGAATAACCTTTTGATTTGGCTGCCTCCTTTACATTTTCGTAAAGTCCCATAGTAACTTCCTCCAAATTTTGCGCAATTTACTATTGACATACGCCAAATCTTGTGTATAATAAAATTACAAGTTACGCAAGATATTGCGAAAGTCAATGTTTAAATAGCAGTCTATATTATATTGGTCACGCTTTTAATATAGAATATTTTGCGTAATTTGTCAATGAAAAAACGCAATATTTTGCGAAAATGAGAGGAGGAATAAAATGGCAATATACAGTAATGTAAAAGCAGTCTGTAAAAGCAAAGGGATTTCAGTGATGAAGTTGGAAACGGAATTAGGATTTGCCAGAAGCAGCATTTATAAATGGAATAAACATCAGCCGGGAATAGAGAAAATCAAGAAAGTAGCAGATTATCTTGGAGTATCCATGGAGTACCTGCTGTCAGATCAGAAGGAGGCGAGTTGAGATGGATAAAAGAGAAAAACTTCTCAAAATCATATCAGAATTGATGGGAGTATTAAATACTAAGAATATATCTCCTGATGAAGCAAAAAGTGTAGTAAGCATGCTGGAGCGGGCAGTAAATGAAAGCAATGAAAAAGCTGTAAAAAAATATATGGAAACTTCTGTATTTCATGGGAGCTCTCCAAAAAAATAGAGAACTCCACAGGCTTAAGAGTGCAAAACTGATTTGATGGTTTCCGGAAGAATAATGTCAGCAATTTCCATAATAGATGATATTGATTTAAGTTCTGCTTTTTCAGAGATAGAGTAGATTTTATCCCACATAGATTGAGGACGGATAGTGTCGAGAAATTGATGCCCTTTATAGGTAAGACGTATAACATCCAATTCATCTATTTCGTTAGAAGCATAATCAATAATTGCTTCAATAAAACCGGCTTCTTCCAGAATTACTAAGGTGTAAGCAATTTCAGCTCTGGAGTATTTCAACATATCTGAAGATTTGTGAATTTCATCCAAATCTAAATAGACGAATTCCAGATCATCATTTAAAACAAGCCAGTTTTCAAGAGTGATAAGAGTATCACGAATGCAATTTAAATCAAGTTTCATATGAAGATTCCTTTCTTAATACTCGGACATGGCAGTGTCCTGTAATACAAGAATAGGAGTAGAAAAGAAGAAAGTCAATATTTTTGTCAGACCAGAAGGAGGTGAGCGAAATGGGTAAAAAGGGAATTGTGTACGCAAAAGAAGTTCCAATGATCAAAGTAAAAAAAGTGGAAGAAAAGAATGGAAAAGGAACCCCTCTGCAGGCAGTGATTCAGTACTGGACAAAAGATGGAATCATTGTTGCAGAGGGGAGAGCAAATCAATTTGATGAACCTGAAATGAAAGATACGGCATCTTGATATGCCAAGTCAGCATCAATAAATGTAACAAATGCGTTGATGAACTGCTTTAGTTCTTTTAATCCATGAGCCGAATGCATTTGCACATAATGAGTTTGATCGTTACCAAGCCATGTAGAGGCTGTTGCGAGCGCTTTTAAACGTTCGTCTGACATGTAAGTAGTAATGCACTTTGCTAAAGGAAGTTTTTCTACTTTTGATTTTTCATTAGGATTCTTAGAAATCACATAGTCTTTAATTAAAAATTCTAATGATTTACGATAACCCATTCCACAAATTGATTCGAGTCCTAGACTCTCAGCATGAAGTGACTCGTTATATGCTTTTACAAATTCTGAGGATAAATTTTGAATATTATCTGAAAAGCTGCACTCAGAAAAATGTGCAGGAGCAGATGAGACGAATATATATCCATCATCCTCAGAATCGTAGGAATGAGAAGACATGAATTCGCTGTCGCAATTAGGACAATAATTCAGTAGAAAAACCTTATTCATTTCATAATCATCATACTCGATTAAAGAAGCATATAGAACGGTTGGAGATAAGGCATGATTACAAAGAGGGCAAATATGAGCATGTTCTACAGGTGCGGATTCGCTTTGCCCTGTATTGAAATTATAAAGTAAAGTGTTCTTTTTCATGAAGGACTCCTTTGTATAAATTATTTAGAGACATTGCTACTTATAAATACAGAATAGGAGCAGAAAAAAGAAATGTCAACTCATTTTGCAGAATCATTGGACTGCTGAGATAAGCGCAGAAGATACAGCTGGTAAAGACTCAAATGCTCAGGCTTAGCTTGAACTTCAAGAGATTCATCATTAATTAAAATTTCTAACATAGGCGATTACTCCTTTCATATTTGCTTAAAGCATAACCGATATTAGGTGGAACAGCAAGAAAAGGAGTTCGATATTTATCGACCAAAAAGGAAAGAGAGGTGAGAAACGTGGTTGAAGCATACAAACCATTATACACAGCAAAACAGACAGCACAGATTTTACTTGTAAATGTTGCTACAGTATATGAGCTGATGAACAAAGGACAACTTCCATATCTAATTCTTGGAAAAGGAAATGGAAGCAGAAAGGTCCGGGGAAGTGACCTGGAGAAGTTCATTGAAAGCCAAAAGCCGGCAGAACCACAAGGAGGTGCAGAATGAGACAGATATGGATCATTAGATTTTCTGACGGAACAGTCGGAAGCTGTTACGGAACCAGAGAGGGAGCTATAGAGCTTGCAGACCTCCGGAAAGATGATTATGGAGAATCTTATACAATAGAGAGAGGTGAGAATGATGGCGAGAGAACTTAGCATTTCCCTGATTATAGGGATTGTTGTGGCGATCCTTCCGGTATGGCAATGGGCTTCCAGAATAGAGCTTCTGATCAGTGTTTTTACGATTGCGGGAATTGCATTTGGAATAATCCTGTGGATGGAGGATAAGAAGACAAAGAAAAAGAACCCCACAGCGGCAACTGTAAAGGTTCGGTAACTAAATGGTGCTGTATGAAATAACAACTATATTTAGTATATCATACAGCGCCTAAAAGTCAAGATGCAGGCAGGGACCACCTGCTATATTTTTGACCTTTTTTGAGAGCTACAGAGGTATCAAGTACCTCTTGGGAGCTCGATTAAGCGTATTAGAGTTACGACAGAGGTGCGTATGAGATACAAGGTACTATGCGGATACATAAGACAGAGATGGGACTGTGGTGACACAGTAGAGATTGAAGAAAAACACACTGGGAAGTATGGAGCCAGAGGACAGACCAGAGAGAAGAAGAGGAAAGCCACTCCGGAAGAGATAAAAAAACATAATCAGTGGAAACGGGAAAGGGATGTCAGGAGGTTGATCAAGTGGAATTTCCGTGAGAGGGACTACTGGATCACTCTTACATATCCGAAAGATTACAGACCGACGTGGGAAGAAATGAAGGACCATGCCGGAAAACTGGTCAGAAAGATGCGAGAAAAATATAAAAAACAGGGATGGACCTTAAAGTACATATACCGTCTTGCAATCGGATCCAGAGGTGGCCGACACATCCACATCCTGATCAATCGTGAATCCAATGAAAAAACGGCTACAGATCTGATAATCACAGATCTCTGGGAACAACAGTGGGGACACGGACATGTTAATTTCCGTACTACTTACAGCGAGGGTGGATATAAGCAGCTTGCAGAATACCTCACGAAGCCCCTGGAAGAATGGGAACCAGACGAGGTTAAACGATATCATCCATCCAGAAACCTTATCCGCAAGGATCCTGAAGTTGACGAGATTAAAAGAAGAAGTTTGGTTGACCGTGATGGAAAACCAAGGATGCCAAAAGCACCGAAAGGATACTACGTGGATCCGGAAAGCATCGAAGTCGGCATAAATCCGATAACTCATTATGCTTACCGCCATTACACGCTGATCAAGATTAAGAAGAGGGAATAAAACATGTGGAAAGTAGATATCTACCTGGAAACTGACAGTACATTCCAGGGAAAACGAGAAAGAAAATGTGGATATGTCCTCTCTACTATGGCCGGAAACGAGGAAAAGACAAAGGAAAACTTCGGAATCTCGAAGGGGACATACCACCAGTCTGTCCTTATGGCGCTTATCGAGGCTCTTTCCAGGATGAATGTTTCCTCAGAAATCTGTGTACATACACAGGATGGCTATGTAGCGAGCAGACTTCTGAAACTGGAAGAGATGGCAGGAGAAGGCTGGCGAGATTCAAAAGGTGAACTGATCAAGAATGCCGCCGAATGGGAGCAGGTCTATCGTCTGATCCATGCTTTTCCGGAAGCACACAAAATGACCGCGAGGTCCGAGAAACACAGTTATTCCACGTGGTTACAGGAGATGATGAAGAAGAATGAATGTGGAAGAATTATGGGGCAAGGCCTGGAGCCTGCGACCAGAGCAGAATCCAATGACAATGGAGTTTCTAGGGATGATTGTCCGTAATGGAGTGAGATACAGATATTACAGAGATGAAGGAGGCGAAATACTGTATGACAGCGAACCGGAAGAAGGAAAGCCGGAATGGATGCTCCGTGCCGACAGAGCATCAAGAAAGAAACATGGAATCTATTCTTAAAAAATAAAGAAAAAGGGGAAATATGTATGAGAACAATAGCAATCATTAATTTGAAAGGCGGTGTGGCCAAGACCACATCCAGCATTAATATCGCCTATATCCTTACCACACGTGGATATAAGGTTTTACTGGTGGATAACGACAAGCAGGGAGACTGCTCACGTGGATTAAACCGCCGCACTTCAGATGGAGACGGTATTGACCGGATCATGACAGACCGTCATCCGGATATGGACCATCTGATCCATAAAACGGACTATGAGGGGCTGGACATCATCACGGCTAATCTCGGTCTCTTGACCGCCAACATGGAAGTGACCATGGATCGCGTACGTCCACAGCAGAATCGGATAAAGAAGGCTCTGCAGCAGGTAGCTGATCAGTACGATTTTTGCGTAGTAGATAATGCTCCGGATATTAATATTTCCGTGATCAACGCTCTGACAGCCGCCAATGACGTCCTAATCCCGGTTGAGGTGGATGACAACACCCTGGAAGGCATGAACGAGCTCCTGGACCAGATCCAGGAAGTGAAGGAAGAACTGAATCCGGACCTGCAGAACGTCCGCTGTTTTGTGAGCAAGTACCAGAAAGGGAACCAGGCACACATTCAGGGAGCAGAGATCATCAGAGAGCAGTATCCGGCTATGGATACAACAATCCGCTTTTCTGGTGTAGTGGCAAGGAGCACATTCATGCGTATGCCGGTGGCTCTTCACAGCTCCCGATCAGCGGCAGCAGAAGACTATGAAGCGTTGGTTACGGAGTACTTGAATATGATCGGAGGTGTACAGGATGGCGAAATTTGATCTCAAAGGAATGCTCTCTGAGCGTTCTGCACAGGAAATAGACCTTCCGGAACAGAAGACGGTCTATCGCAATCCGGAAGACTTGATCCCTTCTAAGGATAATTTTTATTCAACGGAAGACACAGAGAAACTAAAACAGTCGATCAGAGCACTGGGAATCCTTCAGCCACTCCTGATCGAAGAAAGAGACGGAAAAGATTATCTCCTGGCTGGACACCGGAGAAGAAAGTGCTGTCTGGAGTTGATCGAGGAAGGGTTTGACCGGTTTAAAAGAATCCCGTGCGTCTATAAACCGAAAATTGAGTTCAGTGCAGAAACCGAGACAGATGAGATTGTCCGGAAGATGGTGATCATCCAGTCCAACACCTACCGCGAGAAAACTGACTGGGAGAAGATGACGGAATCCCTGCAGATGGAAGAACTGGTCAAGGAACTCCGCGAAAAGACAGATCTTGAAGGAAAGACCAGAGAGATTGTATCAGATCTCATTGGAGTATCATCCACTCAGATTGGAAGGTACCACAGTATCAGTTCTAACCTTTCCGAAGAACTCATGGAAGCGTTCAAACAGAATAAGCTGAATGTATCCACGGCAGCAGAGCTTGCCGGTCTGAATGAGAAATATCAGAACGAAGCTTGCAAGCTTCTGCTAGAAGTCGGACAGGTCACATTGAATGCGGCAAAGCTCCTGAAAGCACAACAGGAACAGGAAAGAGATATTCCCGGACAGATGACTATAGATCAGGCGCTGCATCCTCATAAGCCGGAAGAGATTAATACTCCTGTTCCGGTGGACATCCAGATTGACCGGTTTTACGAATCTCTTCGGAAGAACATAGAAACCTACGTAAAGAAATCAGACCTGAACATGACCGTCTACATGCTCAGTGCCTTGTATGGAACAGTACGTGTCCGAAACGGACAACTGAACTACCAGGGCACCAAGGGAGGAATCCTCTTCAATGCCGGCACTGACCAGGAAGAGTCAATAGGCTGGACAGAATTTTCCAAGAAGCTCATCGAGAAATACGGAAAGAAACAGAAACTGGTCAAGATGGCAGCAGTGGACGAACCGGAAGAAAAAACAGATGGACCAGCAAAATGCATTACCGGAAAATCTGATTCTGGCATTTGCGGAGCAGCAGCTTATTGCGATACAACATATAAATGCTGTACTCAGTGCCCGGATGATTGCAACAGTCGATGTGGATGGTTAGAAGAACGCTGCCAATCGGCAGCAGGATCGCTGGCCAATCGACAGCAGGATGATTTTACTGAAGACATCAAAATCGAGGAACGTATTGTTGAACTCGACAAAACGTCCGATTATTCCAGCGATATTACCGAGATGACACCAGCAGATAGTTCTGAAACATCGATACAGCCACCATTGCCAGTTATGAAAAATAATGATCAGCGAAAAGAATGGCTGAGAAATTATAAAGAATGGGGACTGTGGTACACAGATGAACATATCGGAGCAAGATATTACAAATATGATTTTGAAAACGGTACGCGCCTGATTGTAGAAGAGTATGATCCGGAACCGGCTCGCAACAGTCCGTGGGCACCGTACGAACCGTACTACATGCATCTTGTAGGCGGACCTGAACCAGAAAGAAATAACGGAATACCGAAATGGACGTATCATTCAAAATACAACAAGTATCCGAACAGCGAAACAGAACTTGTAGAGTTTCTGAAAGGAGTACAAAAATGAAGATTAAATGCACGGAATGTGAGTATCTGATAATGCATCACAGATCAGGGGGAATTTATTCCTCGTACGGACGGGGTGAATATTACTGCGAACATCCGGTCTCTGAAAGACTTCCGGCAAAGGCTTTCGGAAACAAAGCAAGATGCTTTGTATGTTTTGGGACAAATGAACGAGAAACCAGACCAACAATAAAAACAGCTCCTCGGTGGTGCCCGGAGAAAGGAAAAAAGAAATGAGAAGAACAAAAATGGGCAATATTGTTGAAAACATGGCGGAGTACATCTGCGATCACATATGTCAGAAAGCGAAAGAGACCACAGATCAGGAAGAACTGGAAGCCTACTGTGCAGAAGAATGCGATATAGGAAGCCATATCTGCGATATCCTGAATCAGTACAACAAGATCAACGATTTTGAGGATTCTGAACTGTACAAGATAATGACAAAACACCGGAACATTGTCCTCTGCAAAGAATGCCAGTATAGAGCACATTGCAATGATGGTGAATTTGACTGGTGCCGGCTCGGCGCAGGGTTAGATGGGAATTTAAGAGAAGGCGAAGGCTGCAGCAGAGGAAGAAAGGTGTCCGAATCGGACACGTAAATAACGGGTGCTACTAAAATCCATATATATCACACACAGGAGAGAGGAACTGTATAATCCTCTCTCCGGAAAGGAGTGAAACATGGATCAGGAAGGATTGATGTTTCCGAAAACACGAACGACAAAGAAAAAAAGAATGAAACATCCCAAGAGCATCCTGCATGAGAAAAATGGGACATGTTATCTCTGCATGCTCCTGGATGGAAACCATAAGAAACATCTGCTCTTGGATGAGCATCATATATTCGGAGGTCCCAACCGAATGCATTCCGAAGAAACCGGACTAAAGGTCTGGCTTTGCCTGGATCATCATACGATGGGAACTCTGGCAGTACATAGATGCCCTGACACCATGAGACTGATGCACCGGATCGGGCAGCAGGAGTACGAGAAGACACACAGCCGGCAGCAGTTCATAGAAATTTTTGGAAAGAGCTATTTGTGAGGTGACAGAATGAGACTGATCGATGCAGATGCCGAGATTGTAAAAATCGAAGATGAAATTAAAAGAATTGAGGAAAAGATTGAGAGATGGAGACAGCGGAAACAGAAAGGCGACACTGCTTGGGAAACCGACATTTATGAAGAAATCAAATCACTACAGAGAAATATTACCGAGTGTAGAATAGAAATTAGGATACTCAAGAATTATGAAACGGTACCAGATGATGCGTTAAAGAAAATGATGGAGGAACAGGATGGAAGATAAAACATGTAAAACCTGCGTTGATAATGAGGATGGATTCTGCGACAGAAAAGGAATCCTGGTAGAGGACGATGATCAGTGTACTGATCATAAACCAGATTGGCGAGAATCCATGATGCGTAATTTCCTGAGAGGGCACTGATTGAGAGGGTACTGATATGGGAAGAACAGATCTTAGACCAGATATCACAAAAGAAGTTCTGGAAGAATACATACGAAAAGGTTATTCGCAAAATCGCATCGCAATAACGCTTGGCACTACACAATCGACCATTTTCAACAAACTCAAAAAATATGGTCTTCAGGTTCAAAAGACCAAACCAAGTAACTATGACGAAAAAGCCCTGATTAAACAGCTTCAGAACGGATGGACTACGGAGCAGATAGCGAGATACTTCGGCGTTTGCACCGGCACTGTTGGGAGCTGGATCAGTAAGAACAAGCTTGGAAAGTACAGAAAAGCATCACCAAAGAAATTTGATGCCAAACTTTGTAATACCTGTATATATGGCACAGGAAAGAAGACAGACATGGACAGATGCAATTACCTATCCATCACCGGTCATTCCCGAAACAAGGGCCAGCCAGAAGATGGATGCTCTAAATATGCGAAAGGAAGAAAAATACGTGGAAGAAAAGAACTATACAACCTGTAGACATATTAAAAGAATTGGAAACTATGCAGTGTTCGTAGAATCGACCTGTAAACAGGCAACCATGATACGCGGACAGCTGGCAGTCAGCAAGACCAGATGCCAGAAATGTGATCAGAAGTCAGAAAATTCAGAGGTGGACATATGACAGAGAATCCTGCAAATGGAATCAAAGACATGATGTGGCATTTTCTGATGGATAAAGGACAGAAAGAAAATATCCCAGAATTGAAAGCCAGTGTATATCGTCTTATTCAGATGACTACGCAGAAAACAGCAGGTCAGCCGGGGCATGCCAAGTCAATGCATATATCATGGGATACCCTTGATATGGAGCTGATGAGAATTGTTGTTGAAGCTACTGCATTAGTTTTATCGGGGAGACTGGATGAACTGGAGGTAGAGAAATGAGCGACAGAGATGAAATTTATGATTACATAAAAAGAGAGATTAATCCATACGGAAGACCATTTAAAGGTACTGCTTTTGAATTTGGAGTTAAAATTATGGATTATATCAAAAATATGAGTGACAAAAGCGGTTGGATTCCAGTCAGTGAGAGATTGCCGGAAGACGGAATATATATCACTACTTTAGATGGAGAGCTTGTCGGACAGGAAGAACCATTCACGGGAATGTGCGGTATCGAAAATGGAAAATGGGATGATGAGGACTGTGTTATTGCCTGGATGCCACTTCCAGAACCGTATAAGGAGGATGATTAGAATGGTCACGAGATTAATATACTGGATATTCCAATCCAGAAAGAAACACTGCAGATGCTGCTGTCTGACATGTAAGTATTTCGAAGAATGCAAAATAGGACCGTGAGGTGAGAGCATGGCATACAAAAACAGTGAGGGTTATCCAGATCCAACATCAGGAAAGGCAATCAAGGCAGCAGGACATATGCCAACACATATTTACAACGCATACACAGTCCTGAATAACACTGCCGGACTCTTGGGCTTAGAAATCACAGGTATCAGAGATAAGAAAACGAAGAAGGAATGGAAACGAGGAGGCTGACATCATGGATAAGAGAATTCTGGAAGAATACATAGATGCATGCGAGGTGATCAAGGAAGCAGAAGCAGAAATCCGTAAACTCGAATCGAAAAAAAGTATCACGGCAAATGAGACTGTATCTGGAAGTAATCCGGAATTCCCTTACAACCCACAACACTTTAAAGTACAGGGAACGACATATTCTTATTCAGACGATATCAGACTCAGAAACAAGAAAGAGATCCTGCGACAGAAGAAAGAGAAGGCAGAGCAGTTGAAACTGCAGGTTGAAGTCTGGATGATATCAATCCCATTCCGGATGCAGCGGATTATTAAGTACAAGATCTTCGAGGAAATGACTTGGCAGCAGGTAGCAGATCGGATGGGACGGAAGACCACAGAGGAAAGTGTAAGAAAAGAATTTAAAAGATTTTTTGAAAAAAAATAAAGTTTGTCCGTTTTGTCCGATATGTCCGCTTCAAAGATGTTATAGTATATGATGAACGAATTGGAAATATCCAAGACGTTCAGTTTTCTTTTCTCATATGTATCTTCCCCAAAGATATTGATGAACCACAGTCCTGATCTCTGGTGGTGCTCAGATCAGGACACACCGGAACATAGCTCAGTGGTAGAGCAGCTGGCTTATATCCAGCGTGTCGGTGGTCCGATTCCATCTGTTCCGATCGCGCAACTTACGCGCAAGTTTCATAATAAATTCCTTTGAAGAGGCGGAGCCGGCAGCAGGCTCCGCCTTTAAAATATTCAGGTGTCCAACTCGGACACCTTTTATATTGCCAATTTTCATACAGCGTGCACAGCACCAGCACTTACATGCTTTAGGCAGAGGATTTACTGCATGTAGGTGTTAGCGCACCTTTCGGCATGGCGGCAATCGGCTGTCATTATGGTGCTGGCAGGACTGTAGTTTACGAGGTGAAGATGAATATGCCAATATATAAACGATGCAGTCGATGTGGAAAAAGAATCCAGTCAGGCAGCAGATGTCCATGTCAGAAAGAAAGGCACAGAGAGTATGACAGATACAGCAGGGATAATAAGAGTAAGAAGTTTTATGATAGTGCAGAATGGCAACGAATCAGAGAGAATGTGCTGGACATAGATCAATACATAGATGTTTACATGTATATGACTGAAGGTGTTGTGGTGAGGGCTGATACTGTTCATCATGTAATTCCATTAAGGGATGACTGGAATAAAAGAAATGATCCGAATAATCTCATGAGCTTGAATCATGATACACACAGTAAAATAGAACAGCTATATAAAACAGATAAAGGAAAAATACAGATAGAATTGCAGAAAATGCTGACTGAATACCGTGAATTGGTAAGGCAGGGGGTGGTATAAAAGTTTGGCGCGATCGCTCCAGACCGCACTGCCCCATTTCTTCACACAATTTTCTAAATACTTTAAAAAAGTTGGCAGAAAGGAGGGATGAGCATGGGAAGACCGAGAAAGCCATTAGAAATGCAGCGTGGAAATCTCACTGTGATAAGCATGGAACGCAGAAAAAATGAAGAAAAAAAGGTAAAAACCGGATCGAATCAGCTCAGCAGACCTCCGGATTGGCTGATTGATGAGGTGGCAGTGAAAGAATGGAAAAGAATCGTAAAAGAACTGAAAAAGATAAACCTTATTGGAAATCTGGATAGAAATAATCTGGGAGGCTACTGTAATGCCTTTGCAAATTATGTAAAATCTACAAATATTTTAAGAGATCAGGCATTTTACATAGACCGAGAGACCCGCAATGGAGTGATTGTGGTAAAGAACCCTATGGTAGATATCCAGAAAGGCTATGCTGAGGAAATGAGAAGATTTGCTTCACTATGTGGACTAACTATAGATGCAAGATTGAAGGCAGCAGCTATAAAGACAGACAAAACACAGGAAGATATTACAAAGAAGTTTGGTAATATATGACGATTAAAGAGGAATTACAGGAATATGCTAGGCAGTGCCTTAGCGGTGTAATAATATCCGGAAAGAAACATGTGTGGGCCTGCAGGAGATTTTTAGAGGACTGCAAAAAAGAAGAGGCAGCTTTAAGCTTGAAGGAGCCGTGGCCTTACATTTGGAATGAAGAAGAAGCAAATGGAATTGTTGAATGGTTCAGCTTGCTCAGACATTCAAAAGGAGATCTTGCGGGACAGCCGATTGTCTTAACAGCATGGCAGAAATTCAATTTGTGTCAATTGTATGGTTGGAGAGAAAGAGCAACTGGATATAAAAGATTCCGACAATCGTTTATAGAGGTTGGAAGGAAAAATGCAAAGTCACAAATGGAAGCAGGAGTAGCTTTATATGAAATATCTGTCTGGTCTACTCGAAATCAGGAAAATTACGAATATTATACAGCAGGTACTAAGCGCGATCAGTCAAAAATCATATTGAATGAAGCAAAATTAATGCTGAATAATTCACCGTTAAAGACTAAATTCAAGCTCACACGTGATGCAGTCTTTCATAGAAAAACAGGCAGTTTTATCAAAGCTCTGTCGAAGGAAGACGGACAGAATGGTGATGGTACTAATCCGGCCGGGCTGATTCTGGACGAATATCATCAGCATAAAACAACTGAATTCTATGATCTAGGACTTGGATCTAATACAAAAGAGCCGTTACTGATGATCATTACGACAGCCGGAATGGATCTGACATATCCCTGCTACACACAGGAGTATACATATTGTTCAAAAATACTTAATCCGGATATAGATATTGATAATGATAAATACCTGGTTGATATTTGTGAAGTTGATCCGGAGGATTATAAAGAGAATCTTGAAAATCTGGAAGATGAGAGATTGTGGGAAAAAGCAAATCCGATAAGGATGAGTTACGAAAATGGTAGAGAAAAGATCAGGGATGCATGGAAGGTTGCAAAAAGTATTCCTGAGAAGATGACTGCATTTCTGACAAAGATGCTCAATATCTGGGTACAGGCAAAAGAAAACGGCTACATGGACATGGCAAAGTGGAATGCCTGTGAAGTTTGTGAGATTCCGATTGACACAAAAGGGATGGATGTATATGTCGGATTTGATATGTCAGCAAAGATTGACTTAACTTCAGTGGCATTTGTTATCCCATTTAAGAGTGAAGAACTGGATGAAAATGATGAACCGATTGTGAAATATATTGTATATTCTCATTCATTTATACCGAACAGAGAAAAGCTTTCTGAGAGGAAAGCAAAAGATAAAGTAGATTACGATGCATGGGAACGGCAGGGTTTCCTGACGGTCACTGAGACACCGATTGTTAATCAGGATGCTGTAATGAAATATGTTTTGAATGTATGCAAAGAAAATGGCTGGAAGATACATACATTGTGCTTTGACCCGGCAAATGCAAGTAAATTAATGATGGATCTGTCAGATCAGGGATACGTTGTAGAAGAGGTGTACCAAAGCCATAAATCATTGAATGAATCCACGCAGGGATTCAGAGAACAGGTATATTCAAAAAATATTTTATATATGCATAATCCG
>OLRE01001138.1_pt1 | contig 27319 bp, 27 predicted proteins | sample 1672461 | NCBI WGS metagenome assembly OLRE01 (sample SAMEA3136688, study PRJEB25190) | human gut metagenome | biome: human gut; feature: human-associated habitat; material: faeces | place: Austria | collected 2013
CCCCCGACCAGCTGATTACAAATCAGCTGCTCTGGCCAACTGAGCTACATCGGCATATAGACCAATTTGGATTGCAAAAGTAGGGAAAATAAAATTAACAACCAAAAATTCGATCATTTTATTTTATCACTCCTCTCAAAGAACGTTCTCGGCGATCGAAATCGAACGCGAAATCGGGTGCAAATATAGCACTCTTTCGGGAATTAAAAAATAGTTGCACGGACTTTTTTATCCGGAACGCAGAAAAAGTCGCAAATAAGTCCATACCACAACCAAACCGAAAGCGCAAATCGACGTCCCACTGCAGAAAAATTTAACGGTACAAAGCAGTATTTCACGGCACGTCCTATTCAAATGTCGTCTTAGGACTCCCTCCCCCAAAAGGTGAAATTCATCATTTTATTATGTTATGACAATCGTTATCACACGCTCCGATTTATTCCTAAAAAGATACACGAAATTTCCTCCGATCGACTAATTTTGCCGTATGGAACGTACGAAAGCTGTTTTCAACTGGAGCGGCGGCAAGGATTCCGCCCATGCGCTATGGCGTGCCATCGAATCGCAGCACTACGAAATCGTCGCCCTGCTGACGACCGTCAATCGCGACACCCGCCGCTCGACCATGCACGGGATCCCGTTTCCCCTTTTACAGGCACAGGCCGCAAGCATCGGCATTCCCCTCCATGCGGTCGATCTCACGCCCAAAGGCGATATGGAGGATTATCAGACAGCTATGTCACAAGCCGTCGCGCATTTCAAAGCACAAGGTGTAACGCACTTCATCTTCGGCGACATCTTCCTGCACGACGTTCGCAAATACCGGGAACAGCAACTCGCTCCGCACGGCATCGAAGTCGTCGAACCCCTTTGGGGCCGCAGCTCCGAAACCGTGATGCACGATTTCCTGGCCTCGGGCCTGCAAACCGTCGTAGTAACGACCATGGCCGACGGACTGGGAGCCGCAGCCATCGGGCGGACCATCGACTCCGATTTCATCGCCTCCCTGCCTGCGGGAACGGATCCCAACGGCGAAAACGGAGAATACCACACCTTCTGTTACGACGGCCCGATTTTCCGCACGCCCGTCCGGTTCCGGCTGGGAAGTCCCTTCTCCCGAAGTTACGACATACGTCTCGACGACGGCACGAAGAAAACCTACACCTACTGGTTCGCCGATCTGCAAGAGCCATAAGCCATCTATATCGCCGACACTTCCGATGGTATGCCTTATGGTTACTCCCGGAATCGGCACCGCACAGAACCCGGCTGACCGAAATCCGCACGAACCGCCGCCTCTGACAACCAAGAAAGACCTACACCTATGATAACCAGAATTATCCCGTACCGAAAAATAAGCCTCTGCTTCCTATTACTCGCACTGCTGGCCCCGGTACTCCTGACAGCCGGATGCAACGACACCCAGGAAAATAAAGGGGCACCGGATTCCACGATCCCGTTGCCCGAACCGAAACCGGAGCCGAAAACTTATCCGCTGGTAATTACCGACATCCGAAATCTTCCCCCGAAGACGACTTTCGACCGGATCGCGGTCCAAATCACGGGTGTGGATTGGAGTATCATCGCCACATATGGGGAAGGCAAAACATTAAACATTACAAATAGTTATGAAATCCAACAGCAAAATACACATGTACTACACGGAGGACTCCCCAAAGAGCGCGGGACTATGTCGATTTCAATAAACGGTTCGTGACTCTTCCCGGGTGTGGCAAAGGCGTGTGGGGAGGGGCAGCGCTTCTGTTGAATAAGTGACAAATGCTTGTAATATGCCAACACTATCGAAATACGATTTACGGGCCAAAATCATCCAGGAAATAGCGTCAAAGCATTATGATTACAGGTACTTATACCTTTGTTTTCAACGGTGATTTATATTCTGTTCGTGACAAAGAGATTATCAACAAGTATGAAACTATCAGTTGAAAGAAAAGAAAATTTGTACAATACCGAATGATAATACTTATTGGGAATTTATACCAAATTATGCACGCAATACAATGGTGACAAATGGAAATTTAGAATTTGACGGAGAAAAGTGCATCGTATTGGATAGACAAATATCTATTGGCAATCTACGTACAAGCAAAGCATGGTATTCTTACAGTAACACAACTTTCTCTAAAATAGCAATGAAAGATTATCAAGAGTCTCTATTTCAAGTTTTAGAATATGAGATACAAGACATTTAGGCAAATTCAGAAAGCCCTAATATCATATTCGCCGGTTTCAGATATTCGGACGGCGCCAATGTTGTAGGGACTATCACAGAAAAGATGTAGTTGTTATCGATAATGTTACAGAAAACAAAATCATCAATCTTATTTCGTTGAACTAAATAATAAATAATTATGTAATCACCTTGCTGTAAATAAGTTACAACAAGGTGATTTTTCTATCTCTAAATTATTGGTGTAAAGTTGTATGTAGATGCCTAAATTAAAAAATCTATCTCCATCGACCTTCCTGTTATTCGTAAGTTACTTCAATTTTGCCAATCGTGGATGCACTCGATGCCTTAAATCTAACATATCTGGGAGTGGTTCCCCTCTCATCTTTTTGCCATGTGTAGCTAGCCCCATCGTAAGCACCATCATTCACATCCGTACTCCAAGAACTTATCTTGATAGCAGACCCTGTACCGGGAGTCATAACGATTTTGATGACTTTCTTTTCGTTTTGCCCTTCGATAGTTATTTCTTTATCCGTACCAAGGAATATTCCTGAATTATCCGATTTCCAAGAACCTTTGGTCCTTACAACAAGATTACCGTCTTCTGTCTGAAGTCCGTCCGGAGTACTCGGTTTTTCCGGACTTTCCGCTATTGTTTTGAAATCAAACACAGCCGTATTTGTAGTTTGGCCTGTATCGGGATCAGCCTCGGTAGTCACAGTTGTCGTCGCAGCCAAAGATTTCGTATTTATTTCAGTATCTACAGGATTAGCGATTACTGACACGGTATATTGCGTAGCATATTCAGCCATTTCAAATTGAACAGTCGTCCCCACTACCTCCATTTTCGTCTCCGTTCCGCAGGTTATGTCGTATGAAGCCGAGCCGTCAACTGGACTCCAACTAATCGTAACGGTTCTACCGGATGCCGTTGCCGAAAGTCTGGTCGGCGAGGGTAATGCGGTCAAGGGAGCCGAAAAGCCTCCCATCGAACAATAATAGATATAGACATTACCAGGCAAGGTGGTCAAGTTGAAATAACTCGTACTACCACTACCACTGAGTGCACGTGTAGGCAGGTCTGCCGAATAAATACGCGCAATACCTCCATCGCATGAAATTGTCCAAGAAGCAGCCTTAGTTACATCGGACTGCACGTCCATCATCAATTCATCTTCAGTATTCACCCCAGCATTCAGATACCCCTCCGCCGTTTCCATAGAAAATGTCGTTCGGTCATACCCCTCTTTGAGTGTAATGATTTGCGCATCGGAAGGTAAATCCATGATTTGAAAACTCTCATCTACAACGACCAGTTCATCTGTAGACGCATACCAGCGAGGCTCCAAAGATGTTAAAAATTTATTCTTACTCATCAATCTGGTTTCTCCGGAGAAATTATTCCTGCCAATAACGATCTTATCGCCAAATTTCAGCTCTGAAGTCCGTGTCATCAACTTGTAAACGTCGCGTTTAACAGGTGTCAAACCAGAAATGATGAATTCAGACACACGGGCTGCCTCGAATTTCAATGTTTTATTGGTGAAATCTATTTCTTTCCGATAGATATTGGTTTCGGTTACAACCTCTACCATCAGCTTTTTACCACTAAGATCGGCAGGCATAACAGAAAACCACACCAAATCTTCGCCTGAAGCCATACGTCCGTCCATGGCCAAAGTAAGAGTCTCTGCACTGGAACCATCTGCCGGAGAGTAGTTCACTGAACCATCAAACAGATTGGCCGTGCAACTACCTGCCAGCGTTGTACCCGGCGCCGTAAGAGTGATTGTAGAAATCCTTTCATTGGGGGCAATCCCTTTTAATGTCATTTTAGCGAAGGCTACAACGCGATGAAACGAAAAATTCACCGTATTCTCGACAGCTGTCGCAGCTGATTGGCAGACCAAGAGATCAGCCTGGGGATCAAAGCTAGTTTCAGTTGGTGTCTGCACTGCCGGAATAATAAGGGGAATTTCTGTTAAGGGTACGCCGACAGCAGCTTCCGTTCCTGGATAAAACGCCCAAAAATAACCCGCATACTCACTATCGGCCATTAGTGAGAATACAGCGGCTCCATTATCTTTCACTATATAGTCATCGGCAGTAGAGGCATAACGAGTAATGGCCGCCGCGTTGGATTCTTTGGCATAAAAAACACCTATTCGTTCGCCCGTTTCACTCCAACGAATTTTGCTATTTTCGTCGATATAAGTCCGAGTAGACTCTTTTTCCGCTGTTACGGAAAGCGTCACTATTTTTCCCGGAAAAGAGTTATCCATCGGAGAATCTTTCGTACAAGAACTTGACAGCGAGAACAGGCCCCACACTGCAAGGGCATATATAAAACGATAATTTTTCATATTAGTGTATTCAATTAAAATTCTCCGTAGTCATCGGTTTCCAAATTTTCACCCGGCCAGGTTTCTGTGGCGGAATAACTGCTTTCGGCAAATCCGCGTTCGATTCTCAATTCAATAAACTGCTCCTCGGGCGGACAGTAGAAATTCTTACATTTCGATAGGTCAATAATCTTCATCATACATTGTTGCTTTTAGAATTAAACGATTAATTGTTATTCCAGTTCGGATTGCGATTTGCGCCGAATCCTATTTTTACTTCTTTTGCAATTTTAAGATTTTTTTTGAAAAAATTAATATATTTTTCAAAAAAAGTCTATATTTGTAATGAAAACTTCTAACACTTATTACTTTTTCCAACTTAAAAAATGTTAAAGTATGAAATTTAATTTTACTTATTTATGGGGCTTGGCGGCACTCCTGATGTGCTGCACCTCCTGCTCCGATTCGGATCCTGCTCCAACTCCCGAGGAGGACGAAAGGGTAGCTCTGATCGCCACATTGGAAAATGAGAGAACTTGGCAATCCGGAGACGAGGTTCTGATCAACGGAGTAAAATATACCGTTGAAGAAGGAGTCGGCAGTACAGCAGCCACCATCGAGGTACCCAGGGCCGAACATTACTACGCCGCTTACGACATAGGTACCGGCACGGTGACGGAAAACGTACTCTCGTCGGAATTTACCTCGACACAAAATGTTTCGGCGGATATGGTCCGTCCCATGGTTGCATCAAGCGTCACCCCCGCCCTTTCATTCAAAAACCTGCTGGGATCGCTCCGTCTGAATATTTCGGGTAACAACGGTATAAAAATCACTAAAATAGTACTGACCGCAACTTCAGGCAGCAATCTCGCTGGAAAGTTTTCCGTTGATCTGGCTTATGAGGATACCCCTACGATAGAATGGACCAGTGAAGCATCTTCAACGCTGACCGTCGATTTGGGTAGTCAAGGTATTGAATTGAAAGAAGCAGGAACACCTGTAGATGTATTATTGCCCGCAGCTTCTTACGGAGGATTCTCGGTGACAATATACGACACGGAGAATGGCGTAATGCTCAACGAGAAACTCCCTGCAATCAACATACCTTCGGGAGAAACCGTTTCGACCGATGTAACCTATGAGCCGGGAACGGAGCAGGTGGTTTATCTGAAAGCCAAAGTCGAGAAAGCCGCTGACGGTTCCGATTTCATATGGAACCTCGGAACTTCCATATACGTTAATGGAGAACCCGTTTTATTATATAGTGGCGAGGGAACATCCGAAGCTGAATTTGGTCCCTGCCTCCAAGCCGATTCATACTATGCCTCGACTTCCAGCTCTTCGATCGACGGCATAAGCGGTACGCAGATGCGCGTGAACATTCCTGCCAAACAAGAATATGGGGCTTCCTTGACAGCCCTCAATCCGGCTGTTGCAACATCGACTTCCACGGACCTGAACTTCCGCTATGTCGCAGGTGTCGTCAAACTGAATGTTTCGGGTCCACATGCAATACGTAAGATCGAGTTACTGGGCAAAGACAACCGACGTTTGGCCGGTGATGGCATGATCAACATGACAGCATCGGATTTCGCCTTCTCTTTCAATGCCGACGCTTCGAAATCCATTACTCTCGATTGTGGAAAATCGGGAGTTTCCACCGAGTCTGGACACGAGTTTAGTTTCGTATTGCCCGCCGGCGACTATAGCGAAGGTTTCAACCTTGTCCTAACGGATAATATCGGCCTCGTATTCAACTATGAACTTAACGGAGTTACGGTCAATCGCAATGAAATCACCTCTTTGGGTGCTATAGAATGGCCTGGAGGACAAGAAGGTATGAATGATTTGAGCGCCTATGGTGCAGCGAACTGCTATATGGTGCATGCAGCCGGAACCTACTCTTTCCGGACGCGGCGAATCGACAATACTCCAATTCAGAATATCGCAAAAGCAGATTGGCTTTGGGTATCGCGCTTGGGTACGACCGAGAGTAACGAACTCATTTCAGATATCTCATATGCCGACGGCGTAATTTCATTTACAGCATCTGCAAATAGAGGAAATGCACTGATCGCTGCATTTGACGAACAGGGAAATATTGTCTGGTCTTGGCATATCTGGATGACCGATCTGCCGGAAACGTTTGACTACGAGAACAACCCCGTCTATCAAAGCGGAGGCAAAACAGACGGATTCTATGTCATGGACCGCAACTTGGGAGCAACGGACATCAAGGGGACAGAATCCTACGGTCTCCTTTACCAATGGGGCCGTAAAGACCCGTTCATCGGCGGCAAAGCCAATGAAACGGTCGCTTTCGAAAACAGTACAAAACAGACTGTTTGTAACCCAGCCTATAGCCAAGCAAAATGGGTAGCTTCGGAATGTACAAAAGAAACTGGTTCCGTTGAGTATGCAATTTCCCAGCCGATGCATTTCATGTACGGCGACCAAACCAATAACCAGGCCAACTGGCTGGATCCGGCAAATATCGAATCAAACTGGAGCTACGATGCAGACAAATCGTTGTGGCGTCCTTTCTCGAAAAGTAACTACGATCCATGTCCTCCTGGGTACCAAATTCCTCGTAAAGGCGTGTTCAGCAAGGTACAGAATCGAGCGGAGCGAGTTCCTAACGAAGGAATAAAATATACGACTGATGCAGGAGCAGAGACTTTCTTCCCATTCCAAGGCTATCGCAGTGCACATCCTTCCGATAAAGGGATCCTGATAGATGTAGCAGGAGAAGATGCCGCGATTAGTACTTGGTGTAGTGAATTATCGGTTAATCAGCGAGCTTGGATCTTCTTTGTTTCGTGGCCATTGTTAGATAATGACACAATGGATGATTCTTGGGGCTATGGCAATTCCATTCGCTGCGTGAAAGCCTACTACGAATAATCAAAATTGGGAAATTCATTTTTATTTCTCCGGAATCTCAGCGATTAGCGGGGATTCCGGGGAAATAATTGATAAATAATAAATTTTCACACAAACATGAAAAACCTTTTTTTTTCATTTATTTACATTTGTTTGACCGGAATTATATTGTTGGCGGCCCCAGGCTGTAGCAATAATGACGAAGAACCACCAAAGAAGGATGACGACAAAGTGAATTACTCGTTGAGCGTAAGACCAGATAAATTGGAATTCCCAAGTGCGAAGCAGACAGTGGAAGTAACTGTTACTACTGATGGTCCTTATTGGGAGTACACGAATAACATCTCGTGGCTGGAGATCGAACGCACAGAAACGGGATTTTCCGCAACAGCAAAAGCTTATTCCGGCGACGAGGCGCGTACAGGGGCCCTGACGGTTTATGTCATATCCGAATCTGGCGATATCGCAGCAAAGCAGAATATCCCCGTTTCGCAAGCTTCACCCAGCGAGACTCCCGACGGTATGGTTGTCTTTGATGATAGTACCTTCAAGAATTTTATGCTCTCCTATTATGACCAAGACTATGATGGTGCAATTTCACCTGAAGAAGCATTGCGTGTGACGGAACTCTCTCTCGGATTTGACGAGGAGGACGAGGAAGCAGTGCCGATCACTTCACTAAAAGGAATCGAATACTGCAAAAACCTGATCAATCTGGAATGCGACTTCAATGCCATCACCTCCCTCGATTTGAGTGGGTTGGACAAACTCGAATACGTAGATTGTTCCTACAACCTTATCAAGACGGTGAATCTTTCAGGATGTACTTCTCTCAAGCAATTTTACGGCAATATGAATGAAATCGGAATTCTCGATTTTCAAGAATGTCCGAATTTACAACTCATACAAGCTTACAAGAATAAACTAACATCTTGCGACGTAGGCGAAATGTCAAATCTCGTTTATCTTGATGTAAGTCAAAATCAACTTACGACTTTAAATATATCCAACTGTTCAGAAATGCTAATTGTGAACTGCGGTTCGAACAAATTGGCGGCATTGGACCTCTCCGGATTGGAAAAATTGACTTCATTGGGATGTTACAACAACAATCTTACAACACTTGATACATCGAAGTTGCCAGAATTGAGTTTCTTAGAATGTTATGCCAATAGTCTTACGACACTCGATCTGACAACCAATTCGAAAATTGCGACATTGCACTGCCAGAACAATCTGCTTGAAACCCTAAAAATAGAGACCTGCAAGAATCTTACATCGATCAATTGCAGCCAAAATAGTTTGGAAGGAGAACTCGACCTCTCGGGCCGGACAGAACTCCGAAAGATTGATTGTGGCAATACTTTTCTGACGAAATTGAACCTGACCGATTGTGCAAAAATCGAGACATTAGACTGCAACAATGCGAATTTTTCCGAGTTGGACGTCACAGGACTGCCCGCAATGACCGAGTTAAATTGCAGAGACAACACGTTGACAACTCTGGATGTCAGCAACAATTTGAATCTGGAGACCCTTTACTGTCAAGGCAATCCACTGACCAAATTGTGGCTGTCTGAAGGACAATCGATTTCCACACTGGTAATCGACAATCCGGATGCAATCGACTATAAATAAAACGCATCTGTCTTTATAATACGTCCGTTTCCTTTAGAGGAAACGGACGTATTATTTTTGTGTAATCTAAAATAATATACAAAATTAGGAACAAAAAACCATTCAATCCACAAGACGTAGCTTTGGTCTGTGTTTTTTATACGATACCCGCCAAGGAATAATGCAGAACCGAAACATAGACAACAGACAAAAAACATCTATGAAAGTCGTTAATCCTGCAAGGGCATGCCCCATTTCTCAATTGGCAATACTTCCATATCCGTAAATTCTGTCCTCTGCCTCATAAATTCCAACTAGCAGGGGCTCCCATCGCATCCTTGCTCCCATCGGAAAAAAGTATTACTACGCGAACGCACTTCTCCGACCACAATTCGAACAGACATGAGCGGAAACTATTTATACCATTTAAAAGTAGATACTATTTGAATTGGCGGACTTCCATAAAGAACCGACTATAAACAGAGAGTGAAACACCCTCAATTTGAAAACAATCAGGAGGTTCCAACGTCCTGTTAAAATACATAACAGCAACATTTTCAGGAAAATTATTAGCTCCAATCTCTCTCTTTTCTAAAACAGGAAGAAAATAGCAACCCAGCATTGGAAACTACTATTTCATCATTATTGCATCACGACGCTACCGCTGTGTCCAAAGTCCGTTCACCTTATGACGGATCACCAGCATATCGATCAACACTACCGCCCCGACCACGAGGATCCCGGCCAGAAGCATTCCCCAGATACCGGGCGCCGCATAATCCTCACCGAGCATTCGTACCATCGGGAGGTATTTCGACCGCACCCAAACGACCACCGGCACGGCGCACGCCAGCACCGACAGGTTCAGCCCCAGCGCCAGCAACTGATAGGGCCGTGCCACCTGCGCAGGCGTATAGCCGAGCATCAACAGGTCTTCGAGCTTCTTCAAGTTCTTTTGCAGCATCAGGAAAATACTCAACAACAGAATGAAGAAGGAGAGTACGGTAATCAACAGCCCCACGCCGACCACCACCCCCGTCGCCATGCGCAGAAAGTAGCTCGCCCGGCCTTCGTCGCCGGCACCTCCTTCGATCTGGTAGCGGTGGAGCGCAAGGTATTCATGGAGCCGGTCGTCCGCAGCGTTCCGCACCTCCAGAATGATCCGCGAAGGATCGACCGCAGGTTTATCGGCGAACCGACGGTTCGACCAACGGATAAATTCCTCCGGAACGAGGATCGTATTCAGGCGGTTGGAAAAAGCCACGACACGCCCCTTGAGATTTCGGAACTGCCCCCGTCCCGAAAGATCCAGATCGAGGGTAATACCCCGCACGAGATCTTCGCTCACCTGCGGCAATCCGCGCGTCGAAGCGAATCCGAAATTATAAAGATTCAGATAATTGCGAGGCAGAATGATCGGCACGAACTCGCTCCCCTCCTCGAAACCCCACTCGTCGCTCCGGACATCGAGGAAACGGTCGGGTACGCTCTCGAAAAACAGGTAGGTCCGCATGCCGATCCCCGCCAGCGAAATCCCGCCCATCACGCTGTAACGTGCCGGCGTAAACTCGCCCAGCGCCTCCGTGAAGGGCTGCTCCGCAAGTTCGGCCAGCTCCGTCTGCGTGAAGGAGGTCTTTCCGATGCCGGCCCCTTCGACCTCTTTGGTAAGAATGATGAAATCGTTGTCCAGGAACGAATCGGGCACCTGGAGCGCAGGCGTCACATCCCGGTAAAGCTGTACGGCCGTAAGCACGATCGCCACGCCGACCAGATTGGTCACCAGAAAGCCCGCCAACTGCAACACGCTGACGTGCTGACGGAGTAATTGCCAGATCAGTTTCATAGCGAAAAGACTTTATCGTACTCGATCTCGAAACGCTTGCCTACCGAGGTGACGATGACCCCCGTGCCGTTCGTCCGCACCTCTTCCAGAAGAATTCCGGCCATGACCGCAGCATTCCGCTCGTCGAGGTGGCTCATCGGCTCGTCCAGCAACATGAAATCCGCCGGCTGACAAAGCATCCGAATGAAAGCCACGCGCTGCTGCTGCCCGAAGGAGAGTTTCGACACCGAAGTTTCCCGCTTCTCGGCAATACCCAGCGCCTCGAACAACCGGGCAATCTCCGCCTCGGAGCGGCGGCCCGTCAGGTTGTTCTTCAGACGCACATTATCCACGGCGCTCAACTCCGGAAAAAGACGCAGTCCCTGGAACATCATCGCAAGCGAACGGCAGCGCAGGCCGCTCCACTCCCCGACGCTCAACTCGCGAATATCCCGGTCATCGAAAAGAATCGTTCCCGAATAATCGCGCCGGTAGCCGTACAAATAGCCACAAAACGACGACTTTCCCGATCCCGAAGCCGCTTCGACCAGATATACACGTCCCTTGTCGAACGTTACATCCCTCCGCCAAATCTCCGACCCCACGGGCGGATTATCCGCAAAAACATCCGGCAGCACCTGCCGCAATCCGATTTTATCCATCGTCCAATCTCCTTCTTCATTCACCCCGCCGGGCAGGAAGGCGAACCCGCCCACGAGCCGGGAACATTACGACGACTGCGCGGCAGGCGAAATGCCAGCCGCGCAGAGTCGAATGATCGATCCTTTTTCTCCAACATGGGCAGCACGAAACTCGACCGCACTCGCCGTCCACGTCGAACGAAATATCAAAATATCGCCTCGCACAGCCGCCGCTATTCCGGGAAAAACCCGTTAATCCGCAAAACGACTGTCCGGACTCTTCCGACTTAAAACATAGTCGCCGCGAACATCTGGGCAAAGCCCTCGATGGTCTTGTAAAGAACCTCGGCGGCATTCTTATCCTTATCCGTCATATTCAGGACAAGCTCGCCCTGACGCTCCGTACGGCCGGTGATCTCCAGCGTATCGAACAGCGAAAGCGCCATGAGCGATGCGGCTGCCGACTGATCGAGCCGGTTCTGTGCGATCAGGCTCTCGATCAGGCTGCGCACGGCCGGGAAATCGACAAACATCGTACCGTAAGAGCCTCGGAACAGTTTGCCGACCTCGGCCTCGTATGCAGAGGTCTGTGCTCCGGTCAGGAATACCAGGGCGTCGGAATCGGTCGTCGCATAGAACGTATTGTCGTTCAAACCGAAATAGATCGTCGTATTGGCATCCGGGCTCAACGCATACTGGCCGGGAGCCATCTCCTGCATCGGCACGGGAATCATCCCTTTGATCGTTTCCATGATCGCCGGATCCTTCAGCTCCGCGATCAGCGAAAGCTCCGGCATCCGGCCGTTGTCCGTCATCCCGTGGAACGACAAAGCGATGTCGCCGTCGATCGCCTCCATGATCGGCTTCACCTGCGGAGCCATGGCGAAGACCATCGAATACATCGGAATTTTCTGAAGCATTTCGTAAGTTCTGGTGCCGTCCATACTGCCCGCGAGCGTCGCTACATTCTCCGCAGGCAGCATCTTCAGAAAATCGCCGTCCATCTTACGCTGAGCCGCCACCATCTCCATATACTGTTTTTCGGCCTCCTTGTCGCTGAAGAGAATCCGCGCCTCGGCCACGATCTTACCCTTCTCGAAATCGACCGGCATCGCCATCGACATCTTGTTCAGGAACTCGAAACCCGACAATCCGGCCGTGCCGATCTGCTCTCCGGCTACCGCCATAACCGAACCGTAATCCATCACGAACTTCATATCGCTGGGACGCTCGATGGCCTGTGCCAGCTGCGAATTGCCCATCAGACTCTCTGTTTTCTTCTGGGCGAAGAGCTTCTTGGCGGCAGCTTTCGCCTGATCATTGTCAACGGGAGCGGTATAGACCAAAAGGGCCGTTTCGTCATAAGCGACGACAGGCATATCCGCGCCCTGCGTATTGGCAAGGAAGGTGATTCCATCCTCTTCGAACGAGGTGAAACCGCTCTTCTGCGAAAGCCAGCCCAGGAAACTATCGAGCTTCTTGCGATCACCCACCTTGAACAAACCGCCGACCGTAGGATTGCCTGTCTGCGACGCATTCTCCATCGTCACGAACATAAACACGTCGCTGCCCACATCCAGCCCCGTTTCCGAAGGATGCGCCAACAAAAAGAGGATGCGTCCGCGCTCCTCTTCGGGCGCATCGGCCAAAGCTTGCTCGGCCATCTTATAATAAACGCTTTGGGTAAAATCGCCGACCTGCGCTTTCCGGGACAGGGATTCGGGATTGATCGAAACGACCACGAAAGAGTCGGCCGGCAGCATCTCGCGGTAATCCTTACCGCCACACGATGCGAGCATCAGCGCCACGAGCGCTATGCAGAAGAAGTAGAGTTTTTTCATATCGGTATTTTTATAATTGTGTTATCAATCCATTGACAATCCGGGATAAACCTATTCTATTACCTTCACGCCGAAACGCAACCGGACCGAATCGAAATCCGCCTGCGGCAAATAGGCTGCAAAGCAATATCCGGGTTTATTCACGCCTTACCGGGGCATACCCCGTGTTTTGATATTACAAATATAAATAAAAAATCAATTCGACAACCGGGTATTCACACAATTATCGACCCCGAACAGATATTTTTCCATTTAACGGGCGCAAGCTGCCCGAACAGCGTCGAACAAACTCGAAACCCCGGACGAACAACGGGTACGAATACAGCGAAAGGCACCCTGCATCGGCACCTTTCGCTCTCCCGCATCGAATCAAATGGATATTGGCACCTCTTATCGGCAATATGCAGCCTCCAACGTGCATTTGCAACAACGGCAGCCTGGCCGCCCGAGGTCTTATTGATTAACTAATGATAAAAATTCGGCATCATTGCACCGATTCGGCCGCTATTTCCTGCCGCCGATTTTTTTAGCGATCAAACGGTCCACCGAATAATTTCCGGGACCCGCGATATACATCAAGACGAAAATCGCCAGATAAACCAGTGCCAGCTCTTTCACCGCAAACGGATCTGCGCCGTGAATAACGAAAAATGCAATGCACATGGTAAAGATCATCGGGATCAATGCCAGCCGGTAAAACGCACCGACGATAAATCCCAGAGAACAGATCACTTCGCCGAAGATTGCCAGCGACAGCGAAGCACTGCTGCCGATCCCGAGCGGATCGGGAAACATCGTGGACATCGTATCGAAATTACTCCACTTGGCGATGCCATGCGAAAACAACAGTCCGCCGAAAATCATGCGGGATGCCAACAAAATGCCCGATGCCTTCGCAGAACAACTTTTCGCAGGAAATAAAAATCTCAATACAGTTCTCACAATCAGTCTTTTTTATAATTGAATAGATCATTACAAAGACAATGCCAAAAAATAATTCGGAATCCGCATTGTATCCGAAGATTCCCTTCGAAAAGAAAATTCAGAGAAGGTCATGACTATAACCGCCACGGCAAGCGACAGACAATCGCCTCTCCCGACAACGTCTCGACACACGAAACAGAGCCGGGATAAAACCGCACCTCATACAAAGTTTCCAAGATAAAAAAGGAATCCCCGAAAACGAGGACTCCTTGTTATGGCGATTTGATTTCCTTTCCAGCTGAACGGCTATTCGAATACTCCCGTATAGCTTTGCGGAGTGATTGCCCGCAACTCCTGCTTCACACTCTCGGCCACGTCGAGCGATTCGATGAACTCGGCGATCGATTCCCGGGTAATGTGTGCGTTGGTGCGGGTGAGGGCCTTGAGCGCCTCGTAAGGCGAGGGATAACCCGCCCGGCGCAACACGGTCTGGATACCTTCGGCCACGACTGCCCAGTTGTTTTCCAAATCGCGGTCGAGCGCCTCGCGGTTCAGGAGCAGCTTATTGAGCCCCTTGAGCAGCGACCGCAGGCCGATGAGCGAATGGGCCATCGGCACGCCGACGTTGCGCAACACGGTCGAATCGGTCAGATCGCGCTGCAAACGCGACAAGGGCAGCTTCGAGGCAAGATGTTCGTAAATCGCATTGGCGATGCCGAAGTTCCCCTCGGCATTCTCGAAGTCGATCGGATTCACTTTATGAGGCATCGCGCTCGAACCCACCTCGCCGGCCTTGATCCGCTGCTTGAAATACTCCATCGAAATATACATCCACATATCGCGGCAGAGGTCGATCAGCACGGTGTCGATGCGTTTGAGGTTATCGAAAATCGCCGCTAGGTTGTCGTAATGCTCGATCTGGGTCGTATATTGCGAACGCTCCAGCCCCAGGCGGTCGTTCACAAATCCATTGGCAAAAGCCACCCAATCCACCGCAGGATAAGCTACGTGATGCGCGTTGAAATTGCCCGTCGCACCGCCGAACTTGGCAGGCACGGGCAGCGTGCGCAGTTGCGCCAACTGCTTCTCAAGCCGCTCGACGAAGACCAGCATCTCCTTACCCAAACGGGTGGGCGACGCAGGCTGGCCGTGCGTACGGGCCAGCATCGGCACGTCGTGCCATTCGCGGGCCATCTCCCGAAGCCGGTCGAGCACCTCGGCCACTGCGGGGAAGTAAACCTCCGCGAGCGCATCCTTAATAGTCAGCGGAATGGAGGTGTTGTTGATGTCCTGCGAAGTGAGGCCGAAATGCACGAACTCCTTGTAGGCCGAAAGGCCGAGCGCATCCATCTTCTCCTTCAGAATATATTCGATCGCCTTGACGTCGTGGTTGGTCGTGGCTTCGATCTCCTTGACACGCAGCGCATCCGCCTCCGAGAAATCGAGGTAGAGCGCCCGCAGCGCTTCGAATTTCGACTTTTCAACCCCGGACAGTTCCGGCAGCGGCAACTCGCACAGGGCGATGAAATATTCGACCTCGACCCGAATGCGGTAGCGAATCAGGGCATACTCCGAAAAATAATCGGCCAGTTTCTCCGTTTGATTTCGGTAGCGACCGTCCACGGGAGAAATGGCAGTAAGTTTGTTCAACAACATAATATTCCGATGCAGATTTGATTTTAGGCTTCAAAATTAGCACTTTTAATCGAGAAATCACACCGATTCTCCGGGAATGACCGATTTTTTCTACCTTTATAGAAGGCGGATATCGGTGTTTTCACTACCTTTTGGGAAAGCCGGAAGCCACTCGACATAAAAAATAAACCCGTTTATTTTATTCTGTCCTCGTTTTCACTACCTTTGCAACACCTTATATCAATGACACTGAATCAATGAATCTACTGATAGCAATCATCGACGGAATCGTCGGCTTCATCCGGCGCAATCCGCTTTTCTGTCTGCTGATCTTCCTGCTGGCGCTCTTTGCCCCTTCGGTATTGGGCGGTATCGCCATGTTCGTTCTCTATGCACTCCTGGGCCTGGTCGTGCTGGCCATTATCCTCCTTCTCTCCTTCCGCTGGAGAATTTACCGCATGCGGAAAGACCTGGAAGATCAATTCGGCGGTCAGGGCTTCGGTCCCGGAGGATCCGGCGGTCCTGCCGGCAATGCCCGCGAAGGCGAAATCCATATCCGCAAAACGAAAGGTGCCGGTGAAAAACGCGTCCGCAAGGACGTGGGCGACTACATCGAATTCGAAGAAGTCCCCGCAACAGAAACCGACAAAAACAACCCGGACAAGCAGTAAAAAACGTTATGCTGAAAATCTTCGAACTGATCGGCCGTTACTTTATCCTGATGGGCAAGGTCTTCTCCCGGCCGGAGAAGCGGGCGATCTACCGCCGTCGCATCATCTATGAAATGGAGTCGCTGGGACTGAACTCGATCGGCCTGACGGCGATCATCTCCGTTTTCATCGGTGCGGTCATCACGCTCCAGATGTCGATCAACCTCGAATCGCCGTTCATCCCCAAATACATTATCGGCTACGCCACGCGCGAGACGATGATCCTCGAGTTCTCCTCGACGGTCGTAGCCCTGATCCTGGCCGGCAAGGTAGGGTCGAGCATCGCCTCCGAAATCGGCACGATGCGCATTACCGAACAGATCGACGCCCTGGAAATCATGGGTGTCAATTCGGCGTCGTACCTGATCCTGCCGAAGATCGTCGCAACCGTGCTTTTCTTCCCCTTCCTGGCGATCCTGAGTATCCTGATCGGTATTGCGGGCGGCTACCTGATTTCAGCGCTGACGGGCATCATGATTCCCGACGACTACGTGCAGGGCCTGCTGTACGACTTCCGACCCTACTCGATCACCTACACACTTATCAAGATGGCCGTTTTCGCCTTCATCATCACCTCGATTTCGGCCTTCTACGGCTACTACGCCAAGGGCAACTCGCTCGAAGTGGGGGCCGCCTCGACCAAGGCGGTCGTGGCCAGCTCGATCGTCATCATGATCTTCAACCTGATTCTCACCCAAATCCTGCTTATATGATCAAGGCAGACCATATCTCGAAATCCTTCGACGGACGCGTCGTTCTCGACGACGTCAGCGTCGAGTTCGACACCGGCACGACCAACCTGGTGATCGGCAAGAGCGGCTCGGGCAAGACGGTGCTGCTCAAATGTCTGGTGGGCCTGCACGAAGTCGATTCCGGCAGTATCTGGTACGACGACATCGACTTCACGGCCCTCGGATTCAAGGAGCGAAAGGCGATCCGCCGCGATATCGGCATGCTCTTCCAGGGCGGTGCGCTGCTCGACTCCTCGACCGTCGAGGAGAACGTCAAGCTTCCGCTCGACCTCTTCACCGAGCAAAGCGAAAAGGAGAAGATGGAACGGGTCGATTTCTGCCTCCAGCGCGTGCGGCTCAACGGAGCCAATCACCTCTACCCCGCAGAACTGTCGGGCGGTATGATCAAGCGTGCGGCCATCGCCCGGGCCATCGTGCTGAATCCCAAATACCTCTTCTGCGACGAACCCAACTCGGGCCTCGACCCCCAGACTTCGATCGTGATCGACAACCTGATCCACGAGATCACCCAGGAATACGGCATCACCACGATCATCAACACCCACGATATGAATTCGGTCATGGAGATCGGCGAGAAGATCGTCTATATCCACGAAGGACGCAAGTGGTGGGAAGGGACCAAAGAGGAAATCCTGCACGCCCGCAACAGAGAGCTGAACGATTTCGTCTTCGCTTCGGCCATGGCCAAACGAGCCAAACAGATGACTCCCGACGGAGAATAACGAGCTGATACGCCTGACGATCGGAAGGCCGGAAAGTTTTCCGGCCTTCCGCCGTATTCTGGCGAAATATTTGCGAGTATATTTGTTTATAAAGGATAAAGTGTATAATTTTGTTCTTCAGAAAGGGAAGATCAACTAACGAATATTTACCTAAAATAAAAATACGTCATGTCAAAAATCAAAGTTGGTATCAACGGTTTCGGTCGCATCGGCCGGTTGGTATTCCGGGCTGCCTGCACCCACGCAGACACTATCGAAGTAGTAGGCATCAACGACCTCATTCCGGTCGATTATATGGCCTACATGCTCAAATACGACTCGGTACACGGTCGTTTCGACGGTACGGTCGAGGTAAAGGGCGACAAGTTGGTGGTTAACGGACACGAGATCCGCGTAACCGCCGAGAAAGATCCCGCGAACCTCAAGTGGAACGAAGTAGGCGCAGAATACATCGTTGAATCGACCGGTCTGTTCCTGACCCGCGAAAAGTCGGAGGCCCACCTGAAGGCCGGCGCCAAATACGTGGTTATGTCGGCCCCCTCGAAGGACGACACCCCGATGTTCGTATGCGGCGTGAACGCCGACACCTATGCCGGTCAGGATATCGTATCGAACGCATCGTGCACGACCAACTGCCTGGCTCCGCTGGCCAAGGTCATCAACGACAAGTTCGGCATCATCGAAGGTCTGATGACTACCGTACATGCGACTACCGCTACGCAGAAGACCGTAGATGGTCCTTCGATGAAGGACTGGCGCGGCGGCCGTGCGGCAGGCGGCAACATCATTCCCTCCTCGACGGGAGCAGCCAAGGCCGTAGGCAAGGTAATCCCCGCGCTGGCTGGCAAGCTGACCGGCATGTCGTTCCGTGTTCCGACGCTCGACGTGTCGGTAGTCGATCTGACCGTGCGTCTGGAAAAGGCCGCGACTTACGACGAGGTGAAAGCCGCCGTTAAACACGCTTCGGAGAACGAACTCAAGGGTATTCTGGGTTACACCGAGGACGACGTGGTTTCGACCGACTTCACGAGCGATCCCCGCACGTCGATCTTCGACGCCAAGGCCGGTATCGCCCTGAACGACCACTTCATGAAACTGGTTTCGTGGTACGACAACGAATGGGGTTATTCGAACAAGATCATCATGCTGATCGGCAAGATGGCCGCATACAACAATAAATAATCCATCGTTATCCGGATAAAAAGAGGAGTTCCGAAATTTCGGAGCTCCTCTTTTATTTTTAATTACGACCGCAACGGGTTTAGAACGGAAGCTGGAAAATCGAGGCCATAGACGCATCGAACTGCGGAGCCGGTCCGCATCACGGCCGCGACACCTTGAGCTCGATCGACGCCCCGCCCCACTGGTTGATAGGATACTCCTTATCGAGCACGACCCGGTCCCCATAACGAATCCGCACCTGCAACGGGAACGGAGGATGTCCCCCGATTTCGTTGTCGCGGGGCAGTGTATGAGGGATCACATAAATATAGAGCACGATACGCTCGCACGGAACGGTTTCGAGCGCAAGCCTGCGAGACAGGTCCAACCCTTCCGGCGGCGCCTCCAGATTATCCCCCATCTCGGCCACCCGGCTCTCGGCCGAGGCAAAGCCGATACGGTTGTCCGCAGCATCGAACGCCCCGCACATCAGCGCGGCATTGTAACGCCACCACTGGTCGAAGCTGCTCCGAATTTCGACGGTAAATTTTTCAACGGATTTCATCACAGGACAAATATAACTTTTTTATCAGTACACACAGCGGATCGCCGCGACAATATTTCTGCGGCGTACCCCCGACGAACACCGTACGGCCATGCTCCGGCCTGCACACTTCGAGAGGACTCGCTAAAACAGACGAAACCTTTGGTACTTTTCCGTTTTTTTCATAACTTTGCAGACTAGAAGTATCGAAATGAATGCCGCACGGAAATATTTCATCGCCTGGAAAGGCCTCTCGGAGGGAGAACATACGTTCGAATTCGAAGCGGGCGACGATCTGTTCCGGCTTTTCGAGAACAGCGAAATCAAAGGCGGGCACTGCAACGTAAAGGTGAATCTTTTACGGGCGGCACGTCAGCTTCGTCTCGGAATTTCGATCCGGGGCAGCGTAGCGGTGGAATGCGACCGTTGCCTGGGCGATTGCTCCGTTCCGATCGATTACGACGGGGAATTGCTGGTGAAGTTCTCCGACGAAGTCCGCGAATACGACGGAGACACCTTATGGCTCTCGCCTTCGGAGGATTTCGTGGATCTGGCGCAATATATTTACGAAAGCATCGTCCTTTCCCTGCCCTACCAGCGGGTGCACCCCGACGGGGAGTGCGATCCGGATATGTTGGGACGCTTCCGCATCGTTTCCGAGCAGGAGTTCGAAACGATCGAAAACGAGACGCAACAGCGGGAAAGCGAGGGCTCGGGTTCCGGACAATGGACCGAACAACTGTCCGCCATCAAACAGCAGATGGAGCAGGAAGAAAAAAACAAGAAACATTAAACTAATAATTGATAATACAAAATGGCACATCCTAAACACAAAATCTCGTCAACCCGCCGCGACAAGCGCAGAACGCACTACAAAGCGGTCGTTCCCACGGTCGTAACCTGCTCGAACTGCGGTGCATCGGTTCTTTATCACCGTGTATGCCCCGAGTGCGGGTTCTATCGCGGCAAGCTGGCAATCGAGAAGAAAGCGGCGGAATAATCTCCGCCGCCGGGTCCCTTTCGGATTTTCAGCCGAAAGAGCGTAATCTATTTTACTAACCAAATCTCAGATTATGTTAAAGATTGGTGTAGATGCCATGGGAGGCGATTTCGCCCCGGAGGCAGCAGTCAAAGGCGCCGTAATGGCCGTCGATGCAATCGGCGACGAATGCCGGATCGTACTCTTCGGCGACGAGGATCGGATTCGGGCAGTCCTGAAAGCGGAAAACTGTGCGGCGGACCGGTTCGATATCGTACATACGACCGAGGTGATCGAAATGGGCGACCATCCGGCCAAAGCCTTCCAGCAAAAGACCAATTCAAGCATCGTCGTCGGGTTCGGTTATCTGGCCAAAGGACTCATCAACGGCTTCGCCAGCGCCGGCAGCACCGGAGCGATGATGGTGGGTTCGATGCAGGCCGTCAAGCCGATCGAAGGCGTGATACGTCCCACGATCTCCACGGTCGCTCCGACCGTCACGGGCGGGAAAGTCCTGCTGCTCGACGTAGGTCTGAACGTCGATTGCAAGCCCGAAGTATTGGCTCAATACGGCATTATCGGTTCGATTTACGCCCAGGCTATGCTCGGGATCCGGAATCCCCGGGTCGCGGTACTGAATATCGGAGAGGAGGAAACCAAAGGCAACGCCCAAAGCAAGGCGGCCTATGAACTGATGAAAGAATCCGAAGAGTTCAACTTCGTCGGCAACGTCGAAGGTTCTCACCTCTTCTCGGGGCAGGTAGCCGACGTGATCGTCTGCGACGGTTTTGTCGGCAATACGCTGCTGAAAACCGTAGAGGGGCTTTTCCGGATCAACAAAGCGCTTAAAATCCCCGAAACTCCGTTCTGGAGGGATATGAACTACGAATACGTGGGCGGCACGCCGGTACTCGGTGTCAATGCCCCGGTAGTCATCGGACACGGATGTTCTTCGGCGCTGGCAATCAAAAATATGATTCTTACGACCGAACGTTGCGCCCAAACCGGCGTGACCGCGAAGTTGCAGAATGCTTTCAAAAACTAAACCGCTCCCCGAATGAAGAAAATTACAGCGGCAATTACAGGTGTAGGGGCCTACCTGCCTGATTATCTGCTTACCAACGACGAATTAAGCCGAATGGTGGACACTTCCGACGAGTGGATCATGACACGCATCGGCATCAAAACCCGCCATATCCTCAAGGGAGAGGGGTTGGGTACATCTTATATGGGCGCACGCGCCATCAAAGACCTGCAGGAAAAAACCGGGGTTAATCCGCTGGAGATCGACATCGTGATCTGCGCCACGGTTACCCCGGATATGTTTTTCCCCTCGACGGGCAATCTGATCGCCGACCAGGCCGGTTGTAAAAACGCTTTCGCCTACGACATTTCCGCTGCATGCAGCGGCTTCCTGTTCGCCCTGACGACAGGGTCCCAATTCATCGAAACGGGCTATGCCAAAAAAGTAATCGTCGTCGGCGCCGACAAGATGTCCTCGATCGTCGATTACAAGGACCGCAACACTTGTCCGATTTTCGGCGACGGCGCAGCGGCCGTATTGCTGGAACCCAACAAAGAGGGTTACGGCGTCATCGATGCGATCCTCCATTCGGACGGTTCGGGCGAACAACACCTCTATATGAAAGCAGGCGGCTCGCGCTATCCCGCTTCCGAAGAAACCGTGCGCAACAACTGGCACACGATCACCCAGGACGGGCCGGCCGTTTTCAAGGCAGCCGTATCGAACATGGCCGACGTATCGGAGGAGATGATGCAACGCCACCATCTGACCGCCCAGGACATCCGCTATCTGGTACCCCATCAGGCCAACCTGCGCATCATCGACGCAACGGCCAAACGTATGGGATTGGGACGCGAGAAATGTATGATCAATATCGACCGCAACGGTAACACGACCGCAGCGACGATTCCGCTCTGCCTGTATGAATACGAAGCGGCTCTCTGCAAAGGGGACAACCTGATTCTGGCGTCGTTCGGCGGCGGATATACGTGGGGTTCCATCTATGTAAAATGGGCTTACGACGGCGAAAACTGCTGATTTTTCAAACGAAATACCTTCAAACGATGCCCGACTAAAGTCGGGCATCGTTTATTGTTTTCCCCTATGTCGATATCAAATAATCGTATAAAAAATCTGCACGAAATAGACGTTATTTGCTTATATTTGCATAAAGTAAAAGCTTCCGGGCGATGGCCGGTTCCGCCTCGTTTTAGACTTGCACTATTTTTGCAGGGTAAAGCGATTGACGAAGCAACGACAAAACCGGAGTTCCGGAACTCTCCGACCGAAAAAGAGAAATGTTTCGCTCGGCATTTTCAACGAACGACAGCTGCGGAAGAGTTCGCGGAAAATAACGGAAAAACAGGAAATTTAACAATTTAACAAAAATAGTTATGATCAGCAAGAAATTACAAGACGCACTCAATGCGCAAATCAATGCCGAAATGTGGTCGGCATATCTCTATCTGTCTATGTCGGTCGAGGCGGAATCGAAAGGCCTCAAAGGTTTCGGCAACTGGTTCTTTATCCAATTCCGCGAGGAACAGGATCACGCCCGCATTCTGATGAACTATCTGCTCGCACGCGGCGGACAGGTTCTGCTGGCTCCGATCGCCGAAGTGAGAACATCGTGGGGAAGCCAGCTCGAGGCTTTCGAAGATACGCTGGCTCATGAAAAGAAGGTTACGGCAATGATCAACAACCTGTACGACATGGCTGTTACAGAGAAAGACCATGCAACGGCAAGTATGCTCAAATGGTTCATCGACGAACAGGTCGAGGAAGAAGAGAGCGCCACGACGATCATCGACTCGCTCAAGCTCGTTTCAGGAGATAAGATGGGTGTATTCATGCTCGACAAGGAGCTGGCGACTCGCACTTATACGCAGGCAGCGCCCCTGGCCGGCAAGGAGTAATCGCATTCATCCCCAAGAAAAGAGGATTGCTGAAAATTCAGCGATCCTCTTTTTTTATGAAACCGCCGGTCTGCATCAAAAACGAAATTTATAATTAGGCCTCAATTTTGCAAGGATAAACAATACAACTTTAATTGTAAAAAATATGAAAAAAATCGTAGTATTGTTCGTCAGTATGTTGGTACTGGCCACGACAGCCTCGGCCGGCAACGATAAACCGATCCAAGTTTCGCAACTGCCCCAGACAGCACAGCAGTTCATCAAGAAATATTTCGGGGATCGAAAAGTGGCTTTTGCCAAAGAAGAATCCGATTTTCGGAAAAGCTATGAAATCGCGTTCAAAAACGGCGACAAGATCGAGTTCGACCGCAAGGGCGAGTGGACCGACATCGATTGCAAGTACAGCGCCGTTCCGACCGGAATCATCCCTGCACCGATCGCCAAGTACGTCGCCGACAACTATCCCGACAACAAGATCGTACAGATCGAAAGAGATACACGCAGCACCGAGGTAAAACTCGACAACAGAATGGAGATCAAGTTCGACAAACAGCATCGCGTGATCGAAATGGATTTTTAACCTCCCACAGGGAAAATACCATTTCCTAAATTTAATCCGGCACTGCTGACAGTGTCGGATTTTTTATGCAAGTGCACATAACATCACCCTCCTACCTTAAAATCGATCCCGGCTTTCCGAGCCTGCGTATGCTGAAACTGCCGCCGAATCCGGTACAGACGTCCGTCCTTGAGCAAACGCGCCCCGGTCTGGTGAAAGCAAAAGGAAACATCGTGTTCCGCACACTGATCCCGCAGGGAGAGCACCCAGTCATAATCGCAAATACGCGCTTCGGGTCCCGACTCGCCGCCGACAGATACCTGTTCGATTTCCGGTCCGAGATACGGCGTCAAATCTATAGGACCGATCAGCGGGGCGCAAACGATGATCTTGTGGCGAATCGGCAACTTCTGGAAAATCGGCAGCCGATAATCGGCCATCCGCTGATTCTCCACCGTGCAACCGATCGTCACATGCTCGTATCCTGCACCCCAGTCCCCGGGCAGACACTCGGACAACCGGTCGATACGCTTGGTGAAAAACATAAAATGCAGGTCCCGCCGCAAACGGATCATCTCCCATGCCTCACGGCGCCAGACATCGGCCTCGGCAAGCAGAAAGTCCGATGTAAAACAGGTAAACACCATCTCCCCGGCCAGAATTTTCCACCGGCCGTCCCGACTTCGGCGCACGGGGAGGCTGAAGGCCGCCGTTTTTGCAACGTGCCCGCCGTCCTTTTGCCAGGCAGCATCCTGGCGATAAACATAACACTCCCGGCAACCTTCGCTCACACGCTGACACCCGTGCCAGGGATTCCACGATACGGACATATAAATCACACCTCGGTTTCAAGTAAAACACGCATACCCGGCCAAATCCTCATACGGACAACCTCCGTTTGCAACTTCCTCGCTCCAAATCGGCCGGCCGCAGCCAACGACCGCTCCCGCAGCAACAATAATCCGAAAAACAGAAGTTCCGTCACACGATTATTTCATCCCCGTCCTTTGACAAGAATCGCAGCAAACCGAGTATCCTGTTATTCCCCGAAAAAGATCAGGCCGACAACCTCGGTCCAGCCTTCGCCGTAACGGGCAAACAATACGCAGGCATTTTCACCCATCCGTAGTTCCGATCGGCAAATTCGGATTCGCAAACGACTGCGACCCGCGAAACAGCCTGCCGGGAACGATACCCTACGATTTCGGCACATACAGAGATAGAACTGCCGGAACTTCATTCCCTGCCTGATTCCGACGAACGTTCCGCAGGCGGAGTAAATACTTCGTTCATCGGGGCTTCATCGAGATAACGCCGTTTGAAAAGATCCGCGCAGAAAATAAAGATGGAGAGAAGCACCGGACCGAAGATTACCCCCATAAAACCGAAAAGCGACAAGCCGATAATCACACCGAAAATCGTCACCAGAGGATGCGTGTCGGCCATCCGCTTCTGCAGGACGAAGCGAGCCAGGTTATCGACCTGCGTAATGACCACCACCCCATACGCCAAAAGCCCGACGGCTGCGCCCCAATGCCCGATCAGCCCCAGGTAAGCCGCCAAAGGCAGCCATACGAGCGCCGTTCCGAGCAACGGAACGATCGTAGCGACACAAGTTACTACGCCCCAAAACAGCGCCCACGGCACACCGCACAACCAATAGCCGACCAGAGCGACCGCCCCCTGTATGACCGCGAGCAAGGGAATGCCGATTGCATTCGAACGGACGATCATCACCACTTCCCGCGTAAACTCCTGAGTAACCGTCCGATTAAAAGGGATGAACTTGCGCAGATAGCTCTCCATCTCCCGACCGCCGATCAACATAAAATAGAGAACGAACAGCAGCACCACCACATTGACTGCAAAGCTGCCGATGCTCTGCAATACCCACTGCCCGGCCCGAGGCAGCAGTCCCACCAGCTTGGCGATATTATCCCCATCCAGCAAGTTATAGCCGATCCGCTCTCGAATCAGCTCCGCCAGATTCCGAATGGGCTGAATAACAGTCGAGGGATCGAGGGTCACATCCTGCAATTTAGCTACGAACAGCCACACGAGCAGGGACAGCGGAATCAGAAAACAGACGATGGCCTCACCGATCAGCAACGAAGCGGCCAGGCTGCGCCGCAGTTTATGGCGGATCGTCAGCGCCCGCATCTGCCCGCGCAGCAGTACGTAAATCGTAACGGCTCCCAACAAACCGCCCAGGAAGGGAATCAGTTCGACAAAAATGACCGTACCCAGTCCCAAAAGAATGACATAGAGCGAATAGCGCCAATATTTCTCCCGGATATTTTGTTTTTGGATTCTTTGATTCATAGCCAAGTCTATCTATTCTCGACGCAACAAGATATATGCCGTTCGCCGTGCCGCACGCAAGTTCCGGCAGCCGACAGCCTCAAAACCACGAAAGCACTCCCTGCAAAGCAGCCACAATCGCCACGTAACGGAGCAATTTGCCGACGAACATCGCAACGGCCGTAATCCAGACATTGCTGCGCATCAGGCCGAGTACGATGGCGACGGCTTCGCCGACATAGGGCAGAAAGGTGAAAAAAGCGAACAAGGCCCCTTTCCCTTCGAGAAAACGGGAAACCCGGTCGATTTTCGCCGGCTCGACCCGCAGGTAACGGGTAATCCAGTCCCGCTTGCCCAAATGCCCGATCCAATAGCAGGTCATACCGCCGAGCGTATTCCCCGAAGCGGCAGCGAACAGACAGAGCAGAGGATCGAGCCCCATCCGCACCAGAATCACCAGTACGACCTCGGAACTGAACGGCAGGATACTCCCGGCGACGAAAGCCGAGAGAAAAAGACCGACATAACCCCAGTCGGTAAAAAATTGCGTCAGCGAAGCGATAAATTCTTCCATGCCTTCGGATTCCACCCGTTACCGAACCGATTTCGGATCGAAAAATAAAAATGTTTCGCCCGCCCCTATCGTTTTTCTCTCCGAACACGATTCCAAAATTTTTCGCTTGGTATGTTTTATGCACATACGAAAGATGGTTAATAACGAGTTAAAAAATAAAAAGTGGTATTATTTC
>OLRE01001165.1_pt1 | contig 26983 bp, 24 predicted proteins | sample 1672461 | NCBI WGS metagenome assembly OLRE01 (sample SAMEA3136688, study PRJEB25190) | human gut metagenome | biome: human gut; feature: human-associated habitat; material: faeces | place: Austria | collected 2013
CTTTAATCTTTTTTCTTTTCGCCTTTTTGTGTCCAGATTATTGACTATGGTCCATACAGCTTCTGTATAGCTCTGTTCAACACCTTCTCCCTCATAGTAAAAGTCACCAAGATTGAACTGAGCAACTGCAACGCCTTGTTCTGCTGCCTTTCGACACCACTTCACAGCTTCTGTATAGTTTTGTTCAACACCTTTTCCATTAAAGTAACATTTTCCAAGAGAATTCTGAGAATATGCATTGCCTTGCTCAGCAGCTTTGGTATACCATTCTACAGCTTTTTTATAATTCTGCTCTATACCACCACCATAATAATAGCAATCTCCTAATGAATCCTGAGCATCTGCATTTCCTTGTTCAGCCGACTTTGTATACCACTTTACAGCTTCTTCAAAATTTTTAGTTACACCAATTCCTTCATGATAGCACTTACCAATAAGAAAATGAATTTGTGAATGATTTACATTTTTATGAGAAACAAGCCATTTATAAGCTTGTTCTTTATCCCTATCAGATGAATTGTTATCATATATAACAGATTCATTTGCTTTAAGTTTCTGCTTTAATAATTCGTCAATATCATCATTATCATTTGAATATGATTTATCAGCAGCATTTTTCTCCGATTTCCCAATCTTTTTAATTTCAACGCTTTCTGGACATTCTTCCATCAACACTTTCATCGCTACATTACTTCCAGAAAACTGGATAGCATACTCCTCAGAGCCAACAGCCTTTGCCAGTTCCTCAAAGATACCGTCCCACTTGACTTTTCTCATCATGAACGGATATACCCAGTCCTCAATTTCCTTGCCGTTGATTCTGGAGGTATCAAAAGGCTGTCCGTTTACAGTGATGTCAGTAGTAAGGCTGTTTTCATCATATTCGATTACGACAGTATTTCCCGAATCTTCTCCGGAAATAATGGTAACAGGTGCATCTTCCCAGGCTTCTTTCAGCTCATTCAAATCTTCCTCAGAGCCTTCAAAAACAAGGTCAAATTCATTTTCTCCGCCCAAAGCCTCTACCATTTCATCATAAAAACCATTCCACTTTACCTTTCTCATCATGAAAGGATAAGCCCAGTCTGCAATTTCCTTTCCATTGATTCTGGAAGTGTCAAAAGACTGTCCGTCAACTGTGATCTCTGTAAGAAGTGTTTCAGCATTGTATGTAACTTTAACAACTTTACTCATTTTTCAAAACGACCTTTCATTATTTGTATCTTGGTTCAAAGTTTGTACAAGTTCCCCATGCTGGCATAGGTACACATTTTTTGAAACAAGACTGTTTTTCATCATGTTCATATATAAACTGTCCGCCCAACTTAGGCTGAATTGTTGTACTACCTACAGCACCGTTCCAATGCTTGCATAGTACGCATTTACGGTCTGTTTTTCTGATAACGCTCATGCTCATTTTTTCTGCTCACTTTCATTTTTTTATTTCTTCCGTTGTGGTAAATACTATATACCATATTCATTTTTATTATAGCATATAATTGGTATGGTGTCAAATAGTATTTACCACTTTAAGAAGGGAATTTGCTTATGTTCAAACTCAAAACTGCAACAGGATCAAATAACATTTGCGGAAAAAATCTCACTAAAATCCGCCATGATAAGAATATTTCTCAACGTCAGCTTGCTAAAATGATGCAGCTTGCAGGCTATGATGTAGACCATCATTTTATCCGCAGAATTGAGAACGGCGAAAGATTTGTTACTGATATTGAACTTGCAGCATTGTCTAAGGTACTGTCCGTTGAAATTTACGACCTGATTGATGTCACTATCCCAATTGCCAACCCTGACTAATAGCTTTAATCTTTCATTGATTCTATTATACAATAAGATCCGGACAAACGATTGTCCATCAAAAAAATCCGCTGAAACTTTTTTCATTTCAGCGGATTTCACTTCATACGTATTCATTTTATATAGTCCTGCTGTGCAGAAAGCTCATATCATTTCGCTGCTTCATTTTTTACACTCCTTGCTCTTATGTAGTATAAGTCCTGACAAGCCTAATTATTATGCTTGTCAGGATTATAATATATATTTTAAATTTGATTTGATACAATTTCAGCTCATTTTCCCAAGAATTTTGAAAGAACTATATGATTACTTGTAAGATTTTTCGCAGGTTTAGTTGGTTTAGAATCAAATAACCGAATAATATTTAAGTATTTAATATTATTTGCTAATTACTTATTGCAATATATATTTCAATTATCTCATTGATTCAGCATGTTAATCGTAGCTTACTTTTAGTTATGTATTAATATCTTTGAAGCAGTTTGGGATTTCCATAATAAAATCACCGATATTTTCATTTGGACCTATTATGATTCCTTTATCTATTTTACCGATTTTTAAAAAATGATCATCTGGTATTACCATGTCAATTGCCAGTCTATACTCACGTTGATATTTTAAATCTTCATTTTTGTAAATAACTCTTTTAAAAGCCCCGTTATCAAAAGCCATCATTCTTTCTCTTTCATTTTGACAACAATATATAACTTTTTCAAAACAATATTCATGCTCATTTTGTTGACAATATTCTTTTATCTTTTCTTCAAGTTCAACTGCCTCAACAATCACACACCATTCTCCAAATCGCTCTTTCATTCTTGATATCTGATCACATGTAAAAGGTAAACCAAATACAAGTTTTTCATTGTCTTCATTTATTAAATTCATTTTGTAAATTGGAATGCCAATAAATGATACTAATGGAATTAAATCATCTGATTTATATTTTACTGTCATTTTTCCATTTTTAGCAGTAAACATTAACTGATTTGTTCTTCGGTCATAAAATTTCAAATCTTCTACAATACGTTCCGAAATCAATTCATACTTGTCGCCCTGTCACCTTACTTCCAAAGAATTGCAACCTGTTCACCATGTGTAATGCTATTCGTTGAAACAACGCAAAATCATTTATCTCAATACAGTAAAACTGTCCAATGGAAACTTCAATGGGCGTCCAATTACCACTGCTTACTATCATCAGTTGCCTGTTTGTTTCCTCAATAAGTGCTTCATTTTCTAGCCGCCTAAGTGAAATATATGTTTCTGTGATGAAGTTTCCCGAACCACAGGCAGGGTCTATCAAGCCACTATCTTTGATACAAATAAAAAGTCCCTTACCGGTGCACAAGTACGGAAAAGGCCAAAAACAAGGACTTCCAGCAGATGTTTGGTCTGTTAGAAGTCCTTTTTCGCTATGTGATTTTTTGTTAGCCCGCTGGCCAGCGCACTGGTGGATATGGCCTAAATGGAATAATTGAAAGGTATAATAAAATTAAAAGGTTTATATCGTAACTTGAATTTTAGCATGTAGTTCTGGAACCTGCTCACGCAATCTAATAGAGAATGCACGACAGGTCATTCCTTTTTCGACACACTCAATAAATGCTTTATAGTAATCCTCCACTTCGGAATTTATTGCTATTTGTTTTACACACGGATTTAGTGAAACCAAAACGTAGCAAGCGTGATATCCTTCATCCAGTAAGCGTGAAATCTCCTTCAACTGATTTACTGCCCTTTCAGAATAAACTGTTGGAAAAACAGATTCTTTGGAAAAGGCCAAAGTACTTTTTATCTCAATTAGCGTGTTTGTATCGTGAATAAAAAGGTCTGTTTTATAACTTCCTATCTTGTATTCACGCGAAACCTTTTTCCTGACACCCAAAAATGAAAAATACCGTCTTCGTATTTGCGCTTCTATTACTCTATTAGCCTGTGCTAGATTAAGCAAAATAAAGTTTCTACGGTATTTTACAGCATACACTGCATAGGGTGTTCTTGAATTTGGTGTTTCAATATGCTTAAGCAAAACAGTTCTACCTGTCATATCGATAAAATTGCTAAGTCTACAAGATGATGGAATATAGCAGGTTACATCCTTTCCATCAATATTCACGCTACACAGAAACCGATTCTTTATTTCAGTCTGAAAGGTCCCATATATATAGTCTTTAGATTTCATGTCTGACACCTGCTACACACCACTTTTCTTAGATTCTACCATGGATTACATCGTCTACGATTTTATCCAACTCCTCAATTTCAATCAGGTAACCTTGAGCACGCTCGACAACATCTCCATTACGATAAATCATGTCCCCATGCTTCTGAAGATACTGTGCATCCGGTTCTTCGATTATCATTCTTGAAGAAATACCATCATTCACACGCAATGCAACGCGACCATTTAACTGCGCCTTCGTTGTTGACGGAACAAGTTTTGCTTCCGGTCTCTGCGTACAAATCACAAGATGGATTCCTCGACTTCTTCCGGCCTGCGCGATTCGCTGAACTGGCTTGTAGAATGCATTCTTTTCCTTTGTCGTTTCCAACTGGTCAGCCAAATCTGCAAACTCATCAATGACCACAACGATTGGTGCGAGTTTTTCAGTTGCCTTTTTATTATATTCGATAATATTAGCAACTCTTGCCTCAGCAAGAAGTCTACCTCTACGCTCTGATTCCTCAAAGATTACTTCTTTAATTACATTCGTAGCTTCAGCCGCATCAGATATAATTCTGCCTGAATACAAATGAGGAAGCCCTTCAAAGTGAATAAAATCCTCCAATTTTGAAGATGACAAAATTAATTGCATATCCTCTTTCTTAGGATGTGTCATCAGCATTGCAGCTAGCATGGTAAATAAGAATACCGATTTACCAGAGCCAGTACTACCACCAACAAGCATATGTGGCATTTGGCTCAAATCCTCAATCAAATCCTTTCCATTTGGTGTTCTCCCAAGAGGGAATAACAACTGCTCCGGTGACGCTACCGATGGAATTGAACTAATAACATCCTTGAAGAGAACCTTCTCTCGCTGGAGCCTTGGAACATCCAACAGTAATTCATCCGAATTTGGAACCTGCTGAATAATGACACCGGTTCGCTTCATTTCACGTCCAATATCTTCAAGATGGCTAGCTAATCCCTGTAAGGCTTGGCCGCGTCCGAGTTTAAACTTGATGCGAATAACACTTGGGCCGACAACTGCCGATTTTGCTTCGCATTCACGAAGGCTAACATGATAATCTCCACAGGAACGTTTGAAGTCTTTTACCAGTTGTTCAATTTCTTCAGTTTTAACGCCTTTCATTTTGTCTTTTTTCTTTTCTTGAATATTCACATCGATTGGGTCTGTTTGCGTTGCTACGGCTTCAACTGCAAGTTCCCTCTGTTTCGCACCATATTCAGCCTTCTGTTCCGCCACCATTGAATAGGCTGGATTTCCAAATTCATAGATAACAGTTCCTTCTTCATTTGATTCTGGAACCTCATCGAAATCGTAATCTGCAGCAAGAGTTTCTTTCAGAACAGTACCCTCTCCAAGCACCTCCTGTTGTATCTCCTTTGCACTTAACAGTCTATATTCAATCGGACAATCCCTATACTCAATCGAGCCTTCATCACCATCTGCATAGACGCATTGAATAACCTTACCTCCGGAAACCTCACTTAGTTTAATGTGCATAAGCAAACCAGAAACCTGAATATTGATGTTTCCACTTGCTCCATTTCCGAAAGCCTTTTTAAGAATGGCACACCATCTTTTCTGCCACTCTGAATCATGTACATTTCTGAAGCACTCTGAAACAATCTGGTACTTAAGTACCTCTCGTCTTGCGGAAATAAACATGTCAGAAGAGTTTTCATCAACTGAAAAAATCTCTTTAAGCATTCCTACGATTGATGCGATTTGGCCTGCAGCATGACCAGAAATCAAATGTCTTCCATCATCGCCTTTTGTAATAGTAGCATCCGGTGATTCATCTCTGGTTTTAACCTCAATAGGCTGAATTAACAGGGTGTTGGTTTCAGCGATATATTTTAAACCAACAAGGTCAGCTCGTTCATTTCCAAAACGACTATCCTGAAGCCACAAACGAGCCTTGTCGTCGTCAAGTGAAGCTACTAGTGAATCCTGGTTATTTTTCGTATACCACGATGCTGCAAAAAGTGTACCTATAAGTCCTTTTTTCTTATTGTCTATGGCTTGCGCATCGGCACCAAACTTTGGAATACTGATAAGGCCGTTAGAAGCATTGTGTCCAAAGTTTTTCAAAATTCCAATGAGAGTTTCCGGCTTCGGATATAAATTATAGGCACGGAGCATAGTTAAATACTGTGTTATTATTCTGGAATCAATGGAAGCCCACACATTTACCATACGACGGTCATACTGCATTTCTCCGATAGGAATAGCACCATGCGGATCGTAATTATTGGTGTCTCTATCAGCCGCAACAAGCCACTGAACCATACCATCCTCAATAGTGGATACAACTGCTGTCATATCCGCACTTCCATTATACGTTGTGCGGGGATTCATGTTGTTGCTAATAACATCGGCTGACTTCATCAGTTTATGATAGTCTCCAATTAAGCCAGAATCCATTTCAGATGAAGGGAAAATGCTTCCTCTATGCTGAATTTCATCAAAATCATAATCATAGGTAACAACAAGCGGGTTAATATACAGGTTTTTATTATTTGGCCCAAATTCGATTGCATATGCAGACTGGTCGAAGTAGAAAGCAACATGAACAGGCTTATCAGAAAGAGCGGCCTTTACTTCACTTGCAGATTCAACATTATGGATGCTAATAGCAATCTTGTTTTGGCGTATAAACTCGCCAATTTCATAATCCTTACCAGAATAATCTAACTTTGAAAGTTCCGTATTACCGTTCTGTTTCCTTGTCAAATAAACATCATAAACAACTCTTTCACAACCGTTTTTATCCATAAAAGCCTTAATTGCACGAATATTCGCAATCAGATCTGGAGCATCAACGGAGCAAATTCGAATTTCATTCTTGGTATAAGGCGCAAAGCCAATCCAACGCGTCAGAATTTCTCCGATTGACTGAGTTCCATCATCACCCAAATATCTATTCGTCTTGTTTTCGAAGGTAGGCAGCATTTCGATATTTCCGGAGCATGGTAAAACCTTGTCATCCGAAGTTTCCGTAACAATGCTGTTAGCAATAACAAAGCTTAAAATTTGAGGAAGTTGATTTAATACAGCCGTTAGGGCAGTTGCATCGTCTTCACTTAACTGCGATTTCTTTGCAGGCAGAGTTTTGAAAATCTCATAGTAGCGCCACAAAAATATCGGATGTAACGGAAGGAGAATAGCCTTCCATTCCTTAGGAGTTTTTACATACAATACATCAAGCAGTAATAATGCTCTTGCTATAAAACTGGTACTACTCGGACTCATTTCGCGCATAGTAGGTTCGTTGATGCTGAAGGCATGATACAACTTTGCCCAAGCCTCAATATAACCAATCAATGTTTGACGTGCCTCTTCATCAACTCCAAAACTAAGAACAGGATAGTACATTATCATGTCCAAATTGCTAAGCAACTTCCCACGAAGAGTCAGCAGTTCCTCAATTATTGGAATGAACATCTCCGCTGTTTCAATATTCTTCGCCTTAAATTGAGCATCAAACTGTGTTATGAAATCAAACAGAGACTGACTGCCATCGATTCCACCATGAAAAGCCACCATAGATTCTACGCTTACAGGGTTAAACGGACTAAAGCTTTTAATATCTGCAGAAATAGCATCCTTAAGAACACTTTCCTCTGTTTCCATTAATCCGCCCCATGCCATTTCGTTACAAACAGTTCCAACAAGCTTTCTCAAATCCGATTGATGATTTTCAATGACTATAGTTCTGTCGTCAAAGACTCCACTGATGGTCGGAATACTATCGTTGTTCTCTTCTGTTTCAGGGTCAAAATGCTTTTTCAGTTCCTCAAGCAATTCTTTAACAGCATCAACATCATCTTCGTTGCCATTAACGATAGCATCAGAAATCAATTGCCCCAGTTCCTTTGGGCGAATTGGTGCTGCTTCTGATGCTGCATCAGGTGTATCAGTTTCAGTTCCACCCGGACTCTTAGGCAGATTTTTCTTCTTTCTCTTGGATTCGTTTGCTTTCGAGGCGGAGAAAAGCTCCTGAACTGTTGCGAAATCCAATTGTCTCAGTGTATCTCGATTTCCATATTTGTAAAGGTTCTGAAGAAGGTTGTACGCATTTTGCAGCCGAACTCTATCATCACCCTTTGTTCTTGCTAATGAGCGGCTCAGTTTTTTTCGAGAATCTTCACTTAACTGCCCAATAGCCAAAATCAACTCTCGGTTTCGAGTTAAACGTTCATCCGGTTTGTATTTCGTTCCAAGAATATCAGCATCACACAGAAGATTCAGTCTCCACATATTATTTGGAATAGCTTCTGCTGCAGTTTCTTCGTTTGAAACTACCTGAACAAATTCCATAATAGCTTCAAAGGAATAATAATCTGAGGTCTGCTGCAGCGCACGCCAAAAATTCTGAGTTGGTGTATTACTTTCATTGGAAATCTGCAACTCCAGAAGATATTTTGAAACATCTTTTAATGAGACAACATCAAATTCGGCGAGAGAATGCAGTTTGTCCGTATCAATTTTCACAAATACAACAATATTGCCTGCATACTCAGGAACGCTTCTCCACAGAACAGCCTTCTCAATGGACGGAGTTAAGGTATACTCCGCTTCTTCAATATCTGTGGAAATACCATATCCCACTGCTGCAATATAAATATGAGATTTTCTTTGAGCCGACAGTTCAGCCGCTATTACAGCAGGTTGAATATCGCTAATTCCTTTAGCAAGAATTCCGACCTTGGAATATGCCATTTTTTCTAATAATAGACCTATGACAAGGCTTTGCTTATCCATCATTAATCCGAACCTCCTAACCGAATCTGCAAGATACCGTCTGCCATCACCTCAGCAAAATCCATAGATTCAAGTAATACAGCCAAGGAAGTAAAATTTCGTTCGAGGGAATCCTCGTCAATCTGCAGGAACATACCACTGCTCTGAAGTCTCTCAAGTTCGTATGTACTGCCTCCAACGATGATGCCAAAACGCTCCCATAAGCGATTTCTCATATCACTTCCACTGAGTATTTCGTTAGGGCTTACAGTGCTACGAAGTATCATCTCCAAAACATCCTGCGACAATACGAATCTTTTATTTGGATGCAGTTTATCTGGAGGATATAATACACCAGCAGAGGTTCCCAGAATTTTAAGACAGTTGACCGGATGTGATGATGCTTCCAATGCTAGCATATCGTACATTGTCTCTCCAAATACCAGCCTTGCAGCATCATCTGTTGTGCAAGAGTTTGCACGTTCCTTTGCCAATGCCCATAAGGTGTCAAGTTCAGCAGTAGCTTTTTTCTTTTCATCATACACTGGAGTTTCTGATTGAAGCAAAGCTTCCTTGCTGTAATCTTTTTCTTTCAGCTTCTGAGCATAACCCCATGCGTAAAAACGGTTGATAGACTTATGCATCTGCGTGTATGCCATTTCCGATGCTCGCGCTACGCTACTTTGACTCGGAGCCATTCCAGAAAAGTCCAGTAGCACAGGTCTAACATTTTCTCCACAATAAAATGCTTCGAGTAGTGCCATGTAACGAATCAATTGAAATATACAGAAAAAGTTGAAAAGACGCAGTTGTGTTAATGGATTAGGATGCTTTTTGAGATTATCCATCAAGCATAATCCACTTTCATTAAGTCCCTTCAAATACCACTTTACAGCTTCATTTGGCTCCTTAAAGGCAGGCAAATCCTCGTGTCTACTCTTCTCAAACACCTGCATAGAATTCTCTAAAACCGGTTCGAAGAAAAGTGAAATCGGATCATTTGCCTTATCAAGCAATTCTTTAATGTATTCTGCCAATTCAGGGCAGTAAGAACGAATCAAGCCCCCAATAAACTCTCCTGTATCCTCGTAGAGAGAGGTTCTCGTAAGGAAATACTTTGAGCCCGCAGTAAAAGATATCATATCATCCTTAAGTCCCTTCACTACATATACGCCCTTATCTGCTGACAGCAGTCTCTGCATAATATTACGCATGGATTCAACAGAACCCTCGGAAATTCCATCTTCGATTGACTCGTTTTCCGCTAACACGGAATATATCGTTTCAAGTTCACTTCCTACTGGCACATTTCCCTTTGCATCCGACACTAAGGCGAGTCTCTTTATCTGCATTGTAGTATTGAATCCGCCAAATATACATCTTTGAACTCCATTGGCAACATGGACAGGCTTAATTGAGCCACCATTAGGCGTAAATCCAACATACGTACTATCTACTTCTTTTCTGAAAGAATGAAGATTTATTCGCTCAGCCATGTTATACCTCCTTTGCTCTCTCTCCTTCGATAGAAGAATACTTGTTTTCTTCTCTATCGATAGCTACCGATATTTTCTTTTTATTTTGAACGTCCAGCAAGGAAATCGTAACAGTATCATCCTCATCTAAATCTTCAAAAGACTGAAGTTGCTCTACGAAACGCCAAACCTTTTTTACGAGGTCAGATTCCATGAAAAGAACAGGTACACCTCGCTCCGCTTCCGACAAGAGCATATACATATCAAAATCAATCTTGAGGAATATGTGTGCAGCGTCTTTTTTCTCAAGACGAATATAACTGGCCGTCATATCAATTCCGCTCTTCATACTTTTCAGAAGGGCTGGTCTACCAATCTTCAAGCCGCTCTTTTTAATTGAGCCCATAGAAATCAAAACCTTCCTTGGCTCATTATCATAACGGTGACCTGTCCAAATCTGCAGTTCTGAGTTGGATGCTTTTACCGCACCAAAAAAGATGTTGAGCTTACGAACCAATTCCCTGATTATTTTTCCGTTATCCTGTCCTAAAAATTCTTGAAAGCGAGTAACATCATCATCCATGATTTTCAGTAACTCTTCTCCATTTTTATTGAAGAAGTAGAACTGTCTTTTTCTCAGCTTAAATAATTCGTAGTTATCATAAGCTATGGCTTCGGCTGGAATCTCATATCCATCTACCCAACTATTATTTGGAATGTCATTAATCAGAATTCTCTCATCCCATGTTGGATGGGAAATGGTAACTGGGTCAAGTGCATTTCGAATTGCATCAAACAGGGCACCCTTCCCTGAGAACACAAGATTGACCAAGTTATACTGATTGCTTCCAGTTGTACGGCTAATTGCTTTACAACTTCTATTGCCAAAAATTAAATAGGCAATAAGGCTTTGCAACTCACGCACTGTTGCATGATATCCCTGCATAGATACTCTCTGCAAAATCACAAAGAGGCGTTCTTGGAATAATGCACTATTAAGCAGGCTGCAGTTTTTATGCACATCACAGCTTTCATTCAAAGGGCACGATGAACATTCTGTATAATGCGTGTCATCTGTCAGCTTTTCTATTGCTTTTTTCAGAATATCTGCAGTTAACACTTCTCTTTTGCTCAGATCAAAAACGACCAAATTTCTGTCATCAGTTACTTCATCATGAAAAATAACCGCATGACTCATCTGGAAATAAGCATCCTTGATAGGTTGAAAATCGGAATGTTTTTGATAAACCGAGTATAGAATAGCTGCATTAATTGCAATAACAAAAGGCGTGTTGCTTTCTCTTGCTGCTTTCCATTTTAAGTAGATTTCATCATTTGAAAGTGTACTCGCATCTAATTCAATACAAATTGGCTTTCCTGTGTTCTCCAATCTATTCTTCAGCAATCGGATAATATGTGTCTTGCCATCACCCGGATTGCCAGTAAGCACAATATCCTTGCCGCTAAGCGCAGCCTCCATGATGGCAGTATCCAGTTTAGTCTCGAGATGTATTACAGACAATAGATCAGATGCTATATGGTCAGCATAAGCACTGGAGCCTCTATAAAAATCTCGTACAAACTGAAGACCTGTTTTTGTTTCATCGTTTGTAGGCATGTGTGGCACCTCCTTAAGTTTAGAAAAACTCCATTCTTCGTCTTCATCTATCTGATTGCTTACAAGAAAGCCTTGTTTGTCAAATTCACGGATTCTCTGATAAATTGGCTCATAATTCAAACGACTTTTCAGCCACCGGTTTCTCCAAAAATCAACAATTTTTTGAGTCCCGGAAACATAGTCAGCCATATCCGTATAGTACCTCGGCTCTGACTCTCTTCCTAAAAGATAATCAAAGGTGTTTTCTGCCAAACATGCGCCGTATACGATTCTTGACATAGCGTGCTTAGAAAAGTCCTTCGAGTCCTCATTAGTTGATTCGAGTAATTCACGAATTGCCATTGTGAGAAGTCGCATTTTAGGACTTGCTCCTTCACCAAAAACATGGTTGATGCGATTGAAACCATCACTCGTTGCTTCAGTAAGACTCATCGTTGTTGCCTTACTTATGTGCATCGTTCCGAAGCCTATTGTCATTCCAAGCTTTTTCCAGATAATATCAAAATCTGTATCAAAGATTTTACCGGGTATTTTAAGACGGTTGTACTGACTGGAGCCAACATAATACAATGACGTAGTACCAACATATACAAGGTCTGCTGGTCTACAAACAGGTGCCCCTTTCAGTCTGCTGGCAATTTCACTTGCCTTATCAGCATATCGTTCTTTATAGTCATGGACAACCTGTGGAGAGGTAGCTAAAAGTGCTACAAGCTTACCCCCCAGAATCTCATTATATGGCGGAATCGCTCCACATACGTTCAATTCCATCATGCTTGAACCAATATGCTTTGTCTTTTGTGCAACCAAAGCACTTCTAATGGCAGAACTTCCTGTTTCGCTCTTGCAAAAATCTATCCAGATTTCATTAAAGTTTTCTGCATTAATTAAGTCTCTAATAGCTTTTTTTGCACTCAGAAGACGAGCAAGCTGCTCTGCGCGCTTTCTGCGATAAAGAGCCTTTTCGGTATCAATAGAAATACTACCCAATTCACTCTTTTCGACATCATCGATATCGCTTTCCACTTCATTTCGTAAAAGCTGCTGACGGTTTTGCTCTGCATTTGATGCCTCGTCTAATAGAAGTTGAATATCAGTATCAGTAGGATTTTCAACAACCATTTCAGTGCAGAGCTCTGAATAATCGATTCCGGAGATACCTTCCTCTAAGTAAACAAGCAGTTGTTTGAACTCTTCCTTTGCACAGTCATTGTCTACGGTGATAACTCTTTCAATAAAAGCCTTTTGATTCCATCCAATATAGTCGTCTCGGCATGTAATCTGTACGGCACAATTTTCAAGTGAAGCTATACCCATAACAGCATGCATCGGATGTGCTGCATCTCTGATTAAATACTGCATAGTTCTTCCCGGTGTTGTTTCAGCAGGAGTAGACCATGTCAAACGACAATAACGCCATATCTCCGATGTTTTAAGGCCCGTAAACTCATCTCTATCATTTTCCCTCACCAACTGCAAATATGGTTGAATGGCATCTTCAACCTCTATCTCTCCAGCATGCGCTCGTTCCATTCTCGCCGCCAATTCTTCACCATCAGCGATAAGTGTTGCAATACTCTGTTTATTTGCTCCCGGATTTTCCATACGGTTAATAAAATCAGTGTAGCCTACAAGTCTCTCATGGCGGCTTTCGCTCATCCAACTTCGGAGCAATGCTTTAACCTCTGGAGAGGTTGTGTCGTGAATATCGGCTCCGTTGAGAGTCGGTAGACTCATATATAAAACACCATCTCTATAGCACGCTTTCCAAGAAGCACGAATTAAATCTCGAAACAAAAACCACACAGCGCGGTACTTTTTGCGCTGTTCGATATTATACTGACAGTCATTCTCAACCCACTCAATCTCTCGCTCAGTTATCCTCGCAATAGCAAGCGTAGGAGTTTTTTCAGTAATCTCGGATGCAGCGTTATAAAATCGAACTCTAAATTCGCCTTCTAACCTCGGGCGAAAAGGAATCTCTCTATTTATCATTTATCGCCACCTCCTTATTGAAATCGTCAAGGAATCGATGAAATCAATTCCACATAAATTTATACTCTTCATTTTGCGTAACGCCTCTAATCATCTTCTCTGTCCTATAGAAATCAAACGCTTTCTTCAGATTCCTCATCTGGGATAAATTCCATAATATCGAAAACATTACATTTCAGCTCATTACATATTTTAGCCAAGACGTCTGTTGTGACATTTTCATCATTGGTATTTTTTTCAATGTCGAAGGTGTTTTTCCTCAAGTCTGATTTCTTCATTTTCTTGTCAATCAGTAATTTCCATAATTTATTGTAGCTCATCCTCATTTAATTCGTTCTCCTCTTTATTCCATGACCTGCTATATAGTTCACAGCCATCTGTCGACAGTCTAATACGAGCATTTCTTTCTAATCTTTCTCTCGTTTCAGGCCGACAATCACCCTGCTTATCGTAGGCGATAAAGGCCTGCTTATCAGTGCTATCATATATACGGATTATTCCATCCTCAACATCCTTCTCTAGGTTCTTAGCCAAAAGAGAATCATGTGCCAATACAGGAAGTGCAGTACATAACAATACGCCAAATCAAAAACAATCATGCCATTAAAATTTGAACCTGTGCCAGTGTCATCTGGCGTTTCAAATTTATAACTATAATGCTTATTAAAATGAATATGTGGCGGTTTCCTTGGTGTACTGAACAAGGAATCATTTATTGCTTTCATTTTTGTGTTAAGCTCATTCTCTATTTCACGAAGGATGTCCTCAATATTTCTTTTAAGAACTTCTTCAGTTTGGGCTTTCGCCGCCTGTAATTCCTTTAGAGTCAGGTATGCTTGGTTCTGGGTTTTCAACGCATCTATTTCACTTTTGGTGTCCACAAAAATCTTCAAGTGGAAATATTCTTTTGGTAAGTCTTTCAGAAAGATCTGCTCCGGCTCGCAATTGAGCTTGTTCATGTCATAAATCAAAATCTCGGTGAAATTGGAAATAACAATCCATTTTGCCTTTTGATCATATGGCAGATAATTGTTGTAGCGGAAATCCTGTCCATAAGGTGTCAGCTTTTCGCCGTCTGATTGCACAGCAGTACGTCCAAGCTTGACACGAGAGCCTTTTTGCTCAATTAAAATCTTTGTAGATGAAATATAACCGTTAATGTATTTCTGGTTTTTCTCAACGACAACAGGCTTTTCAAATTCAATGAACTTTGTCGGATCTTCCACACCAAGCTTAAAAGTTCTATCCAGAAACGTACTGTTTCCTGTTTATCATCACCCTTATCTTTCAAGTATTCCGCAAATTCTTTTACGTTTTTTTTCTGTAAGCGACATTTATATCCTCCTTTCGTTTTGATTTAATTCATTCTATTACAATCATTCAATGTAATTATAGCATATTTTGTCACAACTGACAATACTAAAACGGTTCATTTTCAACATAATTCTACTTGTCGAATCACCTCCGCCTCATCACCTCATTTTTATTTAAGAAAGAGTGTGTAGAATCTACATTAATAAAAACAACACAAAAAGCTATTTTCCGTATCGAACCCACAAAAAATTATACAACGAAAAAACCCGATACCACGCTGATAACGCAGTATCGGGAGTTTTGTAACCTTTGCGATTACGCATATTCAATTGGTGGAGGCGACGAGAGTCGAACTCGTGTCCGAAAATCTATCCGTACAACTTTCTACGAGTGTAGTTTACCTTTTAAAATTCCTTAAACTGACCGCCGATAAACAGGCTGTCAGTATCAGTAGTTCCTGATACATTCATACCGTCCGGAACAATACGGAAGAACGTTCACCACTAATCGATGCCCAAGCTTTTGCCGTGGTACTCAAAAGGAGGACAGTAGCAGACTTAGGCTGCTACCTGTAAGTTTCTTGTGCTTACAGTAATATTATTTCTAGCGTTTATATTTAAACGTGGTGCAATTTAAAGAGTGAACACCGTCTCTACTCGCTTATTGCAGTTCAAAATCCCCGTCGAAACCTTTACGCCCCCATTAATAATTATTTTTTACAGCCCTTTCAATCTGACGCTTAGCATCTTTCCTTGCGGCATCTTCACGCTTGTCATAAAGCTTTTTACCCTTGCATAATCCAAGCTGAACTTTAACGATTGAGCCTTTAAAATAAAGTGAAAGCGGAATCAAAGTAAGTCCGTCCTGTTTGATCTTACCGAAAAGACGGTTAATCTCTTTGCGGTGCATAAGCAATTTTCTGACTCTCATAGGATCACGGTTAAAAATGTTCCCTTTTTCATAAGGAGATATATGCATTCCTTTAATAAAAAGCTCGCCATTATCAATTGAACACCAACTGTCTTTCAGATTAACCTGTCCCAATCTCAGAGATTTTACCTCAGTTCCCATTAATTCAATTCCGGTTTCCATGCTTTCAAGTACGAAATATTCATGCCTTGCTTTTCTGTTTTCTGAAATAGTTTTAAAGTTTTCTGTTTTCAAGTGAATACCTCCGTTCTTTTGAAAGTACTTTATTATATAATATTTATTTGCATTTGTCAAGTGAATATTAAAATTTTTTATGATCTTTCTTTTATTTCCTTTTCATTTTTTTGTGACGTATTGCAAAATTATAAATTTTATGCTATAATAAGCGTAAACATTTAAAATATTTCAGTTAATACCGTACAAAAATTGTGCGAGGGTAAATAAGGAGTAGATTTACATGGGATTTAAAGATATGGAAAAAAGCAAGCTTGACGCCATGAAAAATCAGTGGGATGAAGAATATAAAAAATTTAAGGCAATGAAACTTAACCTAAATATGGCAAGGGGTAAGCCGTCACCGGAACAGCTTGAACTAAGCATGGATATGCTTGATACTATTAACAGCCAAAGCAGTCTTATCGGTTTAAACGGTGATGACTATAGAAATTACGGTCTTCTTGACGGTATACCGGAAGCAAAAACGATTTTTTCAAAAATGCTCGGAATTTCTGAAGACGAGGTAATTGTCTGCGGAAATGCAAGCCTTAATATAATGTACGACATAATCTCTACATCGTTTCTCAAAGGAGTATGCGGGAACACACCATGGCATAAACAAGAAAAAGTCAAATTTTTGTGTCCTGTTCCTGGATACGACAGACATTTTTCAATTTGCGAAACATTTGGTATTGAAATGATCAATATTCCGACTTTTGAAACAGGTCCGGATATGGATTTAATTGAAAAATTAGTTTCTGAAGATGACGCAATAAAAGGCGTATGGTGTGTTCCGCAATACTCCAATCCCACAGGATATGTGTACAGTGATGAAACTGTAAAACGCTTTGCAGCTCTCAAGCCGAAGGCATCAGATTTCAGAATTTTCTGGGACAATGCTTATTGTATTCATCATCTTGTTGATTCTCCGAAAAAGCTTCTTAATATTATGGACGAATTAAAGAAAAACAATAATGAAGATATGGTTTATATTTTCGGATCAACGTCCAAAATCACTTTTGCCGGATCAGGTGTGGCAGTTTTAGGAACAAGCAGAAATAATATTTCCGAACTGACTAAAGTCATGACAATGAGAACTATTGGGTATGATAAAATAAATCAGCTCAGACACGCAAAATATTTCGGCAGCTATGAAGGTCTTCTTGAACATATGAACAAGCACAAAAAATTATTGGCTCCGAAGTTCAATGCCGTAACAGAAATATTGGAAAAAGAAATAGCGCCACTTGAAATCGGCAGCTGGACAAAACCGGAAGGCGGATACTTTATCTCTTTTGATTCACTCCCCGGCTGTGCAAAGAGAATCGTTGCACTGTGCAAGGACGCCGGAGTAACGCTTACCGGCGCCGGCGCCACTTATCCTTATGGCAAGGATCCTGAAGACAAAAATATCAGAATAGCTCCGACCTATCCGTCAGTCGACGAATTGACAAAAGCTATGGAAATCTTTTGTCTTGCTGTTAAAATTGCAAGCGCTGAAAAGGTTTTATAAGAACTTTATAGGGTAATTATAATTAATTACCCTATTGTTTTTTTGTTGAATTTCTACAAATGATGTATGTTTTTTTGAAAAAAATTCATATATTTATTGACTTTTATTAATCAATAAAGTATAATAAATTTATATAAATAAACGTAAGAGGAGGAATATAATATGATAAAAAAATTTAAAAAAATGCTATCATTATTAAGCGCAGCCGCAGTAACGGCTTCTGCATGTGTATTTACTGTTCCCGCAAACGCTGTGACTGCTCCGCTGTTTTACAGTGAATGCGAAGACCTGGAGCTTGCCGGAGATGCTCAAATTACAGATAATGTATATGGAGGATATAATACAGGTTTTTCCGGAAAAGGCTATGTATGGATTCAGGGTAACGGTAGTTTTTCATTTGAAGTTGACGCTCCTGAAGATGGAATGTATAATCTTGAGGTACGTTCATGGCAATATCTTGATGAAACAGGAAGAGTCCAGTCTTATAGCGTAAACGGCAATAAAGGTACATCATATTTAATGCCTCATTCAGATACTTTTACTGACTATTCAATGGGACTTATAAGGCTTAATAAAGGTACTAATGAAATTAAGATTCAATCCGGTGACAATGTAGGATATGGATATGCACTTTATGATACAGTTACTGTTACAAAAGCAGTAATGCCTGAACTTAATATAAAACCTGTTCTTTCTGATCCTAACGCTACAAAAGAAACTCAGGGACTTATGAATTATCTCTGCGATATGTACGGAAAGCATATTATATCAGGTCAGCAGGAAATTTACGGAAACGGTCATACGGTAGATCAACCTGCCGGATACAGCGGCGATGACCTTTTAGGATATGAATCTGAATTTGAATGGATAAATAAAAATTTCGGAGTTTATCCTGCAATCAGAGGATTTGATATGATGAACTATAATCCTCTTTACGGCTGGGACGATGGAACAACCGAAAGAATTATTGAATGGGGAAACGAACGAAACGGTATTCCTACAGTTTGCTGGCATATCAATCTGCCAACTGATTTTGCAAACTATGAAATCGGAGAACCGGTTGACTGGTCAGCGGCAAGCTATAAGCCAAACAGTTCATTCAGTGTGGCAAATGCAACTATTGAGGGTACCAAAGAATATGAGTATGTAATGCTTACAATTGAAGCTCTTGCCGAACAGCTTCTCAAGGTTCAGGAAGCCGGAGTACCGATAATTTTCAGACCTTATCATGAAGCTGAAGGTAATCCGGGAATTGGAAACGCATGGTTCTGGTGGGGACAGGAAGGTCCTGAACCATACAAAGCTCTTTGGAAACAGCTCTATACAACCCTTACTGAAGAATACGGTCTTCACAATCTTATATGGGAATTCAACAGCTATACTTATTCTTCATCGCCTGAATGGTATCCCGGTGACGAATGGGTTGACATGGTAGGCTTTGACAAATATAATTGTATATATAACAGAACTGACGGTCTTTCCGATTGTCCTAATGAAGATGCTATTTCAGATACATTCTACAATCTTGTAAATCTTACAGATAACAAAAAACTTGTTGCAATGCCGGAAAACGATACAGTTCCAAGTCTTGAGAACATGCTTATCGAAAAAGCTCATTGGCTGTATTTCTGCATCTGGTACGATAACGGCTCGGATAATTTCCTTACCGGTAAAAATAAGAATAATTATGATACACTTAAAGAAATTTATCAAAGTGATTACTGTATTACATTAGACGAACTTCCCGACTGGAAAAATTATGAATATAAGGGTCCGGAGCCTGATATTGACTTCATTCCCGGCGATGTGAACGGTGATGAAAAGGTTAATGTATTTGATTCTATAGCACTAAAAAAATATATAGTTAATAGCTATATGATCGACAATGCACTTCAATATCCTGTCCTTGCACCAAGTCCTGCTGATACAAACGGTGACGGACTTGTTGAAATTGCCGATTTGGTACTTTTAAATCAATGGCTTGTGGGCATGGATGTAGATATAACATATTATGTCGCACCTCCTGAAACAGATGAATAAAATAAATTTCTGTTCCTAATGACATTCTTTCAACTGTTTTATTAACTAAAATACTTCTTTGTTTAAAATTAATTTCCTACCACTCCATATTACACCAACTCTCATATCTTTTATCGTATTTTCAGAAAGATTTCCCTTACCGTCTTTTTTACCTGTTGATTGAAACGCAAAACACAAAAAGACCATTTAAAGAGTAAAAAACTCCTTAAATGGTCTTTAATTATTGTATTCACATCGCTTATTTTATATCTTACATTGACAAAATATTCTGTTTTCTGTATCGGACAATAATCAAAATGTGGTTTTATTATATACATTTACTATAATCCCCTTAATAATTTTATATATTTAATTATATCACTTTCGCTATATTTTGTCAATAAACTACTTTTATTTACTATATTATACATCAAAAGCCCGGTTATTCACCGAGCTTTAATGCGTAGAAAAAATATTTTGTGCTTTCTTATAATATTTCAGCTTTCGCTGATATTTACATTATATCACATATTTTTTACATAGTCAACACTATTTCATCATTTTATTAGAAATTATTCTTACCACATAATATATAACTGATAATTTCCTCCGCCTAGTTCTTTCCATGTAACTGTTATATCATAATATGTTGATATTATTTCCTTAACTTCCTTTTCACTATATCCATGATGAATCATAAGTGATGCTTTTTCTTCCTCAACCATCATATAAAGTTCAGTATAAGAATCCTCAACTAACTCATCAGCTGTCCATAGAATACCTGCTGGAAGAATAGGATCGTTATGCTCCTTATAATATTCAATGTTTGGAATATAATCAGCAGGAACATTCCAACTATAACCGTCCCATGGGTCTACTGTATCATCATATATAATCTTTGTTATTCCGTATTCTGCTGCTGCTTTATACTTTATGCAATCATTTACATACTTCTTTATTCCGCTGAATTTATTCAGGTCATAATTCTTCTTGTTTGGTTCTTTAAGCTTTACTGTGGTTTTTGTAGTTTCTGTTTTATTTTCATTCGGTGCTGTGGTGTGTTCTATTATACTTAACTTTGCTAAAAAACGTGCTATTTCTGCACAGTCCAGCGCTGTTACTTTTCCATCTCCGTTATAGTCTGCCGCCCATTTATTGAGGTCTGAACTTCTTCCCTCTGCAAGCTTTCTCGCTATTATTGCTGCGTCCAATGCGGATACTCTTCCATCGTCATTGACATCTCCGACTGTTATTACAATATTTCCATGTTCATCTGTTCGTTTGGTTATCTCCGGAGTTGTAACCACTGATACCGTTGTTTCAGCCGATGTGCTTACCTGACTTACTGTTGTTATTGCTGGTTCACTCGTTGTAACTTGAGATACTGATGTTTCAATCTGACTTACTTGTGTTTCTTCTGGAGTTGTCATTTCTGTCTGACTAACTGTTGTTACCACATCTTCACTTGTTGTAACAGCTGTAGTTACTTCCGGTGTTGTCACTTCCGGTTCTGCATCTATAGCAGAAAAGTTATATTCATACTTTTCCGCATATTCCTGTGCAGTAGAGTTTTCATAACCGTATATCGTTCCTGTAAACTGATACATTGTAAGATATGAATCATATATTTCACATTCAGGATTCAATATTGTGATACTTTCCGCTGCAGTGCAGCTGTTAAATGCATTTTCGCATATATACTTTACACTTTCCGGTATTTCTATGTTCTTCAGATTTTCACAGAACATAAATGCACACTCTCCAATTGTTTCCAGACTGTCGGGAAGTTTTATGCTTGTTATCTGACTTTCGAAAAATACATACGGTAAAATCTCTGTAACAGGCATACCGTCAATTTTATCAGGAATTATAACACTTTCAGCTGTAACATATGTTTTATCATACAATATTGTTATAGAATCCTCAACTCCGTCACCGTTGCTGTCAGTTTTTTCATATCTTATGCTTACAGGAATATATGTTTCGTATGCGTTTATTACCGAAGTTCCGAACATGAATGTTATCATTGCAGTTAATATAAAAGCTTTTAATTTTTTCATAATCAAACCCTCCATATATTTTCATCTCTTTATATATATTAAATCATATATATTTTGTTTTGTCAATATAAACCATACATTTTTTGCCATTTATTTTCTGTACTTTATTATACTCTCTGCTGTTTCCTTTATCAGATGGTCACAAGGAAATTCCATTTCTTCATTAATATATTCTGAGCATTCATTTAATGTAAATTCCATTATATCAATCGGTGTTGCTTCTGGATCTTCTTCAGCTAAATATTCAAGATATACATCGTACCTTTCTATTTCATCTTTAATAAAATGTGTCCACCTTTCCGAAAATCTTTCAATTGCAGACGATTCAACTTCCCTGTCCTTCCATTTTATAGTCTTGTATTTATCCATGTTAGCTTCATCTTCGGTTTTCTCTCGGTTAAAAGACACCATATCTTCAAGCATTTCTGATAAATATTCCTCTAAGGATAAATCCAGTTCATATGCTTCCTGTTTCAGGATCGCTAATTTATCCGGATCAAATTCAAGCCAAAAACAATCTGTCATTATCTTTTTCCTTTCTCATTCGCCATTGGCAAATTTTTTATTATTATACTATTTATTACCATAAACTGTCAAGTTTATAAGTTTATTCTTCAAGTATCAGAGGATTAAAATAATTTTCTAATGCTTTTTCAATTACCATCAATACTTTTTCCGGTTCAGTATCTTCATCAAAATACTTTAAGTAGAATTCAGAAGGCAGCTTTAAAGACTTCATTTCTGATTTTTTTGCTTTATAGTCCCCTATAAGCAATTCCGTCATTTTGCTTTTTGATAATTTTTCGCAATTTTTATACGCTTCTCTTAGCTGTTTGGCTTTCCTGATATCAAGTTTTATAAGCATTCCGTTATCAGGACTTTTTATAATGCTGTATAAAAGCTTTTGTTCCTCTTCCGGAATATATGAAAGCTCCACTGCCGCTCTGACTGCAAGCTGCTTTGAATCTACCCACGGTTTAAGTTCCGGTATAAGCTTGTCAACTCTCAGCAGTCGTGCTACCGAATCCTTTTTCATACCGTATTCCTCTCCAGTTACTTCTAGCTTACTTTTGGAATGCTCATTACCGCCCAGCCTTTCTAATTCCTCATTTATGGCACGACTCTTTTCCTCGCTGAACATTTTTGAGTGCCGCATTGCCAGTACTGCCGCCTGTTCTGATATTTTCAAATCGTCAAATCCACGCTGTCTGAGATTTGTTTCTATCATGTACATCTCTGCTTCATCATCTGATAGACGTTCTTTGATCACTGCCGGAACTGTTTCAAGTCCTGCAAGTTTTGCTGCATTTGTGCGGTTATGACCGGAAAGAATCTCATAATTCTCTCCATAAGGCTGTACAATTATAGGAATCAGTATACCGTTTTTCTTAACGCTTTCAACCATATCCTCCAGACGTTCTCCGGAGTACAATTGAAATTTATGGTCATGATAAGGAACCAAACTGCTTATCGGAATATTTTTTATCTGATTTTCCTGTGACATCATTGTGCCGATATCAAATGTTGCAAGCATCTTAACACCTCATCATAATTTCTTCTGCAAGCGCCTTGTATTCTTCTCCAAGCTTGCTTTTGTTAAGGCACAAGCTTCTGTTTCTTTCCGAACTGTTTGCGGCTTCTACAGATTTATGTATTGCAGTTTTATACAAAAGGTCTTTATAGTTTGTGTCAAGCATTTCAAGGGTATTTCTGCTCATTTTTGTATTTTCTGCCATTGTAGCAATTATTCCGGAAACTTCAAGACTTTTATTGATTGTTTCTTTAACCTGTTCACAAATGTTGATAAGACTTCCCAGTCCTTCATATGCAAACTTTTGTGTCTGAACCGGAATAATAACATTATCCGATGCAGTCAGGGCATTGACTAACAAAATTCCCAATGACGGCAGACAGTCTATAAGTACATAATCATAGTTACTCAGATTTTCATTTGTAAGGATACGCTTCATAACTGTTTCTCTGGACAGTGCATTCATCAGATAACTTTCAGCATTTGCAAGATTAATATCTGAAGGAATATAGCTGATTTTGTTTGCTCCTGATACTCTTACACAGCTTTCAAAATCTTCTTTACTTACTTTCATTCCCTTTGCAATACTAAGCATCATGTGACTGATCGTAGGATCATCGTCACCCTCAAATCCAAGATAGCTTGATAAGTTTGCCTGCGGATCAAGGTCAATAAGCAGAACCTTAAAACCTTTTAATGCAAGTGCTGTACCCAGATTTAGCGTTGTGGTAGTTTTACCTACCCCTCCTTTTTGATTTGCTATTGATATTATTTTTCTCATAATTTTTGTCCTTTCTTTAATTCGCCATTGGCGAATTAATTTATAATTTTTAAGTCATATTTGCACTTAAGTCCATATTCGTGCATATAATCGTATATGTTAATAAGCAATCCTTCATCAAGACTTTCTTTTTCATCTATATCGGAAACCTTAAAATAAAACTTATCAAACGTTAGAGGATTTTTATTTTCGCTATTATTTAATTCAGTCATAACCCTTACTTCATAAAAGTCCATTTGCAGTTTTTCACAAGAATGATAATGTACTTCAAATACTAACCTTTTAATACTTTCAATATGCTTATTAACAAATTTACTTTGCGGTGTGATTTTATCCATACTTGAATTTAGTGCATTCATACTGTTACAGAAAGATAAACAATCTTCATAATTCGGGCATTTTCGTATATGCTCGTATTCTCTGCTCAGTAATTCATATTCTAACTGTTCAAATGCGCTTTCACTGTAAGCATTTATATATTCCCATACATGATTCATTTTCTTTCCTCCATTCAGTTCACCAATGGCGAATTTGTCTGTGGCGTTTTTCCATATTTAAATTATATCATACTGTATACAGTATTGTCAATAATTATATTCAACAATTTTTATTAACATTTTTGTACATTTCAAACACTGGACACAGTAGTTTTTTTATGATATACTAAAATTATAAACTGCAAAGGAGTTCATTTATGCCTGAAATAAAAAAACAAAAAAAATACTATAATCCATCTCAAAAAGCAGCTACAGCTAAATATAATGCTAAAGCATATGATGAAATAAAATTCAGAGTTAAAAAAGGAGTTAAGCCTTTACTAAAAGAATTAGCTGCATCTCAGGATATGTCTTTAAACGAATTTATATTAACGGCTGTTGAAAAAGCTGCTAATGAAGCTAATTTCGATTTAACTGTCAAATAAAAGTTTTCTCTTTCCCCAGAAACTATTTGCCAATGGCGAATTTTAAACTTGACATTTTCAGCAGATGTGGTATAATATATATGAAAAAGGTGACTGCGATAAGCGGTTCTCCCAAAATGTTGATGTTAAAGAAACACCGCTACATTTGGTCGATGGGGCGGTGTTTCTTAATTTATATGTAAGAAACCTTTACTTTTTCTTGTGGAATACAAGATAGCAAAGAGAGATAACTTGTGTGAGCATTGTAACGAATTGAAACAATTCAGAAAATGTCATCATAGCTATCACCTCCCTTACGGGAGAAACCGCCTACCGTTATGCAGTCACCATATATTGATTATAGCATATACGGTCATATTTTGTCAATTATGGAAGCCTTTTACAGGCTTCTTTTTTATTATCAAATGGCGAATTTTATACTTTAAAATGGTTCTTCATCTGTCAGCATGTCATATTCTGAAAGTTCTTCTGGAAGATCCTGCTGCACAGGTGAAGCTGTAGGCTTAATCGGTTTATCCCCTCCAAAGTAAACATGATTTGCTTCAACCTGCATTCCGTAATGCTTTATGTTTTCCTTTTCGTAATTATTGTTTTTCAATCTTCCCTGTACAATTATAAACTTTCCTTTGGTGAAATTACGTGATACAAATTCTGCTGTTTGTCTCCATGCTATCACTGAAATAAATTGTGCTGCTCTCTTTCCGTTCTTGTCCGGAATATCTTCCTCTACTGCTACCGTAAATTTGCACACTGAAATATTATTCGGCGTCTGTCCTAAATCCGGATCGGCAGTCAGACGTCCCATTATTGTTACTGTATTAAGCATTTTTATTGCCTCCTGCTATTATTTTTCTGTCTGCTTGTCCGGATGATTTCATCAAAGCCATTGTAAATGTACCGAAAACTCCTCCGGCAAATATACCTATTATAAATCCTAACATCTTTATTCACTTCTTTCTCTGATTTTTTCTGTGCCTTTAAAGTGCGAATCGCACACTGCTTTTATTACCTGATAAGTTTTCTCAGACGGTGCTCCTGTACTGTTTTCTATTTCCTCACAAAACAAAATTATAAGATTACACAAATCCATTATTATATCTTTGACTTCACCATCTAGTTTTAGTTGTATTTGCTCATTATCAATTTTAGTATTTAACAATTTACTTTCCTTTCCAATTCGCCAATGGCGAATTTTTAATTTTCTGAAGAAGCCTTATAAATTATTCCTGTAAGTTCCTGAAACAAAATAGTTAATGATATGATTCTTTGGTGTATACAAGTCCATTTATCATTTATCCGTTCCATAACATACTCTTGGAAGTTCTGATTATTCAATATATCATACAAGTCATGCACACAGTTAAATTTAGTTTTATTTACTTGAACATATTTTAATAAGTATTTCAAAATTAACTTATCAAACTGATTATCAAAACTATTTTGTGAATTCTCATTAATCATCTTAATCTCATCAATACTATTCTCTACAGTCAAAATAGCTACATCAAATGTTTCTTCATTTAACAGCATTTCTTTTATGTATTTTTTGGGATTAAAGCTTGAACATTTGTTAAATATCTTATCTTTAACAACTTGATAACAATTATTATAATCAACTTCACATAACGTATAACCTATACCTTGATTTTCAGCACCGTTATTAAGTAGATCCCTTGTAAAATCCACAATATTATCCTTTATCTCATCTTCACTGCTAAAGCCTGACTCTCTCACATCAACATCAATTACAATATTTATTCTCATTTTTTATTCCTCCCATTTTTTGGTTTATATTCTTTGAATTCACATTTGCCATTTCGTTTACGGCAATAATATTCACGATCGTCTGTTTTCAG
>OLRE01001220.1_pt1 | contig 26089 bp, 17 predicted proteins | sample 1672461 | NCBI WGS metagenome assembly OLRE01 (sample SAMEA3136688, study PRJEB25190) | human gut metagenome | biome: human gut; feature: human-associated habitat; material: faeces | place: Austria | collected 2013
AATCGAAGGCAGCCAGCCCGAACACAAGCGTTGCGCTTACAAATTGAATCCGGGTGAACGGGCGCACCGTGATCGTCCATGTGGGCGATGGCGAGGCGAACGCCACGGTTGACGGCACGCACTTCAACGTGCGTAGCCTGTGGCAGCTCTACCAGTTGCTGAGACTGCTCGTGTAGCGTCTCATTAAGGTGCGGTGCCCCCTGGTCGGGTATCGCGCCGGCGACCTGAAAACCGATAATGTTGGCAAGTGCTTGCAATTTGCGGTGGACGATTGCAAGCTAACGTCTTGGATTGTTGCCGCTATCCAATATCTCATTAGGCCTACCGGTGGACCAAAAGTACGTTGCTTTGTAAGGGGAGTTAATGAAATGAACAAACTCGCACAATCGAGCATCGAACCGGTTTAATGCTACTCGCCTCAACGGGACGCGCGGTAATTGTTAGCTAAGTTGACAATAAAAGAATGAGGGCATACATTAGTAATCAGTCATCACGCTGAGATGATGATTTCACTACGAAGGAGTAGAGATGTGGTATCTCGCAATAAGCGCATCGTGGCTGCTTTTGCCGCGGTAGCAGCAATGGGAATGGGCTTGGCCGGTTGCGGCAGCGACACTGCCGGCGACACGAAGACCACCGATGATGGTGGCGTGGTCAACATCACCTACATGCACCGTCTGCCGGATTCCGAGGGCATGACTCTGGTCAACGACATCGTTGCCAAGTGGAATAAGCAGCATCCGGATATTCAGGTCAAGGCCACCAAGTTCGATGGTAAGGCCTCTGACATGATCAAGAAGCTTGAGACCGACGTCAAGTCCGGCGAGGCTCCGGATCTGGCTCAGGTCGGTTACGCCGAGCTGCCTGAGGTCTTCACCAAGGGTCTGCTGCAGGATGTGACCCAGTATGCCGAGCAGTACAAGAACGACTTCGCATCCGGCCCGTACAGCCTGGTTCAGGTTGGCGGCAAGGCTTACGGCCTGCCGCAGGACACCGGCCCGCTGGTTTACTTCTACAACAAGGCTGAGTTCGAGAAGCTCGGCATCACCGAGATTCCGCAGACCGCCGATGAGTTTATCGCCGCTGCCAAGACCGCTGCCGCCGCTGGCAAGTACATCATGTCCTACCAGCCTGATGAGGCCGGCAACATGATCTCCGGTCTGGCTGGCGCCTCCGGTGGTTGGTACAAGGTGAAGGGCGACTCCTGGGTCGTCAACACCGAGACCGATGGCTCCAAGGCAACCGCTGACTTCTACCAGCAGCTGCTCGACGCCAAGGCAGCCACCACCAACCCGCGTTGGGATCCGTCCTTCGATGCATCCATCAAGGATGGCTCGTTGATCGGTACTGTGGCCGCCGCTTGGGAAGCCCCGCTGTTCATGACCTCCTCCGGTGGCACCGGCTCCGGCGAATGGCAGGTCGCTCAGCTCGGTGACTGGTTCGGCAACGCTGGCAAGACCGGCCCTGACGGTGGTTCCGCCGTGGCCGTGCTGAAGAACTCCAAGCACCCGAAGGAAGCAATGGAGTTCCTGGATTGGTTCAACACCCAGGTTCCTGATCTGGTTTCCCAGGGCCTCGTGCCGGCTGCTACCACTGAAGACGCTGAGACTCCTTCCGAGTGGTCCACCTTCTTCGGTGGTCAGGACATCATGAAGGAATTCAAGACCGCTAACAACAACATGGGTGACTTCACCTACATGCCTGGCTTCTCCGCAGTCGCCGCCAAGATGAACGAAACCGCCGCCAAGGCCACCGATGGCTCCGGCAAGGTTGCAGACATCTTCTCCGACGCACAGACCACCTCTGTGGATACGCTGAAGAACTTCGGCCTGTCTGTTTCCGAGTGACATTAACGGTTAGGGTTCCTTCCAGCCGCTGATATCCTCAACCACACATCGAAAGGCCGGAGCTCAACACTCCGGCCTTTCCTTTTACTCGAGTTCGGCTCGTCATTAATTGTGTTTGATCTGACTGCATCGATTCGAACTGCATTACGTACTTTCTATTTCTCACTGTTCTTTTGAAAGACAGGTTTCCCTATGACTGCAACAACAAAAACGGCGAAGACGGGGGTCGCCAGGCGTGCCGATAAGCCAAAGGCTTCTGATGCTGTGAAGCGTGAGAATCGTACCGGCTGGGCCTTCATGGCACCGTTTGGCATCCTGTTCGCTCTGGTATTTATTCTTCCCATCATTTGGGCTATTTATTCCAGCTTCTTCCGCCAGGTCACCACGGGCGGTGGCGCATACGGCGGCGGGGAACTGGTCGATAAGTTCGTCGGACTTCAGAACTTCCAATACGTTATTACTTCCGGCAACTTCTGGGCTGGCGTGGGCAGGGTAGTGCTCTACACCGTGATTCAGGTGCCGGTCATGATCATCGCGGCACTTGCTCTGGCAATGCTCATCGATTCCTATATCGTCAAGCACATCACCGCATTCCGTCTGAGCTACTTCCTGCCGTACGCCATTCCGGGCGTGGTCGCATCCATCATCTGGGTGTACCTCTACAACGGCCAGATTTCCCCTATCGTTAAGGGACTTGCCGCCATCGGCATCAAGGTGAACTTCTTCGGCGACAATGTGGTCCTCGGCTCTATGGCCAACATCACGACCTGGACCTTCACCGGCTACAACATGCTGATCTTCCTCGCCGCACTGCAGGCCATTCCGCACGATCTGTACGAGGCCGCACGCATCGATGGCGCCAGTGGCTTCCAGATCGCCATGAAGATCAAGCTGCCGAACGTGCGTGCAGCCGCCCTGCTTGCCATGCTGCTCTCCATCGTCGGCACCATCCAGCTGTTCAACGAGCCGCAGGTGATGTCGATTTCCGATCCGAGCATTTCCAAGTCGTACACGCCAATGATGATGGCCCTCAATACCTCGCAGGGCACGCTGACCCCGGGTGGTGACGGACCTGCATCCGCTGTGGCCATCGTTATGGCACTGATCGCTGGCGTACTCGCCGTGGTCTACACGCTCGTTGAAAGGAAGGTGAACGCAGAATGAGCACCGTAGAAGCTACTGATAAGGAATCCCGCGCGGTCGCACGCGCTCGTAAGAAGGCTGACAGGATTCGCGACAAGCATGCCAACGACCTGCCTCGTTCCATGCAGCCTTCCGCGCTGGTCAAGACCATCACCATCGTTGTTCTGGTCTTCGCGCTGATCTACTTTCTGTTCCCGATTTACTGGGCCATCATCGCCTCGACCAAGACGCCGAGCCAGATGACCGGCAGCAACGGTCTGTGGTTCGCCGTGGGTCTGAGCGATTTGCCTGCCGCCATCGCCAAGAACTATGGCACGCTGATTGGTTGGACCCGTGGCCAGTTCTGGCGCTGGGTGCTGAACTCCCTGATCTACTCGGGTGTTTCCGCTCTGGTGGGTACGCTCGTGGCTGTGATGGCGGGATACGCTACCGCAAAGTTCAACTTCAAGGGTAAGAACCTTGCCATTGGCGTGATTATGGGCTGCATGCTGATGCCGGCCGCTCTGCTGACCATTCCGCAGTACTCCATCTTCCATGCCATGCACCTGACCAACACGATGCTCTCCATCATCATCCCGTGCTGCGTCTCTCCGTTCGGCTTCTTCCTGGGCCGCGTATACGCGCAGACCTCAGTGCCGAACGAGCTGCTTGAGGCGGCGCGTATCGATGGTGCAAGCGAAGCTCGCATCTTCTTCACCATTGTGTTGAGGATTCTGGCTCCGGCAATGGTCACGATCTTCCTGTTCCTGTTCGTGGCCACTTGGAACAACTTCCTGCTGCCGTTGATGATGGTCTCTTCCGACACCTTGAAGCCGGTGACCTTGGGTCTGTACGGCATGGTCTCTCTGGCTACCTTCACTGATCGTGGCGCTCTGATGATGGGTGCTCTGCTCGGTGTGCTGCCTGTGATCGTGCTCTTCCTCGGTCTCCAGCGCTACTGGCAGGCCGGCCTCGCCGCTGGTGCGGTCAAGGGCTGACGCGTTAAGCGGACAGCCCGGTGGGCTGTCTGTAGCGTCGGCCCGAGCGAGGCGGTAGCCGAGCGAAGGCAGCATTGAGTCTCGCCGTAGGCGAGTCCTTAATTGCAGGGGCCGAAGGCGACGCGTTAAGCGGACAGCCTAAGACCAATAATTCCCGCCGTCCGGTGCCTCGTGCTACTCCTTCCGGCGCCGGACGGCTTCTCAACAATAAGTAGCACGCAACCATACCGATCCAGAGCCTTCCTGATTCTTGTCATGAGATTGTCGGTGAAACTGACCGGGAAGCTCCGGTGATGTTCAATTCGCTCTTCCGGCGTTGCCGTGGGGCTACTCTCAAGGATTTATACAGTCAGGATCCTGGACGCCCGACGGTTGTGTCGGATTCTTGTTTTATATGCATATATTGTTTACAATTTAATTATCCAAAAAAATAATCAATGTCCTCAAAGGAGAGACTATGACTAGCACCGGCCGCTTCACCTTGCCTAGCGAGGAGAATTTTGCGGAGAAGACCAAGGAGCTTGCCGAACTGTGGGGAGCAGACGCCATTCGTAACTCCGATGGCACGCATCTGGATGAGGCTGTGCTTGCCTTGGGCAAGAAGATTTACAATGCGTATTTCCCGACTCGCGCGCATAACGAGTGGATTACGCTGCATATGGATGAGACGCCACAGGTGTATCTGCTGACCGATCGCATTCTCGCCGAATCGGATACGGTTGATATTCCGCTGATGGAAAGCTTCTTCGCTGAGCAGCTGAAGCCGAATCGTGATGCCGACCCTCACAAGTATTGGGAGGTTGTAGACCGCACCACCGGCGAGGTCGTTGATTCGGCGAACTGGACGCTTGACGCGGACGAGGACACCGTGCATGTGAGCGGCGTTGCCGCATGGCATGAGTACACGGTGAGTTTCCTGGCCTACATCATCTGGGACCCGGTCGAGATGTACAACCATCTGACCAACGACTGGGGCGACAAGGAACACGAGATCCCGTTCGACATCTACCATCCGGCCACCCGCAAGTTCGTGTTCGACACGTTCGAGCAGTGGCTTAAGGACAGCCCGCAGACCGATGTGGTGCGATTCACCACGTTCTTCTACCAGTTCACGCTCCTGTTCGATGAAAAGCGCCGCGAAAAGGTCGTCGACTGGTTTGGTTGCGCCTGCACCGTAAGCCCGCGTGCGCTGGATGATTTCGAAGCCAAGTATGGCTACCGCCTGCGCCCGGAGGACTTCGTGGACGGCGGTGCCTACAACTCCGCATGGCGCGTGCCCAGAAAAGCCCAGCGCGACTGGATCGACTTCCTCTCCGGCTTCGTGCGCGAAAACGTCAAGCAGCTCGCCGACATGTCCCACGCCGCCGGCAAAGAGGCGATGATGTTCCTCGGCGACCAGTGGATCGGCACCGAACCGTACAAGGACGGATTCGACGAACTCGGCCTGGACGCCGTGGTCGGTTCCATCGGCGACGGCACCACCACCCGCATGATCGCCGATATTCCGGGCGTCAAGTACACCGAAGGCCGCTTCCTGCCGTACTTCTTCCCCGACACGTTCTACGAGGGCAACGATCCGAGCATCGAAGGCCTCGACAACTGGCGCAAGGCCCGCCGCGCGATCCTGCGCTCGCCGATCAGCCGCATGGGCTACGGCGGCTACCTCTCCCTGGCCGCCAAGTTCCCGAAGTTCGTGGACACGGTGACCCATATCGCCAACGAATTCCGCGACATCCACGACCGCACCGGTGGGGTGGCCGCCGAAGGTGAGCTCAACGTGGCGATTCTGAATTCCTGGGGCAAGATGCGCTCCTGGATGGCGTTCACCGTGGCACACGCCCTGCCCAACAAGCAGACCTACTCCTACTACGGCATTCTGGAATCCCTGTCCGGCATGCGCGTGAACGTGCGGTTCATCAGCTTCGACGACGTACTCGCGCATGGCATCGATAGCGATATCGACGTAATCATCAACGGCGGCCCGGTCGACACCGCATTCACCGGCGGCGATGTGTGGACCAACCCGAAGCTCGTGGAAACCGTGCGCGCCTGGGTGCGTGGCGGCGGCGCGTTCGTGGGCGTGGGCGAGCCGAGCTCGGCACCGCGCTTCCAAACGGGCCGGTTCTTCCAGCTGGCCGACGTGATTGGCGTGGACGAGGAGCGCTATCAGACCCTTTCGGTGGACAAGTATTTCCCGCCGGTGGTGCCGGACCACTTCATCACCGCCGATGTGCCGGTCGACCCGGCGGCCCGCGAGGCTTGGGAGCAGGCCGGCTACCGCATCCCGCTGAGCGGCTGCGGCGGCGGCCAGTCCATCAAGCCGTTGGGCGGCATCGATTTCGGCGAACCCGTGCTCAACACGTATCCGGTCAATGAAAACGTGACCCTGCTGCGCGCGGACGGCGGCCAGGTACAGCTCGCGACCAACGATTATGGCAAGGGCCGCGGCGTGTACATCTCCGGCCTGCCCTATTCGGCGGCCAACGCCCGACTGCTGGAACGCGTGCTGTTCTACGCTTCCCACAACGAAGACAAGTATGCGGCCTGGAGCTCGTCCAATCCGGAATGCGAAGTGGCACACTTCCCCGAGCAAGGGCTGTATTGCGTAATCAACAACACCGATCAGCCGCAGAAGACCACGGTGACTTTGGCCGACGGCACCACCGAGGACTTCGACCTGCCTGACAGCGGTATCGCCTGGCGTGAAGCCTGATCCCACGTTTTGGAGAACGGACCCATCATGACTGAAAGCAATGAAGTTTTATTCGGCATCGCCTCGCATTTTGCGCTGGAAGGTGCCGTGACCGGTATCGAACCTTACGGAGACGGCCACATCAACACCACCTATCTGGTGACCACGGACGGCCCCCGCTACATCCTCCAGCAGATGAACACCAGCATCTTCCCCGATACGGTGAATCTGATGCGCAATGTCGAACTGGTCACCTCCACTCTCAAGGCTCAGGGCAAAGAGACGCTGGACATTGTGCCCACCACCTCAGGCGCCACCTGGGCCGAGATCGATGGCGGCGCATGGCGCGTCTACAAGTTCATCGAACACACCGTGTCCTACAACCTCGTGCCGAACCCGGACGTGTTCCGCGAAGCCGGCAGCGCATTCGGCGACTTCCAGAACTTCCTGTCCGAATTCGACGCCAGCCAGCTGACCGAAACCATCGCCCACTTCCACGACACCCCGCATCGTTTCGAGGACTTCAAGGCCGCCCTCGCCGCGGACAAGCTCGGCCGCGCCGCCGCATGCCAGCCGGAAATCGACTTCTATCTGAGTCACGCCGACCAGTATGCCGTCGTGATGGATGGGCTCAGGGACGGTTCGATTCCGCTGCGCGTGACCCACAATGACACCAAGCTCAACAACATCCTCATGGACGCCACCACCGGCAAGGCGCGTGCGATCATCGATCTCGACACCATCATGCCCGGCTCCATGCTGTTCGACTTCGGCGATTCCATACGCTTTGGTGCGTCCACTGCTCTGGAAGACGAAAAGGACCTCAGCAAGGTGCATTTCAGCACCGAGCTGTTCCGCGCCTACACGGAAGGCTTCGTGGGCGAACTACGCGGCAGCATCACCGCGCGCGAGGCCGAACTGCTGCCGTTCAGCGGCAACCTGCTCACCATGGAATGCGGCATGCGCTTTCTCGCCGACTACTTGGAAGGCGATATCTACTTTGCCACCAAGTACCCCGAGCATAATCTGGTGCGCACCCGCACCCAGATCAAACTCGTGCAGGAGATGGAGCAGAAGGCCAGCGAAACCCGCGCCATCGTAGCCGACATCATGGAGGCTGCCAGGTGAGCCGTCAGCCGAACCATACCCGAACCAGCATGATGGAGGCAGAGCAATGAACGATCAGCTGACCGAGGTATACGCCAGCATCGACGCCCTGATCGATTATGCCTTGGCCCATCTTGACCTTGACCCACGCAACGCAGACTGGACCCGCAACCAAATCTTCGCCCTCTTCCGCCTAGATTCCTACCCCGGACCCAAAACCACAACGTCGGCGGCGTCAGTGTCAGACGTAGTCCAAGACATTGTTGGCAGCCGAAGCCAGGCCCCCTATGGCGAAAAGACCCCCGACCCCCTGCTCGCCGCCTTCCGCGCCGCCGCCACAACCGCCGGCCTTTTCAAGCCGGAGGAAGGCCCGGCCTACGCCGACACCATCATGGGCATCCTCTCCGCCAACCCCGCTGATCTCGACGACCGATTCCTGCTCGTCGAGCACCGGGATGGCGGCATGGCCGCCATGCAATGGTTCTACGACTACTGTGTGGCCAACAATTATGTCAAGCGTGCCCAGCTCGACCGGAACCCGCGCTTCGACTCGCACGGGCTGACGGTGACCATCAACCTCGCCAAACCCGAATTCAAGAACATGAAGAAGGCGGTGGCCGGCAACGCCGTGGCCGGCGGCTACCCGAAGTGCACGATCTGCCATGAGAACGAGGGCTTCGCCGGACGTGACAAGCGCACGCTGCGCACCTTGCCGGTCACGCTCGGCGGCGAGTCATGGTTCTGGCAGTTCTCGCCCTACGGCTACTTCGACCAGCACGGCATCTGCGTGAACACCGACCACACGCCGATGCATGTGGACCGCGACACCTTCGGCCATCTGCTCGACTTCGTGGACCGTTTCCCCGGATACTTCCTCGGATGCAACGCCGCGCTGCCTCGCATCGGCGGCTCGGTGCTCGCCCATGACCATTACCAGGGCGGCGGCGAACTGCTGCCGATGCACAAGGCCGCCACTTGGGCCGCCTTCACACTTGCCGACTATCCGGACGCCGTGGTTGAAATCCTTGACTGGCCCGGCACCGCCGTGCGCGTGGTGTCGAAGAGTCGCCAGAGCATCATCGACGTATCCGACATCATCCGCGAGGCATGGGTCGGTTATGACGACGCGGCGAACGGCATCGCCAGCCATGACGCGGATGGCAACCGCCAATCCGCCCTCTCGCCCAGCGCGATCATCACCGAACACGGCTATGAGATGAGTCTCATCTTCCGCAACAATGCGATCAGCGACGAGTACCCGGAAGGTATTTTCCATGCACACCCCGAATACTGGCCGGTCAAGCAGGAGCCGATCGGACTGATCGAGGCCCAAGGCTTGTTCATTCTGCCCGGACGGCTCGTCGACCAGCTCGGCATTGTCGAAGAGGCGCTCGCCGAAGGCCGCGATTTGCCCGATGAAGTCAGCGAATTCAGTCTCGAATGGGGCGAACTCGCTGAAACGTTGGCCGGAAACCACGACCGCGAGGCCATCCGCCAAGCCGTACACGACGAGCTCGGCAGCGTCTGCTACCGCATCCTCGGCAACACGGCCGTCTTCAAGCAGAAAGCCACCACGCAAACATTCCTCGAAAGCCTTGGTTTTGCCGCTAGGTGAAACAGGTCAAGTGAAGTAAGCTCAATACTGAAGGAAAAACCGAAGGCAAGTCCTTCCAAAGGAGGGAATATGACTACTGTTCTGGTTACGGGCGGTGCTGGATTCATCGCCACCCACACCGACATCGAACTGCTCAACAAGGGCTACGACGTTATTTCCGTAGATAACTACGGCAACTCGTCGCCCGTGGCGCTTGAGCGCGTCGAGCAAATCACCGGCAAGCCGGTCAAGCGTTATGACGGCGACGTGCGCGATGAGGCGCTCATGGAACGCGTCTTCGCTGAAAACAACATCGACTGGGTCATCCACTTCGCCGGTCTCAAGGCCGTGGGCGAGTCCGTGGCCAAGCCGATCGAATACTACGACAACAACCTGTACTCCACGCTTGTGCTGCTCAAGGTGATGAAGAAGCACAACGTCAAGAAGATCATCTTCTCATCCTCCGCCACCGTGTACGGCACGCCGAAGGAACTGCCGATCACCGAGGAGACGCCGACCGGCGGCACCACCAACCCGTACGGCACCTCCAAGCTGTTCCAGGAGCAGATTCTGCGCGACGTGCATGTGGCCGATCCGTCCTGGACCATCGTGCTGCTGCGCTACTTCAACCCGGTCGGCGCGCACGAGTCCGGCCTGCTGGGCGAAGACCCGAAGGGTATTCCGGCGAACCTCACCCCGTACGTGGCCAAGGTCGCGGTCGGCGAGCTCAAGGAAGTCCAGGTCTACGGCGACGACTACGACACGCCCGACGGCACTGGTGTGCGTGACTACATCCACGTGGTCGACCTGGCCAAGGGCCACGTGGCCGTCATTGACCACATCGACAAGGAAGGCGTGTTCGTCTACAACCTGGGTACTGGCCACGGCTACTCCGTGCTTGAGGTTATCAAGGCTTACGAGAAGGCTGCCGGTCATCCGATTCCGTACGCGATCAAGCCGCGTCGCCCCGGTGACATCGCCGCCTGCTACGCCGACGCTTCCAAGGCGGAGAAGGAGCTTGGCTGGAAGGCCGAGCTGACCATCGACGACATGGCCGCCTCCTCCCTCAACTGGCAGACCAAGAACCCCAACGGTTTCCGCGACGCGGAGTGATATGAGCAGATGAGCTCCCTCTGATGAGGGAGCTCATCTGTCGTTTATCACACAATGCGCCTATCGGCGGCCCAGCGGGTGAGCTCGGTGCGATTCGAAAGCTGAAGCTTTCGCAACACCGAGCTCACGTGCGTTTCGACCGTCTTGATCGAAATGAACAGTTCGGCCGCCACCTCTTTATACGTGTAACCACGCGCGATCAGCCGCATGACCTCCTGCTCGCGGGCGGACAGCCGGTCCAGCTCCTCATCATGAGCCCGTGCCGCACCATCAGCGCCGCCATCAGACCCCGCCGCCGGCACACCCTGGAAGGTCGAAAGTACAAAACCGGCCAGTTTTGGCGAGAACACGGCATAGCCCTCATGCACCTGCTTGATGGATGAAATCAAATCAGCGCCGGTAATCGTCTTGGTTACATAGCCCTGGGCGCCGGCGCGAATCACCGACCCCACATCCTGCGGCGCATCCGAAACCGACAATGCCAGAAACACGGTAGTGGGGGAGTAGGGCCGCGATTTGGCGAGGATCTCGGCACCGCCGCCACCCTCGCCGCCGGGCACATGCACATCCAGCAACACCACCTGCGGCTTGGTCTGTGCGATCATCGCCACCGAACCGGGCACGTCCGCCGCTTGGCCGACGATATCGAAGGAATCGCGCAACGTGGCGATTACGCCCGCACGGAACATCTCATGGTCATCGACCATGGCCACACGAATCTTGGCTGTCTCGTTCTCGCTCATCGATGTTCTCCCTGCGCCGCTTTCAGCGCGATCGGCATATGCATTCTGACCTCGGTGCCCCAGCCGGCCCTGGACACTATCTCCACTGTACCGCCGCGCCGTTTGATGCGGCCGATAATCGATTCGCGGATGCCCAGCCGGTCGGGCGGAATGGCGTCCATATCGAAGCCTTCGCCATGGTCGCGCACGAACACTTCAACCATCGTGTCGCTGGCCTCGCAATACAAAGACACCGGCTCGCCGCCATGCGTGACCGCATTGACCAACGCCTGACGGGTGGCGTCCAGCAGCGCATCGGTCTGGGCGCTCGGCCGCGCGTCGCCCACGGTGACCACCTCAATCGGCTTGCCGTGCTCGTCCTCCACCTCGGCGGCGATCTGCTTCAATCCGGCTCCCACCGAACGATCCGATGTGGAACGTTCCTGATACAGCCATTCGCGCAGCTCGCGCTCTTGGCTACGCGCCAGGGCGAATACGGTGGTCGGTTCCTCGGAGTTCAGCTGAATCAGCGCCAACGTTTGCAGCACGCCATCATGCAGATGGGCGGTCATGTCCGCGCGCTCCTCTTCGCGCTCCTTCAATGCCTGCTCGTGGGTGAGTCGTTGCAGCATCGCGTTCGCCCACGGCATCACCGCCACCACGATACCGACGATCATCACGAATCCGCTGGCAACAATGCGTCGAGGAGAGGTGCCCCACCCAGGAATGCTGACATTATGCACATACAATGCCCATCCCATGAAAATCAGTGCGATGCCGCCCAACATAGACAACAGCTGCGTGCCTCGCGGACTAAGATTCATCCATGCCAGTGCGATGCCGCCCAACCCTACCAGCAGCGGAAACACAATCTGGACATCCGCACCGGTGCTGGTGAGCAACAGTCCAGTGGCCATCAACGCGAAACCGGCCAATGCCACGACGGCCGGTTTCGGAGCACGTTGGATGGCCTCGGACAATGATTCCGGTGCGGCAGCCGATTCGTCGTCATGAGCGGCAAGTGGCTGATTGCCTCGCGCAAGCGGCGCCTGATTAACGGGCACTGTGCGAGCCGCAGCCGCCACCGGGTCTCCGGCAGGCATGAACACCCACAGGAATACATAAGCGATGATGCCTGCGCCGTAGAGGACGGTCAGTGCGATGAACGCAATCCGAACCCATGCCACGCCGATGCCCAAGTGCAGGGCGATGCCCTTGCACACGCCGGTGAGCCAACGGCCCTGCCGGGGGCGCATCAACGGCATGCGCGCGGGCAGCAATGGTTCGGGAGATGACGTCATACTCCTATTGTGCCGCGCTCAGGGCGTTGCGGCCGGGGTTTTACCCGGTGTTCAGGGAACAATCAGGGTGTTCCCCGAGCGTTGTGGCAGTGGTCGGGCGGTGTAATGGAATCATGAGCAATCCAAACGCGAATCCATATCAGCCACAGCCGCAGCCTGGTCCGCAAAAAAACAAGACATCGCGACGCTTCTTCACTTGGGTGCGATCCAGTGGACTGGTTCGCGGCGACGACCGGTGGATCGGCGGCGTATGCAGCGGCATCGCTTTACGGCTTGGCTGGAGCCCCACATTAGTACGTGCGTTGGTGATTGTATGTACATTGTTCTTCGGTTTTGGCGCAGCTCTGTACGCACTCGGCTGGTTTCTGATGCCGGATGTACGCGATGGGCACATCTTGGCCGAGGACCTCATTGCCGGCCAATGGGACTGGAATTGTCTGGGATGCTTCCTGTTCCTCGCCGTGGCAATCGTGATTCCAGGTGCGGGGTGGGGTTGTATTGCGCTCGCCGCCTTAGCGCTATGGCTGTTGGCCAAAAGCGGCATTCGCCAGCAGGAAGGGTACGGATTCGGGGCATCTGCGCCGCGACCGGTTTCACAGCCTGTGTCATATCCAGCTCCACAGCCTGTCTCATATCCAGCCGCGCAACCAGTACCTCAATCTCCTTTGTATTCAGCTCCGCAACCTTTTCCACAACCTGTTTCACAACCTGTTTCACAAACCGCGCCTAGTGTTTCACAGCCTGTTTCACAGCCTGTCTATCAGTCGATGCCCAGCGTGATGCCGGGTACTGTGCCCGGCGCGATGCCCGGCACAGTACCCAACGGGCCGTTTGCCCCCGACCGTATGAATGCGACGGCCTATGCCCCCACCGAGTCCAAGCGCCGCAAGCCGGCGGGCCCAATCGTGGTCTTGAGCATACTGGGCCTTACCTTCCTCTCCTTTGCCGGTCTGATGGGACTGATTTGGGTAAACGACATGGGCATTATCGGCATTATGCGTCTGGGCACCATCTGGATTGCCGCAGTATGCATAGTGATGGGGCTGGTGGTCATCATTCTCGGATTCAGAGGACGGCGTACCGGTGGTCTGATTCCTCTCGGACTGGTTGCCGGTGGATGCGCGCTCTGCATGACCATCGTTTCAGGCACGTATGGCGTGTACTACCGTGATCTTGGTGCCAGCGGCATCAATACTGTTGTTTCACTGAGCCAATCTGTCAGTGCGAGAAACAGCGACGGCATGAACGATGTGCAAAAGGATGGCATCTTCGTTGCCGATGCCAGCGATGCCACGTTTGAAACATTGCAGCAAGGTGTGGCGTTCAGCGGTGAAAACTACAACACCGATCAGGCAATCATTGATTGGTCCGATTGGGACAAGACACATGGACCGCACACGGTGAAGATGCTGGATGGCAAAACTTCCATCAGTAATTGCCCGGTCGGTACCATCACCATAGCCGCAACACAGGCGCAAGTGCATATCGTTCTGCCGGATTCCTGCACTTACGCCTTCGGCACCGCCGACTCCTACTACTCCACTTCGAGTGACGTTGGCGGCAAATACGAGATGGTATACAACAACTACATGGGTCCAAGCTTTGTTTTCTTCGAAGCTGAAAGTGCCACCAATGGGCCTGATCACGAATGGTTGTATAAGGAATCCGCCATGCCGGGCAACGGCCCAGAATTAAAAATCAATATTCCCTATGTGGTGGAAGCACGTGTCAACGTGGTGTACGCCTCCGATTGGGAAGGCTCTACGTTCCAGCCGCTTGCCGATATATACGACGGCAACAGTACAAGCAAGAACACAACCGAACAATCGGAATGATCAAGCCGTTGCAACTAGGAGATGGAATCATGACTGATGAAACCAAGGAATTCGCCTCCATCGAGGATGCGACACCGACCACGGCCATACCTTCCGAAACCGACGCGACCACCGCGACCACAACCATGGTGACCGTCGATGACCGAACCGATACCACGGTGCTGCCATCCGCAGCGGATGATGACGAAACGGCTGTGCTGCCCGTCCCCGACAATCATGCGGATGCGTCGGTCTCGGATGTGGATACGCAGGCAACAGCTGCCTCTCCATCGCCCATCGAACCAACCACAGATCGGATTGCCCTGGAAACAGTTGCCGATGCCGTGGAGGGAGATGGTGGGCCGATTCCATCTGCCGATGATGTGCCGATGTACGCAGCATCTTCAGCACGACCTCCCTATGGGCAGTCTCAGACCGCCGGCAAACCATGCCAGCCTGGGGGGAGCGCCAAGAACGTCCAGAGCGCCAAGAACGTCCAGAATGCTAAGGATGTCAAGAGTGCCAAGAACATCCAGAAACAGAGCACCAGCGCGCCTACTGTGGTATTCGGACTATTAGGCGTGATTATCGGCGTGATCGCGCTGGTTTTCGGGTACATATCTCCGGATCGGATGATTTCGTTGTTCTCGCCGAATCCGCAATTGCTGACGGCTATTATTTGCGCCGTAGTGGGACTGATTCTGGTAATAGTGGCCGTTGTATGGGCCATAGTCGGTGCCGTCAAGAAGAGAAAATAGCGTTACAAACCATTGCATTACGGTCCCAGTAGAAGCACATTATGACGGGAGCCGACCGATAAGAGCCGACCGTTCTATGCTGATGGGGGGGGGAGGCATAGTAACTATGAAGCGGATTTCGGTGCGGCGGGTAGCGAGCGTCATCGCCACCGCGATGGCGATGACGCTGGTATTCGCCACACTTGGCTGGGCGATGATGCCGCAATGGAACACACGGCCCTACACCAAGCACATCGCTATCGCTTCTGCCGACACCACCATCACCCCTGCCCATGCGAACATTCCCCACGAGGGGCGATATCGTACGCGTGAAACCCGACTATCCATCAAGACCGGCGACGGCGTCACGCTACCCGCCGTACTACGTGAACCGGTCGACGCTCCCGGGCCACGCCCGGCTTGTCTGTTCATTCACGGGTCCGGTACCAGCGGTGCCGAGGATTTCGGCGATATCGCCAACGCCATGGCCTCTGCCGGCATCGTGACCTTGGTGCCGGCCAAGCGCAACGACAACTACACCGTGCTGCATCGCGACTACCCGCGTTTTGCTCGCGAATACGGGCGTTCGCTCGACGTGCTGCGTGGCATAAGCGGCGTGGACCCCGCCAAAACCGGCATCTACGCCGAATCCGAAGGCACCTGGATCGCCACGATTCTAACCTCGAAACGGCAAGACATTGCCTTTGCCATACTTACATCCGCACCGGTGTTCAATGGACGTGAGCAAATGGCCATGGCTGTCAGCGCCTATACGCATGAGGCCGGCGCGCCCAAGCCCGTGGTCAAAGACATGGCCAAATTGATGTCGCTGGACTACGCGCCATTCGATCTGGCCTATGCCGACTTTGATGCCGACCGGTATCTGAAATCCCTCACCATGCCGGTGCTGGTGAACTACGGCACCTACGATACGGCCATGCCCATCGAACAGGGGGCGCAGCGGATCATCGCCACGGCCAACAAGTCCGGCAACGAGAACGTCACCGTACGCTATTTCGCCGGCAACCATCAGATGCGGGCTGGTGAGGGCTTATTCACCCCGAACCTGCCATTGGCCGAAGGCTATACGCAAGCGCTGGAAAATTGGGTGAACGGTGTGACTGCCGGAACCAAAGCCGATGGATGGGCAACGCCCCAAGTCGCCGGTGCGACACCTCACCAGCGCTTCGCCGCGCCGCAACGTACCAGATCCGGTATCGTCGGCTCGCTCGGCGTGCTGGCCGGTCTGATGGTGGCAGGGCCCGTGCTGATCGTGATGGCGGCGATATTAGGTATTGGCTTGACTGTGTTTTCTTGGCTACAGACGTTGCTGGCCGGGCGACGTAGTGTGGCGACTGTGCGGGCCATGCATGCGACGCCGAGTGGGCGGGGAGCCGCCCAACAGCGTACGTTGCACGGCATTGCCGGCTTATCTGCCGGTATCGGCACAGCGGTGATGGTGATTACTGGGCTGTTGTACGGCTATATGAGCGCCGTAGGCGTATCGGCTGTATTGGTTATGCCTCAACCGCGGCTGTTTGCCGTCGGATGGGTGGTGCTGCGAATAGCGACCATGCTGTTGGTGGTGCTGTTTGCTTGGGAAATGGAACGTGTCTGGTATTGCCGCGCCGATATCGTCGGTGTGCGGCGCGTCATATGCGTGATGGTAGCGCTCGGCACTCTCGCCACACTGATGACACTGGCATTTTGGGGCCTATTCTCGCTGTAATTCTGCCGATGTGCGCTGGTAAATGGGGCCTGGCGGGCAGGCTGCGTTGGTGGTCTGGGTGTGGGGCGATCGGCAGATTGCGTTGGCCTGGGTATGGCCGGCCGACGTACATCAGTCGGGGTGTCCGATACACAGTGAATGGCTGAGTATTACGCTTGGGAGGCTTCGGCCTCCTCTAAGGTGTCGAAACCGCCGAGCTGGACTGTGTGCAACAAGGTTTCCTCAGTGATATTGCGTTGCGGGCTGGCTGCGGCGCGCTCGCCAATCATCGCTTCGTAACGTTCGAAGGTCTGGTCGGAATACGTACCAAGCTCGCCGCGCAGATAGGTTTCGAATGAGGTGGCAGATGGTGTGTCTTCGGTGGTGGTGAGTGCGCGCATCGCCTCGCCGAGCTTGGGGTAGCGCTCGCGGAAATCCTTGGCCCAGGCGACCTGCTGGGCGATGACCTGTTCCTGACGGGCCGCGCGCTCTTCAGAGAGACGCGGAATATACGGCTCTATGTTCTTCGTGAAATTTTCCGGTGCGGTGGAGGCCATCATGCGGCCGTATTTTTCGGTCACGAGGTTGCGGCCCACGTGGTCGGCCGCGTCAAGATCAGCGGCATAGCTGGTGAGTAATGGCCGCTCCCATGTGAGGAACTGGGCCAACCGCATCTGGTGGAACACCGGCCAGTTGCCTTGGCATGCCGCGCGTCCACCCTCATTGTTGGTGCGCTGGAACTGATCCCATTCATGACGCACAATAGCCTCGCGCAGTTCATCATCAGTCAGTTCGTTGGTCATCGACGTTCCTTTCACTGATACCTCCCTCTGATGAGGGAGGTGGCACGGCGAAGCCGTGGCAGAGGGAGCTTGAATCTACAAACTTTTAAGCACCGGATCATCAGAGGCGATGTGGTCCTCGACATACGGGCGCTGCCATTCGAGGAAGGTCTCGCCGGACGTGGTCAGGTGTTCGCGTTTGAGTTCCTTGACGATATCCACCGCAATCTGCTCCACAATATCGTTGATTTTCTCGATTGCTGGAGCCGCGCCCTTGCCGCCTTCGCCAAATCCGGCCCCGCCATAGCAGGCTGCCGAACTCAATCGCATCACGGTTTCCAACTGTTCGCCCACGTTCGGCAACAGCGCGAACATCGAGCCAGACAGCTTGCGCAATGCTGCGAACTGCCACTTGTAATACGGCATATAGCCCACCACCATCGGCACGTTAACTAGGAACACCAACGAGGCGGTGGCCTGCACGAACTCGTGGATGGACAGCCATGCGGCCGCGCCGTCGCCGCGCTTCAACGAACGCGGCAGATTATATTGACCGGCCTGGGCGATCATGCCGAGTCGCTTGGAGATCAGCGCGAGCCGCACATCGTCGGGCATGTTCTTGAACCCTTGGCGCGTCTTGGAAAACAGACCGGTGGGATCGGCGAACACCTCGCCATTGGTGGCGGCGGCCAAGGTCGATTCCTGAAGCATTAGCCACTCATGCGGCGCGGTCTGCGCCGGCGCAGTGTGATACCCGGTGATCGACTCAAAGAAGTCACCGATGCGGAACACGCCGTCACGGCGATTCGCGCCCTGTGCGCGCGGCGTGACGGGGGAGAGCGGTGCATCAATCGGAGTCGTCATCGCTTCCGCCACATCAGAGGACGCCGCGCCTGACTCGGCAGTGGCGGTATCGTGCGTAGCGGTGCCGGGGGTGGGTGCGTTTGCCGCATCGGGTATGACGGTGGAGCCTGCACCTGCGGAGGGGAATGCTCCGGAAGCATCGGACCTGGCATGCGCCTCGAACGTCACGCGGCCTTGCGCATCCACGCTGAACTTGCGCGGCAGTGCCTCGTAATCGACCTCAAGTTGCTCGCCGATCGCCGCGTAATCCTCATCCGTAAGCCACAGGCAGAAGCGCGGGCCGAAATCGTGGTCCTGCGAATACGCATCATCGAATCCGTAGCATTCCGAGCCATGACCCACCAGACCGGCGGCGATACGCCCGGCATACTGCGGATACTTCGCCGCAATCATCGGCTTGCCCATCTGCGTCCAGAACGCGCGGGCCAGCTTCAGTCCGGACACCGGGCATGCGGAAACGGCCTCGGCCGCGCCCGCAGAACCGGTCGACACCGAAACGGTGGATGGGGAAGATGCCGCGTTCGCACCGGTCTTGCCCTGTGCCGGGCTGTTCGGCAGCCGCGAGCCGGACTGGGGCAGCGCGCCTGCATCGCCGGCAACACCTGCATTGTCAACCGTCACCCCGGCCTGCGCCGCCGCTTCCTCGGCCTGCCGCAGATTGTCGGCGGTGATACGCCAGTAATCGGTGTCCTTGCCGTAACATTCCTCGATCACGGCCAGCGCATGCCGGTATCCAGTAACCGCATCCGCATACCGTCTCTCGGCAAAGCACACCTGCGCGAAGCCCGCCAGTGCGGAGGCATAATGCGCGGAATGTTCCAGATGGCCGGTGCGATAGATTTCCAGCGCCTTGGCTGCATGCCAATGCGCGTCCTCCAACTTGTGTTCGGTCAGCAGGGTCAACGCCAGATTCGTGTGCGAGCTGGACACGTCGATATCCGCGTCCGGGTTCACGCTCGAGGCTTCGATAATGCGCAGCGCTTCACGCAACTCCAGTTCCGCCTTGTCGGGCCGATTCGTCTCGCTGTAGAGCATCGACAGATTGTTGTGCAGCGCTGCGAGCCTACGGTCGGTGGGCGCCAGCGAATGCCGGCAGACACTCTGCGCCTGATGATACAAATCCTCGGCCTGATCGTATTGTTTGGCCGCGCGCATCGAGGTGGCGCAATTGATTAGCGTGATGGCCCACGCCTCGGATGTGCCGGTGGTCAAGCCCATACGAGCGGCCAGTTCCAGCGCTCGCTGCACAATCCACTGATTCTCCTTGTGCCGACCTTGCGAGCGATAGAAGCCCATCGTTTCGTTGAGCACGGTGAGCAGTCCGGCCTCGTCGCCGGCGTTTTCCGCGTCCACCATCGCCTGTTCCAAGTACGGGCCGGCTTCGGTGGCGGCCGTGTGGCGATCGAAAATCGCGTCCAGTCCGTTCAGGAATTGTTGGGTATCAAAGGTTGCGGGCGATTGATCGGCATCGTCCGCAACCTGGTTCGCCGTGGAATCGGCACCTTGTGCTGCGGCCGCCGCATCGGTGTCGTCGGCATCGTCTGGACCATGCGCGAATTGCGCGGCGAATTGTTTGAGCAGTGCTTCCTCATCCATACCGCCAGACCTCCCTGAATCGTGTCTGATTTCAGTCTATTAATACTGTGAACAAACACGTCAGGGAGTTTGCTGTGAGCTTGGTCTCAGTCCACCTTGGTTTCGCGCAAGCGGTGAATGGCGTCGGTATCGGTTTCGCAGCGCCACGAGTAGAAGGCCAGCAGCCCTACGGCAAGCAGAGCCAGCGGCATACCGCCCAGGCCGGTATAGCGATAGTTCATCGAGAAGGTGGTGAGCATCGCGCCGCCGACAATCGAGCCGATGGCATTGCCGAAGTTAAACGCCACCTGTACAGCCGCGCCGGCGATCAGCTCGCCGCCGCCCTGGCCGGCTTCGGTCATCAGCAATTGCTGTGGAGCGGAAGTAAAGAACAATCCGATGGCGATCCAGAACGTCAGTACAGCGGTCATCGGCTGATTACCCGGAGTGATAAGCACCAGCAACAAGCCGAGGCAGGAGATGGACTGACCTATTGCGGCCGCGCCGGCATGCCTCCAATGGTCGGTCAGACGACCTCCAAGCAGACCGCCGATGACCATACCAAAGCCGGCAAGCATCATCAGTATCGGCACCAGGGAAGACGACCATCCGCCGGTTTTCTGCAGCCAAGGGGAGACGTAGCTCCACCAGCAGAACACACCGGCATTGCCGGTGAACACGGCGGCCAAAATCACCCACGGGCCACGGCGGGTGAGGAACTTGAACTGACCGGCGATGCCTGCGTCCTTGATCGGTGCAACGTACGGAATCCACGCCGACGCCAGCACAATCGTCATTGCCGCCCAAGCGGCCAAAATGCCGAAGGCAAGACGCCAGGAAAGGAACTCGGCCATCAAGGTGCCCGCCGGTACGCCGAGCATATTGGCCACGGTCTGTCCGGTGACCATCACGGATACGGCCTGCGCCTCCTTGCCTTCCTCCGCCAGAGTCTTGGCGATGAGTGTGGCTGTGCCGAAGAATGCGCCGTGCGGCAGGCCGGCGACGAATCGTGCGACGACCAGCATGGCGGCATTGACGGAGAATGCGGAAGCCAGATTGCCCACCAAGGCAATCACCATAAACAATATGATGAGGTCCTTCGGCGGCACCTTGCGGCCGAATACCAGAATCAGTGTGCCGAAGCACACGCCGATCGCATACGCGGAAATGTAATGGCCTGCGGTGGGGATGTCCACGCCGGTGGCGGCCGCGGCCTGCGGCAGAATGCCCATCATCACGAACTCGGCGGCACCGAGAATGAACGCGCCCGAAGCCAGTGCAAGCAGACTCTTCTTCATGGTTCCTCTAATTACTTCAGTATTACTTACAAAAACAGTGCGGCAATCGATTGATTCGAGCGATATATTACGGTGGTCCGCCAACAAATACGGGGGCTTGCCGTGATGTGGTTTGTCGCTGTGTGCGGCGGGTTGTTTACCGCTGTTCGATCGCTTGGTTTGATTGTTGGGACAGGAAACGAAAAACCGGATTGCTGATTTCTCAACAATCCGGTCCAGTTGTCGGGCTGGCGGGATTTGAACCCGCGGCCTCTTCGTCCCGAACGAAGCGCGCTACCAAGCTGCGCTACAGCCCGTTTGGCAACAGATGTAGATATTACATTGTGGTGGTGGACAATGCAAATCGGCATGTCGCGAGTGTTGCGTGATGGTGGATTCGCCATGTGTACAGGTCTCTCAAGCCTTGTGCAGGGCCGGTTTTGCGTCATGTGAGCGGGTGTTCAGATGGCCGTGCGGTCTGCCGGGCTCATAATCGCCGGCCTTGCGTACACTGATGAATCATGGCTGAAGTTGTCGAAAATACCGAAAACACTGAGAATGAAACCCCGGCCGTCCCGCAGATGAGCACCGTCGAACGTGCGGAAATGCTGCTCAAGCAGGACGCCACCATCCGCGAGAAGATCAAGTCCGGTGCCACGCTGGACGAAGCCGTGGACCCCTCCAACAAGGAGTTCGGCCCGCTGGCCCACCCCGAGCAGGTGCAGATGCGCGTGGCCAAGCGCGCGATGATGCTTGAGGCCGGCATCGCCCCCTACCCGGTGCACTTGGACGTCACCGACACCATCGAGGCGGTCCGCGCCAAGTATGACGGCAAGCTCGAGGCTGGCGAAGAGACCGAAGACATGGTCGGCATTGCTGGCCGCGTGCTGTTCCTGCGCAACGCGGGCGGCCTGTGCTTCGTGCAGCTGTCCGCCGGTGACGGCACCAAGATTCAGGGCATGATCTCCAAGAAGGAGATTGGCGCCGATTCGCTCAAGCAGTTCAAGCAGCTCGTCGACCTTGGCGATCACTTGTACCTCAAGGGCCGCGTCATCGCCTCCAAGACCGGCGAGCTGTCCGTATTCGCCACTGAGTGGGCTATCGCCTCTAAGGCCCTGCAGCCGCTGCCGGCCCTGCACAAGGACCTGAACGAAGACACCCGCACCCGCAAGCCGTACATCGGCATGATTGCGGACGAGAACATCCGCAACATGGCGCGCAACCGCTCCAAGGCCGTGGCCTCCCTGCGCCGCACCTTTGACGACCACGACTTCCTCGAGGTCGAAACCCCGATGCTGCAGACCCTGCACGGTGGCGCGGCCGCCCGCCCGTTCACCACGCACATGAACGCCTTCGACCTTGACCTGTACCTTCGCATCGCCCCGGAACTGTTCCTCAAGCGCTGCCTGGTCGGCGGCATCGATCGCGTGTTCGAAATCAACCGTGACTTCCGCAATGAGGGCGTCGACGCCACGCACGCCCCCGAATTCACCATGGTCGAGGCCTACCAGGCCTATGGCACCTATGATTCCATCGGCCAGCTGGTCAAGGAGCTTGTGCAGAAGACCGCCATGGACGTCTACGGCTCGCACAAGGTCACCCTGCTCGACGGCACCGAATACGACTTCGGCGGCGAATGGAAGACCATCAGCATGTACGACTCCCTGTCCGAATCGTTGGGCGAGGAGATCGTGCCGAACGGCGGCCCGGACGCCCCCGGCACCTCCGTTGAGCACCTGGGCGCCATCGCCGACAAGCTCGGTGTAGAGCGCGACGACGTGGAGAACCACGGCAAGCTCGTCGAACACCTGTGGGAGCACTTCTACGAGGACAAGCTTTACGAGCCCACCTTCGTGCGTGACTTCCCGGTCGAAACCTCCCCGCTGGTCAAGGGCCACCGCACCAAGCCCGGCGTGGTGGAGAAGTGGGATCTCTACGTGCGCGGCTTCGAGCTGGCTACCGGCTACTCCGAGCTCAACGACCCGATCGTGCAGCGTGAGCGTTTCGTGGCCCAGGCCAAGGACGCACTCGCCGGCGACGAAGAGGCTTGCGACATCGATGAGGACTTCCTCGAGGCTCTCGGCGTGGGCATGCCTCCGGCCGGCGGTATGGGTATGGGTATTGATCGACTGCTTATCGCCTTGACCGGTGCCACGATTCGCGAGACCATCACCTTCCCGCTGGTCAAGCCGCTCGTTGGCTGATTAGGCATACTCTGGCTCCCCTCAGAGAGGGGAGCCGAGTTATATATGAAAGGGATTGCTTATGTCCATCGGCTTGTGGGTTCGGGGCGCGCGTCCCAAGACCTTGGCCACTTCCATCGCGTCGGTGATGGTTGGGGCGGCGATGGCATACGTGCATATCGAGCAGTCGGGCACCTGCATCGCAATATATCCCGAACCGGCCTCCTGCGCCACGGCCCGTGAACAGCAGACCCTGCTGATGGACCGATTCTGGCCGGTGACCATCCTGTGCCTGCTAGTCGCGCTGTTCCTGCAAATCGCCGTCAACTATGCGAACGACTATTCCGACGGCATCCGCGGCACTGACGCCGGGCGTGACACGGACGAATCGAAATCAGGCAAACCCCAGCGACTGACCGCATCCGGACTGGTACCGGCCAAGCATGTACTGTTCGCGGCGATGATTTGCGCCGCCATCGCCTGCATATGCGGTGTTGTGGCGGTCGTGCTCGCCCAAGCATGGTGGTTGCTGGCCGTGGGCGCGGCCTCCTTGCTGGCCGGCTGGTTCTACACCGGTGGCAAGCATCCGTATGGATACGTCGGGCTGGGAGAAGTCGGCGTGTTCCTGTTCTTCGGCTTGGCTGCGGTATTGGGCACCGAATACGCGCTGTGCGGCACGGTGGACGTCGGCGGACTATTGGGTGCTGTGGCGGCTGGCCTGTTCTCCTGCCTGATCATGATGGTGAACAATATCCGTGACATCGACGAGGATCGTGAGCATGGCAAACACACGCTGGCCGTACGGCTGGGGGAGTCCGGCGCGCGTACGTTGCTGATTGTGTGCTGCGTCATCGCATGGATCATCGCCCTGCTGATGTGCGGTACATTATGGTGGCCGTGGGGTGCGGTGCTGTTGCTCTCGGGCACCGGAATACCTGTGCGCATGGTCTCCAGCGTGAATAAACGTCAATTCCGCCCGGCTCTGCCCGCCGCCAGCTTCCAGACCTTGCTGTTTGCGGTGGTGCTGGCGGTTGCCGTGGCGCTATGAGAGCGAAATAATAAGACGAATACTCGTGTTTGGGCGCACGCGGCTGTAGACTGAACCGTATGACTTATAAACTAGTACTGCTCCGTCATGGACAGAGCGCATGGAATAAAACCAACCAGTTCACCGGCTGGGTCGACGTACCGCTGACCGAGCAGGGTGAAGCCGAAGCCAAGCGTGGCGGCGAGCTGCTCAAGGAGAAGAACGTCCTTCCGGACATCGTGTTCACCTCCCTGCTGCGTCGCGCCATCAACACCGCCAACATCGCTCTGGATGCCGCAGATCGTCTGTGGATTCCGGTTCAGCGTGACTGGCGTCTCAACGAGCGTCACTACGGCGCTCTGCAGGGCAAGAACAAGACCGAGATCCGCGAAGAGTACGGCGACGAGAAGTTCATGCTGTGGCGCCGTTCTTACGCCACCCCGCCGCCCGAGATCGACCCGAACGACCAGTACGCCCAGAACAACGACCCGCGCTACGCCGGCGATCCGGTTCCGGAAGCCGAGTGCCTGGCCAACGTTGTTGAGCGTGTGAAGCCGTACTTCGAGTCCGCCATCGAGCCGGAGCTCAAGGCCGGCAAAACCGTGCTGATTGCCGCTCACGGCAACTCCCTCCGCGCCATCGTCAAGATGCTGGACAACCTGTCTGAGGAAGAGATCGCCAAGGTCAACATCCCGACCGCCATCCCGCTGCTTTATGAGCTGGACGAGAACTTCAAGCCGATCAAGCCGCGTGGCGAGTACCTGGATCCGGAAGCCGCCGCTGCCGGCGCTGCCGCCGTCGCCGCTCAGGGCCAGAAGTGAGTTTGTTGCGATTGGGTGCGTGAATAGTCGCGGCTGATCGCATGAAACACATACGAAAAGGTGGGAAGCTGCATACCGTAGGTTCCCACCTTTCGTTATTGCCGGCGCCTTTGTCGGTAAGTCTTTTTCACGTTGTATCTGCGTTTTGCTGATGTCGCCTTGCCTGCGCGGCTCGGCGGGTGCCGTGCGGCGCAGGCAAGACGGACAAAACGGAATCGCAAGAACGTCAGATCACGCCGTATTCCTTGAGCAATGTCGGAATATCAGTGGAATCCAGCTTCTTCACGATCTGCTTCAACACACCCCTTTCGATGGGGTTGAGCTTCATATCGGTGATCGGTTTGCCGTCTCGCAGCATCACCGTGGCGTTGAGCAGGTTGCGCACGTCATAGACCGAACCCCACACCTCCGGCACGCCGCGGTCCACGTCGCACAGCGTGTACACGGCTTCCATGCCGGTGCGCATCGAATATTCGGTGGTGAAGATCGTGTCGCGCGGCGTCTCCGCGAATTGGCCGAGGAACGCGAAATTCACCGCGCCATCCGGCACCACATCGGGGCGGTCGCCGGCGGAACGCGGCATGAAGAACGCATCGATGTACGGCATCATCACTGGAACCGTGTTGGCGTGGTTCTTCGCCAAGTCGGCGATCTTGTCGGTCGGCACGCCCATGTGGTACAGCCATTCCTCGCAGATCTCCTCGCCGGTGCAATCCTGCATTGGCTTCTTCACATAGTTGCCGGGCTTGTCGGGGAACAGACCATACACCCATAAGCACAGCTGGTCCTTCGGCTGGGCTCGGAA
>OLRE01001233.1_pt1 | contig 25844 bp, 22 predicted proteins | sample 1672461 | NCBI WGS metagenome assembly OLRE01 (sample SAMEA3136688, study PRJEB25190) | human gut metagenome | biome: human gut; feature: human-associated habitat; material: faeces | place: Austria | collected 2013
TACCTCACTTTCTGTGGGTATTATTGGCATTTACACGGTTCGGTATTCAGACTCATGGCCGCACGGCTCTGCGTTCGTGGTTCAACACCTGCGAATGCTGTCTGCATTCCTTTAACGCTTCGATAAAACTCCCCGGAACTGAACAGCCCCGGGGAGTTATCTCTTTTAAAATAATCAGTCCGCGTCAGAGTCAAGCGCGAGCGTCGGCGAAGTTCCGACAACGTAGCCGTCTGCCACGCCTGCTCTGTCCGAGCCGTCGAAGTTCCAGCTTCCACTCTGGAAGTGCCTTGACATGGGCACGCTGAATGCGCTGTAATCATTCACGAATACTGAACCCAGTACGTTGCCGTCCTGAATGTACAAGATGAAAATACCTTCCTTTACGTCAGGCATTACCTTTGCCGCGTAAGCGGTCAGGTTGTTCTCGTCGGGGGCGTACATTAACTGGTCGTCATCGTCGTACCATTCCATGCCCCAGTGCTCCTTGCCGTCGGTCCAGCCGGATTCGTCCTGGAATCTCGAAAAATCACTGTCGCTGTAAGAAGACACGTAAGACGCCCACTCGCCGTCGGAAACAAAGAGTATCACCTCGGCAGAGCCGCAGTCCGGAGCCGCCTGCATGGCACCCATCAACGTAAGGAACGACATGCAGTTCTGTCTCATGCGCTGTGCGGTGGTGTTCGCGGAGATTATGTCGGCTTCCGTTATCTCGCCGGGAGTTTCCTGCTCAAAGTTCCAGTCGCTGTCGTCCCAGTCAGAGCTGCCGCCGTTGTAGTCCTGGTCGTCATCCCAGCCGAATGAATCATCGTCATCCCAGCCGAATGAATCATCGTCATCCCAACCGAATGAATCATCGTCATCCCAACTGAATGAATCATCGTAATCGCCGTTTGAGCTCCCGGAAGCGTCGATCAGAGAATAAACAGCATTGACAAGCGGATCCTTCAGGGAAAGCTCGTAGTAATACTTTGTGATATCCTCGCCCAGTGCGCTGATCTCATCGCTGGAAGCGTTTTCGATATCCAACAGCTTGTACTCGCTGCCGGGCTTGGGAGCGACCTCCCCGGAAGCCTCGTCAACGCTGATGTAGTAAGTCAGCCTGCCGATGTTCTGGGCGTTCATTTCGAAGCTGCAACCAACGCCCTTTCCCTTAGGCGCGATGGTCAGTGAAAGCTCGGAGCTTCCTGCGCTGCCAGCCATCTCAGACGGCATATCCATCTCATCCTCAAGGAACTTTCGTGTGTCCTCAGCGGAAATGTTCATCGTGAACGTTCCGGTTGTCACAGGAAGTCCGAACACGTTTGCAGTGCCGAGGTCGCGGTAGTCAACCTGGAAGCTGATGTCCTCCTTCTGACCGTCGTATGTAGTGTTGGTGACGGTGGCGGTCACACTGCCGGAGGTCGCGCTTTCTCTGAGCACACGAGCCTGGAACAGCATGTCGCCATTCTCGGAAGCGTTCATCTGAGTCTCGTTTCCGGCTGTCAGGAAGCGGAACTGAGCGGTGTTATCTCCGGAGCCGTAAACAGTGAAATCCGCGCCTGCAAGCGTGTTGTCGCTGTTGATGTAATACTTAATCTGCGCGGACGCCTGGCTGCTGTCTGTGCGGAACTCCCCGACCTGCTTCGCAAGGTCGTTGAATGCGTCGGCGATCTCCAGCTCCGTCATAGAATCGTCAAGGGAACTCAGATATGCGATAAGGCTGTCGTCGCCCCGCGCCGCATCTATCACTACCATGGCAATGCTGCACAGGTCTGCCTTGTCAAGGTCGATCTGCACGGTCATTCCGGAGAAGGTCAGCGTGCCGAGTTCGGTGGTGCCGTTCTCGCATTTTATCTCGAAGTTCTTGAATGCTTCCTTCAGACCGCTGCTTACGTTCCCGTAGAACTTTCCGAAATCAAAGGAAGCCGCGGCCGAGTTTTCATTCATGCTGTGCGGAGCCAGCTTCGTGGAAAATCCAGTGGAGGACATTCCCGGGAATATGAGCGAAGCCGTGCCGTCCTCCTCGTAGCGGAGCTGCGCGTTTCCGAGAGAGCCGTTCGGCGTCCGGACGTCGACTGCGTATTCCAGCGCGCCGCCGCTGTCCTTTTCAGAGAACGACAGGGTGAGGTCGATGTTGTTCAGGATATTTACGATCTGGTCGTATTCCTGTTCGGAGTAGTTCTCCTGCGCCATCAGAGCGTCTATAAATGCCTGCTCGAACTCAGCCCTGATGCCAAGCTCCGATGTCACTCCGCGGGTGCCGGTGGCGTGGTTTATCTGCCATGCCGCCATTTCCAGAGCCTTTCCGATCATCTCCTCGTCGAAAACACCGAAGCTGTCGTCGAGCGTGCCGTCTGTGATGTCGCTTCCGCTCAGCTCTGCGCCGGACTGAGCCGCCAAGAATCCTGCGCTGACCGACTGCTGAACCGCGTTGCTGATAACTTCGCTGTTCTCGCTGATTCCGGAAAGGGCGTTCATCGTCACGGAGTGCGCGTAGCCTGCGTCGCCCATGATGAGCTTTGAAACCAGCGGCTTGTTGAAGTGGCAGAACGCCGCTCCCGCACCGCCGAGCACAACGACAGCACCCGCAGCGATACACAGACCTGGTATCAGCCGGTTCTTTTTTCTGACGGGCTGAACTGCAGGAGCCGCCGGAGGAACCTCTGCGGAATATCTCATCGGCTGAATATCCTGCGCGCTCTGAGCCGCGTTGAACTGCTGCATGGGCTGCGCGTACGCCACCGGCTGACCGGGCTGGTCAGGGGTGTCAGGTTGGGTAGGCTGAGCCTGAGAATTCTGCGCGGATACTGCGGATTGACGGTCGGAACGTTGGGCAAAGTCGCTTCCAAAGCTGCCGGAGCTCGAGCTGACCTCGTTCGGGATAAACGAGGAAACCGCAGGAGCGGTCGGGGCAGTAGGCACAGTCGGAGCAGTCTGCGCGGAAACGGCACTCATTGCCGGAATTCCTGAGGTCTGCGCCGATGAAGCCTGCTTCGAGAGATTAATAGTCTGTGCCGCCTGAGAAGGCTGTGCTGACTGTGCAGGCTGAGCGGTCTCAGCAGGCGCTGAGTTGTTCGCCGGAACTGACGCAGCTGCGGCGGCCGGGACGCCCAAGTCGGGAAGCTCGACCTTTGTGCCGCAGCTTCCGCAGAATTTGGCGGTGTCAGAAAGCTGAGCACCGCAGTTCATACAAAACATAATATCTCCTTTTCCAATGTACCAGGCCAGATCACTTGTTGTATTTATTATAGCATATCCTTAATGATATGTTATAATTTGACAATATGAATAGAGTTCGCCGAAGGTGATCGTATGCGCGAGGCATTTAAATTTATAATAAAACGCCTGCGTTTTCATTATGCCATAGCCGCCAGGCTGTGGCATAATTTGCCGATATGCGCGGAGTTCGCCGAAGGTGAACGTATGCGCGAGGCATTTTGATTTATAATAAAACGCCTGCGTTTTATTATAGCACATATCAGGTGATATGTCAATATTTGGCGTATTACATATCCTTTAGTATGATTATAGGAATCGGCGGGCAGTTGGGACGGTTCACGAAGGGCATCTCAATAACGGTGAAACGGCTGCTGTCGATGGTAGGGAGGTACTCAAGCAGCGCGTCGCGCTCTTCAAATCCGGTCTCCCTGCCGTAGTAGATTATGAGAGTCATCATGCCGCCGCTTTTCAGGAGCTTCAGCCCCTTTTCGATCGCCGGAATGCTGGTGGATTTGTTCGTAAATATGTTGTGGTCGCCCTTGGGAAGCCACCCGAAATTGAACGTAATGCAGGATACAGTGCCTTCCTCGCATACCTCGTCCATCTCGCTGTGGCTCTTTAGGAGCACGTCCGTGCGGGAGGTCATGCCGTGCTCCTCAAGTAGCTTTTTCGTGCTGTCTACCGCGTCCTGCTGTATGTCAAACGCGGTGACATGCCCGGTCTCGCCGACAAGCTCGGCAAGGAAAAGAGCGTCGTTGCCCCTGCCTGCGGTGGCGTCTATGCATAAGTCGCCGGGCTGGACGCGCTCCCTGATTATCTTGTGTATTATGTTGAGTGCGCTGAAATGTTTTCTTGGATCCATGTTGTCCTCCGTAAATTTTAAATATCTAAATAATTATATCACATTTTCCCCGGTTTGTAAACCTGAACGACTTCGTGTTTTATTTTTCGCCGCCTATTGACATACTATTTTAGCAGTGTTATAATTATAATGGATATAAATGGGGAATGCGCGGGGATTCAGCCCGTGCCTTACAGACAGATAAACGGAGGGCTTCATGGTCTTTTCAGACTTGTTTTTCATATATGTATTCCTGCCAGCGGCGGCGATATGCTACGCGCTGGGGCGGTGCGGCGATCACTCCAGAATGAGGAGGCTTCGGGAGTACGGTCAGCCCCGGATACGCTGCGAATGCCCGTATTCTAATGCAGTGCTCATCATTTTCTCGCTGATTTTCTACGCCTGGGGAGAGCCGATATACGTCGCGCTGATGATCGTCAGCGTGTTCATGAACTACGTGGTCGGCGTGTTCATCGACGGCGGAAGGCACAAATCAAAAGCCGCGCTGATCGTCGGACTTATCCTTAATATAGGTATCATCGCGGTGTTCAAATATGCGGACTTCCTGGCGGAAACGCTCAATGCCGTAGGCGTCCCGGTGCCAAAGCCCGGTATCGCGCTTCCTATCGGTATCAGCTTTTTTACATTCCAGTCGATCTCATACATCATAGATGTTTACCGAGGTCAGGTCCGGGCGCAGAAAGACTTCTTCTCGCTGCTGCTTTATATCTCAATGTTCCCGCAGCTTATAGCCGGGCCTATCGTCAGGTACTCCACTATTTCCGCGGAAATAAACCGCCGCAGCATCTCAATGCACGACCTCGCCGAAGGCTCATTCAGGTTTCTTGTCGGACTTGGAAAAAAGGTAATTCTCGCAAATCAGCTCGGGGAGCTTTCGGCTGCGTTCCTCGACGGAGACTTCGCTTCGCTTTCCACCGGCGGAGCCTGGATAGGCATTCTGGCGTACACCATGCAGATCTACTTCGATTTTTCCGGCTATTCCGACATGGCTATCGGCATGGGGCGCTGCATGGGATTCCACTTTGACGAGAACTTCAATTACCCATACGTGACTCGCACCATTACGGAATTCTGGCGGAGATGGCACATCTCGCTGGGCAGCTTCTTCCGGGATTACGTCTACATTCCGATGGGTGGAAACCGCCGTCACCAGCCGCTGAATATACTGGTCGTGTGGTTTCTTACCGGACTCTGGCACGGCGCGAGCTGGAATTTCGTGCTGTGGGGTCTGTACTTCGGCGCGATAATAATGCTTGAAAAATACACCATCGTGAAGATTCAGGACAGGATACCGGGATTTATCCTGCATATATACAGCCTGTTCATTATCGTGTTCGGCTGGGTGATATTCTACTTCACGGATATCACCCGAATGGGCGGGTTCATCGGTATTCTGTTCGGCGGCGGGGCGTCCGGCTGGAACCTTGTGGCTCAGAATGAGCTTACCGGAAACCTGTGGCTCATCATCGCGGGGATCGTCTGCTGCCTGCCCATCGGAAAGGGTATACGCAGTATCTACGAAAAGGCGGCGTACGACGGAAGCGCCGGAGCGGAAGTCCTGCTGACTGGAGCCAAAACGCTGTGCGCTGCGGCTCTGCTGGTATCCTGTACGCTGCTGCTCATCGGAAGCACCACTAATCCGTTCCTGTACCTCAGATTCTGAGTAAGGAGGAAAAATGAGACCAAGACCCGAAAAGAAATACAAAGAACCCCGCACGCCGAAGCGCCGCAGGGTTTCCGATATAGTTTACCTCATGACGATACTGACCGCCTTTGAGACCATCGGTATCGCAATGCTGGTGTTCCCGCGCAGCACCGAGAGCATAACAGAGAAGCGCGAGCTGAAAAAATTCCCGGAGCTTTCCGCGGAAAGCTGGTTCAGCGGGGAATTCACCGAGGGAATATCCGAGTGGTTCAGCGATACGGTTCCCGCCCGCGACGAGGTGACGAACCTGTCGACCCAGCTCCGTGAGCTACGCGGGTTCCGTCAGGACGGCATACGGCTCCACAATGTGGGCACGGTGCAGTCCGAAACCAGCAAGCCGTCAACAACGGTACCGGAGCAACCCTCAGCGCCCGACGATCAGCCGGCTTCCGGAGTATCATCGGGGGAGAGCAGCGCTCCGCAGGATACGGAGAACTCAAAGCCGCAGACTGCATCCCCGGCTGAAACCGTGGAAGTCACCGAAGAGCCGGTCATCAACGAGGACGATGCAGTTACCATCACCAACAACGGTATCGCGGTAGTCGGCACCCGGGCGCTCATGCTTTACGGCGGCAGCTACTCCGTAGGGGAGCAGTACGCCGGGGTGGTGAACAAGTTCAAGGAAGCCCTCGGCAGCGACGTGAACGTCTACACGATGATAATTCCGACCTCATGCGAGTTCTACAGCCCGGAGTCGGTCAAGGCGTACTGTGGCAGCCAGAAGGATAACATTGATTACGTTTACAGCATGCTGAAAAATACCACCGGAGTAGACGCGTATTCCGCACTGAAAAAGCACGTCCGCGAGGACATCTATCTGCGCACCGACCATCACTGGGCGCCGCTCGGAGCCTACTACGCGGCGCAGGCGTTTGCCGAGGCTGCGGGGGTTCCGTTCAAGGATATTTCGGAATATGAGCAGCGCGTGGTGCACGATTACGTCGGCACGATGTACGGCTATACCGAGGATGTGGTGCTGAAAAATAATCCGGAGGATTTCGTCTACTACGTTCCGAAAACGGTGGAATACTCCACGACCTACTACGATTATATTCTCCAGGACGGAAAGATAGTCGGCGCGAACGCTCCGTACAATGCGGATTTCTTCATCAAGTTCAGCGACGGCAACGGCATGGCGTATTGTACGTTCATGGGCGGCGACGCGAAGATCGTGAAGGTCAGCACCAACGCCGGCACCGGCAGGAAGCTCGCCATATTCAAGGACAGCTACGGAAACGCGCTCCCGCCGTACCTCATGGGCTCGTTTGACGAGATCGTGGTTATAGACATGCGGTACTTCACGCATAATGCGGTGGATTACCTCAAGGAGAACGGAATAACCGACGTGCTGTTCGCGAATAACGCGTTCCATGCGGCTACCGCCTCCACGGTGACGCACTACAGCAATTTCCTTACCCAGGCGGACTGGGGATACTGATTTTAATTCGGAATGCGGAATTCAGAATTCGGAATTATGGGCAGGCTCGGCGCCTGCCCATTTTTATTGTGTTAAGACCATGCTCCAGCTTTCCGGATAATCCAAAAGGGACTGAAATCAGTCCCTTTGAATTTTAGAGGTGACCTTTAATTAAGTATCTTGTTTTTCTCGTCCTGGACGAAAATCTGATCGTACAGCGACATGTCAAAATGGTCTATCGCGTCGAATATCTCCTGCGCGATGTCCTCCGGGATATCCTCTTCCTCGGCGAAGCGCTGGAGCACCGAAACGTAGCTTCTGCGCAGCATCATGCGATCCTTCAGGCTGACGTGCATTTTTACCCGATCGCCGGTGTCCGTATTTGTGAGGTGCGAGATGTCGTAATCCACATGCTCCATTATCTCGGTGATACGGTCTGCGGATTTCAGACCGAAAATTATGCGGTGGTACGCCTCCGCCTTGCACAGCGCCGGAATGCTGTACTCCTTGGGCATGCTGTTGAACACCATCGTCATGGTGAACAGGAAGTCCTCCAGCGAAGCGTAGCTCTTTGACTTGCCCATGCACAGCGTCATACTGTCAACGCCCGCGTTGGAGACCTTCAGCGCAGTGTCCAGCGCCGTCCTCTTTGCGTCCATAGGGCAGACGTCTATCGGAACAGTAAACGCGCTTTTTGAGCGCCATACAAGCTCCTTCGCCTGTTCAATATTCATAAAGTCGAAGCTGCTGCGCACCCTTATCATCGAAATAGGCCCGGAGACGAATTTCTGCGCCAGCGCCTGGAGCTTGCGGTTGAATCCTTCAAATCTGGGTATCTCCAGTATCACCGGAGTGTTCCCGACATCTATCTCGTCCTTGATGTCGTGCATTGTGACCACGACATACCTGAAATCGAACGCCTGCGTAAGCTGCGCAAACATCGGATCTCCCAGCCGGAATATGTACTCTACGCAGTCGGGAAGCTCCTGCATTTTCATCACCGTGCGGAAATCCAGCTCAACGTACTTCACGCCGGTCTCTGCGAGCGCGTGGATATACCGGCATATCAGCTCGGGGGAGGTTCCCTCGGCGATTGGCAGCGTGCAGAGGCTGTTGTCGATAATTACTGTTTTCATCAGCCTTTAAGCCCTCTGGACTGCCTGTCCATGTCCTCGACTACGATGTCGTATATCTCACCGAGGGTGGCGCAGTATTCAAGCACCTTCCACGGCTCATTCGTGTGGTAGTGGAGCTTGATAAGCTCGTCGTCGCCCACCGCAAGCAGGGAATCTCCCTTGAAGTTTGCGCGGATATACTCGTTTATCGCGTCCTCGTCAAGGCCCTCGCCTTCAATAAGGAGCTGTGTGTCATATCTGAATTCTAGCATGCGTCAATCCTCGTCTTTCCTGTCTTTTATCTCGATGCGTACCTTATTCACGCGAAGCGCAGCCGCGTCGAGTACTGTTACTATGAAGTCGTCGGTCTGGGTGATGTCGCCGTTTTTAGGAATGCTTCCGAACAGCCCCAGCACCCAGCCTGCCACAGTGTGAGCCTCGCTTTCTATCTCCGCCGGAATGTCCCGGGCGGTCAGGAAGCGCCTGAGCGAATTCAGCGAAACATCGCCGTAGACCTCGAAAACATTGCTGCCGACCATGGTAACGGGGGATTTCACCTCGTCGCTCTCGTCCCATATCTCGCCTACGAGTTCCTCAAGGATATCCTCCATCGTGACGATGCCGAGGGTGCCTCCGTGCTGGTCGAGCACCACGCTCATGTGGCACTTCTGCTTCTGCATGGTGCGGAACACCTCGGATAGCTTCTGCATCTGCGGGAGATACAGCGTTTCCTGCATAATGCTGCGTATCGTGAAATCAGTGCTTTTTTCGTACTGCTTGAAAAATTCCTTTTCAGTGATTATGCCTACGATGTTGTCAAGCGTGCGCTCGTACACCGGCATGCGGGAGTATTCCTCCTGAAGGAACTTCTGCCGCACCGAAGCGGCGTCGTCGCCTATTTCCACGGCGGTTATGCGGACGCGCGGCGTGATTATCTCGTCGACGGTTATCTCGTCGAATTCCAGCGCGCTGCGTACCAGGTTGCTTTCCTGCTGCTCAAGCACTCCTTCGTCCTCGATCTCGTCGATCATGACCTTTAGCTCCTCCTCGGTCATGCTGACCTTATCGGAGCTGTGCATAAGCTTGGAAACTCCCTTTTTCAGCAGAATGAACAGCGCCGAGAACGGAGTAAAAATAACCATCAGGAACGAAATAACGCCGGAAGCAAGCATTGCGATTGTCTCGGGGTAATCCTTCGCAATGCTTTTGGGCATTACCTCGCCGAAGATAAGCACGATGACTGTAGTCACGATAGTGGACACCAGCGAACCGTATTTCTCGCCGACCAGTGATATCGCAAGTATCGTCGCAATTGACGAGCACGCGATATTCACTATGTTGTTGCCGATGAGTATGGTGGTCAGCGCCTTGTCGTACTTTTCCAGAATGTTCAGGGTGCGCTCTGCGGCGCGGTTTCCGGTATCTGCCATGTGTTTGAGGCGTATCTTGTTTGCGCTGCTCAGGGCGGTCTCCGTTGCGGAGAAGTACGCCGAACAGATTATCAGAATTACTATCAGAATTATTTGCATAAATTACTCCCAGTTCTTCCACACATCGGGGCAATAACCGACCGTCGCCTGCCTGCCGTTGCGTACTATCGGGGTCTTGTAAAGCTTGGGGTTCTCCTCGAGCTTTTCGGGCTTCGCCGAATCAAGCAGGTACTTTATCTCGGCGTAGTCCTTCGAATTTTCGTCTATAACTGAGTCTATCTTCCCGCCCAGAGCTTTTACAACGCTGTCGAGTTCGCCCTTGCTCAGTCCCTTAGAAAGTATATCTACAGACTGGAATTTTATTCCTCGTTCCTTAAAGTAGCGTTCCGCCTTTTTGGTATCGAAGCACTTGGATTTTCCAAATATCTGGATATTCATTACTTGATCGAATCCTCCTGTAAAGCGTACTGCCGTATCGCACGTAGTACTCCGTTTTCGTTGTTGCTGCGTGCAAGGAAGCGGGTCATGCGTTTGATGTCCGGGTTGCCGTTCTCCATTGCGAAGCTCCAGCCGGCATACTTGAGCATGTCCGCGTCGTTGTAGAAATCTCCGAATGCCATAGTGTCATCAGCGGAGATCCCGAGGTGCTTGCCGAGCGCCCTGAGAGCGCTTCCCTTGCTGACCCCGGCACCCATGACGTCCATCCAGATGGGACCGGAAACCTGCACGTTGAGCCGGTCGCCGAATATTGCGTCAATGGCGGGCTTGGCGTGCTGCTGGGTTCCCTTCATGTCGCAGACGGCGAGCTTGTATATCACGTCGTCGACGGAAAGCAGGTCGTCGCATGGTATGTGGTTCTTGTAGTATTTTGCGATCTCCGCGCTGAATTCCGCGTCAGCGGTGAGGTGATAAGTCCCCCTGCCGGCGCAAACCAGTATACGCAGCCCGCCGATGTCCTCGCATGCCCTGATGAGCTGCTCGAATGTCGGGCGGTCGAGCGGGGTCACGCTTACCTGCTTTCCCTCGTGGATAACGTTTGCGCCGTTGTCGCAGATGAAGTCCAGGCGGGTGCGGTATTCCTCGGGGAACAGGTGTGCAACCGCGTCGAAGGAGCGTCCGCTTGCCACTGTGAATTTAATTCCGCGGCGCTCCAGCTCGTCGAATACCTCGAAGAAATCCCCGGGGAGTTCTTTCCTGTCGTTGAGCAGGGTGCCGTCCATGTCGCTTGCGATGAGCTTTATCATATGTATATTTCCTCGCTTTTGTTCTGCTTGTTCTTTTTCTATGGCTTTGCGCCTTTGTATTGTATTATAGCATATATTCCGCGCTGTTGCAAGTGATAATTTATAGGAATTCCAGATTTTGTTTTGATTTGGCAGACTGGCGGGTGATGGGGCTGAGGTTTTGGTTGAGATAACTATAATTTATCGGCGAATGTTCCTCTTACTGCAATCCAAAATCGGGAGTCAAGGGGGACGCGTCCCCCTTGCGAGTCGAGGGCAGCGCCCTCGTCGCCGTCAGGCGAAACCTCCGCACGAAGTGCGGATACTCCGTGCGGAGCACGGCTACTCTGCGCGCCGGCGCGCAGTCAAAACGTTCAAAAGCGCTAAAGGGGTGTGGGGGAAAACAAGAGTTTTCCCCCACAAGCAACACATTGTCTTTGTTGAGCCTTTCCTCCGAAACAGTCCGGTGGACTGTTTCGGAAGCACACTACACAGCTAAATTATAGTTTTCCAAACAAGCAGCGTTTCGCCTCTAAACAACAATTTATCTAAAAAACCTCCCCCGAAAAACGAGGGAGATTTCCTTATATCTGATTATCAGCCGAGTTCAACGCCGTCGCCGGGCATAACACTCTCAGTGGTCATTGACGGAAAAACTACGCTGCCGAGCTCGTCGGTGGGAACAGTCACTTCGTTGTCGACCTCCGGAACTTCAAGCTTGGGAACTTCATCGCCGGGCTTGTAGTCCTTGATAATCTCTTCAATCTGGGAACCGATCTGGTTTACAATGATATAGTAGAATCCGTCGTCGGTCTTACCCTCGACTGCGCCCGCTGCTGCAATCTCCTGGTCGGGATAGAATGCAGCGCCGTCCTTGATATACGCGAAGTGCTCGTCAAGCTCTGCCTGAACTTCGGCTTCTTTGCCTGCCTTCGGCTTTACGATCACGATTTCATCAAGGTGTACGCTCATCGTCGGAAGGTAGATGGAGTAGTCGTCGAGAAGGTCGAGGTCAAGGTTTACCATCGTCTTTGCGATCTCAGCGTCGGTGATCTGCTCGGAGCTTACCCAGTCGATCGCCTTGAATACAGCCTGTGCGAGATCCTCGGCAGTGCGCTCTGTGGTCTGGCTCTCGGAGCCGCTCTCAGCCTGGGAAGTTCCTGCGGAGCTGTTGTCGCTTGCAGCGGAGCTGCTTGAATCGCTGGAGCTGCTTGAATCGCTGGAGCTGTTGGAGCTGCTTGAGCTGCTTGAGCTGCTTGAGCTGCTGGTGTTGCCGGAGCAGCCTGTAAAAGCTGCGGTGATCGCAGAAAGTGCGATTACTGTTGCTAAAAATTTCTTCATTTTAATTTCCTTTCCTGTTGCTTTGCCATTGGTTCTATAATATTAGGGTGTTAACCCCTGAAACGCCGTTTCCGGCGGTCTCAGCATTTATTAAGCCGATGATGGAGCGCGTTCGGCAGCGGCTTGCTGTCCTTGTCGTACCACGGGAGGTCCTCAAGGGTGATTACCCGCGGGTCACTGAATACCCGCTTCAGGAATTCCTCGTCCATGTACTTCGGATTGGGACGCGGCATGTCGTTTTCATCGAGAATCGGCTTCCATTCGCCGTCGGTGTCGTACACGAAGGTTCCCCACCATGGGAGCCACCACAGCCAGTTCGAGCCGTCCTTCTGCATTTCGTCCGGGTCGGGAATGCTTCCGCACTCGGAAAGCGTTATCATCTTTCCGTGAGTGTAGCTGCTGACAGCCTTGAATCTTTCAAGCTGCGAACCGTGGTTCGGTATTTCGTCGTAGATATCCTCGCCGGCGATATCGAAGGTGTTCGGGCTGACCGCCATGAACGGAGCCTGACCGTTCCACACCCAGATGAGGTTGCGGAGCTTGTGATAGTTCATCAGCCGGTCGAATATCGTGTACCACAGCTTCTTGTAGGCTGCGACGCTCTCGGGATCCTGCTGACCCGCGGGAGCGCGGTTGCCCCACCAGAACCAGTTTCCGGCGGCTTCGTGGAGCGGTCTCCAGATGACCGGAATGTCCTGCTGCTCGAACATCTTCAGCGCGGAACCAACAAGGTCTATCTCGTAGATGATGAAGTCGTGCTCGGGAGTTCCTTCCTGCATGGCGCGGACGATGTCGAATCCTGTCTTGCGGTCGTAGTTCGTGGTCTTGTAGTAGAAGGAGCTAAGTCCGCCGATGTCGTTCATGTCGTCAGGAGCGTTCCAGTGCCAGCACATGGTGAGGATGCCTCCCGTGCGCCTTGCCCAGTCTATGGCTCTGCCGAGCTGGTCGTAGCCGCGGGCGAGTCCGCTTATGCCCATGAAGTCGTAGCCGCGTATCGCGGGAATCTTCCCGGTCGTGTTGTAGTATACCAGATCTTCCTTCTCGTCCTCCCAGAGGTACTGCTGCCCGGAAATGTACTTCTTCCCGTAGCAGGACTTCAGGAATTCCCACAGCCTGAGAGTGTTCGGCGTAGGGTCGTCGGTGACGAGTTTTCCCGGATCCGCTGGTCGTTCTGCGAGGCGCTTCTCAAGCGCTTCAAAATCGGTTCTGTAGTCTGTCATTGAGATCCTCCGAAAAAGCGTGACTGTGTGTAGTTGAGTGCAGTCGACCACAGCTTTTGCTGATTATACAGTATGATTGTGAAATCAGCGTGATAATTATGTGTGCTTACTATGTTTTTTTGATATGTCAGTTATTCTGGTCAATATGCATATTGTGTGCATTACACCGCCGAAAAACAGCGGTAATATCATGCAGTCAGAATACCTGCCAGATTCAGCTGTTGATTAAAAATTTAAAATCTGCGGCGCACAAAAGCAGGGGCGGAGTACCGTCCCTGCTTTATTTCCGACCCGGTATCCCGAATCGCTGTGAATCTATGGGTTATTCCGATCAGCCCTCGATGATGGGAGCGAATCTGATACGAATGTTCGGCAGCTTGGTGATAGTGGTGTAGTAGTTTGTCTGCCAGTCGGCACCCTGGGAAGGATCGTTCTCGCCGGAAGCGGGAGGGGCGAAAATCTTCAGTGTGAGGTCAGCCGCGCCGTCGAGGGGCTTCTCAAAGAATGCGGGCATGAAGTCGATCGTCTTGGCCTCGGGGCTCTTGTAGAACCACTTGCCGTTAATTTCCATCATGAGGTTCAGCGGCTCGTCGAATGTAGCCTCGCAGAATACGGGGCTCTTATCGAAGTGGAGCGGGATAGCGATACCGGTCGCGTCCTCGCTGCCGCCCCAGCGGAGGGTAACGGGGAGCTGCTGCTCCTCGCCCTGCTTCATTGAGGGGTAGAAGTAATCGTCGTGAATGATCTCCTTGTAGGTCTGGAGCGCGGGCTGCTCAATGCCGACGTTCTTGTTGTTCGGATCCTCGATCTCAAGGCCGAGTCTGCCTCTGTCGCGGAACTGGTAGAATGTGAATCCGTTGAACCAGCCCTGCTCGGTGTCGTTTTTCAGCATGTCGCAGAATTCCTTTATCATCGCTGCCTGGTCGTAGGGACCTGTAACGTCGCCGTCAGCGTTGAACTCGCTCATTACCATCGGCTTCTGAACGCCGCCGCAAAGTTCCTTGTAGCGCTTCTGGGAGAGCTTGGTGAGGTTGTATATATCGGAAACCTTGCTTCTGCCGAAGCTCGTGCCGCCGACTTCCGCAACGTCGTAGGGCCAGCCCCAGTGGAGACTCATGTACTTATCAACGGACCAGATATCGGTGGCGCGCACTGCGTCTGCAAATTCCTTCTCCATTTCGATCTCGCCGCCCTTTTCGGGGTGCTCAACGCCGCCGATGCAGAGGATAGTGGAAACGTTGGGAGCTTCCTTCTTAATGATATTGTGGAAGCGTACGTAAAAGTCCGCAATCTGCTGGTAAGTAGCGCGCTTGGTGAAGCTGAACCAGTTGCCGGTAGCCTCGTGGTTGATACGGAGCTGCATTCTTCCGTAGGTGCGGAGTTCCTGCGCGATTTTAATAAGGTAGTCGTCGGTGAGGTTGGGGTCGATAGTCATGGTGAGGATAACGTCCTGACCGTGGCGGCGGACGTCCTTCATGCAGGTGAACGGCTCGCCGTCGGTGGTTCCGCCGATGCCGCCCTTATAGGTGAAGTAGTCGTCGTAGGGGTAGTCCCACTGGAAGCTTACTTCCTGATCTGCGAACGCGTCGCGCGCACGTACCGGCCAGGTCTTGTCCAGGGGATAGTAGCAGTACATCAGGCTTATCGCACGGTGGGGTCTGCCCATCTTGTGGAGTATGTAGTCCTGGTCTACGTACTCGCCGCGCTCGCTGCCGTCTCCGAGGTCAACGGCGCACTTTGCCGCGCCCATTTCGATTGAATAGATCTTCTGTTCCATTGGTCGTAATTCCTTTCGGTTTTTTCAGCGCGGATCGCGCGTTGATATCGTGTGCAGGGATTCTCCGCCCCTGCTTCTGTTGATATTATATCATAACTTGTAAACGTTTTCAAGGGGGTATTCTGATTTTTTCTTATATTATTTACACAAAAGTTTGCAATATTTCATTAATATTTCGACATCTCCGGTATTATACTCCGAAGTTGATTCTGACATTATCAAATTGGCTGAAAACGCGAAATATTACAATATCAGATTGGCGGTATGGCAGTATGTGTGGACGCGTCTGGAAATAAGCGGCAGAAACTCCCAGGAGTTTTTCAGAATGCCCGCTGATGAAAGGAAACTGGTATCATCAATCCGGCGCATTCTGGTACTGGAACTATCACCAGCCAGGGAGTATAATAATGTAAAACAGATAAAGGCGAAAAGCCTGAAAAGGAGAACAACTATGGATATCAAGGAAAAGTCAACATCAAAGGACAAACTGCTGAAGATATGCGTGACCGCAATGTTTGCAGCGCTCATCTGCGTAGCTACAATGCTTATTCAGATCCCGTCGCCGCTGAACGGCTACGTTAATTTCGGCGACTGCTTTATACTTATCGCCGCATGGGTGCTCGGCCCGGTTTACGGCTTCGCCGCCGGAGGCATCGGCTCTGCGCTGGCTGACCTGTTCACGGGATATGTTCACTACGTTCCCGGCACGTTCGTTATTAAGGGACTCATCGCTGTAGCTGCTGCGCTTATCTGCCGCGCAATGCTCAAGAAGATGCCCAAGATCAGCGTTCCCGCGTACATCGTGAGCGCTCTCGCCGGTGAGATCATCATGGTCGGCGGTTACTACCTCTACGCTGCGCTTCTGCTCGGAAAGAGCTTTGCAGGCGCTGCCGCAAGCGTTCCCGGAAACCTCGTTCAGGGCGCGTTCGGTCTTGTGTGCGGAGTAGTTATTATCAAGATCATCGCAAAGACCAGGGTGCTGAACAAGTTCTCCACCTATGCGGTGCAGTAAAAGTTGAAAAAATAACTCAGCGGCGCGTTTCCTGTGTAAAACGCGCCGCTTTTATATTGAAAAACCTACCGAAAAAGACCACAATAAAAAGAGAATTATTTTCAGTGAGTAACAGCTTGCAATGGTTCTCAGCGCGGTATGTCTGCTGACCGGGTTCTCCGGAAATCAGAGCGGTGTAAGCTCCGCGCCGCAGGAACTTCCAAGGTTTCCGAACCGGAGGCAAAGAACGCCCGCGTAACTATCGGCGGCACGAAATTCATGGAAGACGGAAAAGCTGGGTCAAAAATTGGATTTCAAATGCCCGCTTCGCGGGCAAAAGACACTTTTTCGACAAGCTCTAACTCCGGTGCGTTTTGTACCGGAGTTTTTCCGTCAGTAGTTCTCGGGCTTCTGCTGGAAGTATGATTTCGGATAGCCGCAGACGGGGCAGTGATCCGGTGCTTTCTTTCCAAACTCGACGTGACCGCAGTTCCTGCACTGCCACATGATTTCGTCGGTCTTTTCAAAGACTTTCTGCATTTCCACGGTGTGCAGCAGCCGCAGGAAGCGTTCCTCGTGGGCTTTCTCGACGGCCCCCACCTGCCGGAACTTATTTGCGATGTCGGTAAAACCTTCCTCTTCGGCGACCCTGGCGAAATCCTCGTACATCTCCGCCCATTCGAAATGCTCGCCGGACTGCGCGTTCACGAGATTCTGTGCGGTGTTCGAGAGCGCTCCGAGCTGGCTGAACCAGAGGAACGCGTGAGCTTCCTCGTTGTCGGCGGTTTCGCGGAATATCGCGGCTATCTGCTGGAAGCCCTCCTTCTCTGCGGCTTTCGCGAAATAGTCGTACTTGCTGCGCGCCTGGGTCTCCCCGGCGAATGCGGAGCGGAGGTTTGCCTCCGTGCGTGTTCCTTTCAGATCCATGTGTTGTTCTCCTTTGCGTTTTTTATACTAGTATTGCGGAATCGTGAAAGATTATGCACTGCCAAAAGCAAAATGCTGACAAAACCAGCTGAAGAAAGTTTATTCAATTTGTACAACATATACAATTATTTTTTAGGCAAATCGCTTGACAAATTATGAGAAAAGTGCTAAAATACAAATCGTAAAAAGAAATGCCGGATATCAAAAACCGGTAAATATCGAACAAAAGAGGTACTTATCATGAAGATTTCTAAGATCGTTCTTTCTGCTGCTATCGCAGCTACAATGGCTGCAGCTACCGCTGCTGTTGCTTCCGCTGAGACCGCTGAGGTTACAGGCGAGGTCGTAGCAATTTCTACTGATTCCACTGCAGAGGCTGTTGCTACAACTGCTGAGGCTGAGACCACTGCTGAAGCTGCTACCGCTGACGCTGCTACTGCTGAGACCACCGCTGAGGCAGAGACCGTTGAGGTCGCTGCTCCTGCTGATGACACCAAGGGCTCTCCCGAGACCGGCGTTGCTGGCGTAGCTGGCGTAGCTGGCGTTGCTGCTGTTGCAGGCGCTGTAATGGTTGCTACCAAGAAGTCCAGAAAGTAATCCATAATAAATAAGCGAAGGCTCACCGCAATAGTGGTGGGCCTTTTCTTATACGGAGGCAAATATGTGCAAAAGCTGCGGTCAGCTGCATTTTTACAGTCGGTTCAGGTCGGCGCTGCAATACTCTCATGAGATAGGCAAGATACGCGGCCTGGTGAGCTTCGGAGATATGGCGGTCGAGAGCGCCACGGTTCCGCTGGAGGATATACAAGGCGACATTCGCGGATACTACCGCCACGAGGTGAGGTGTACTCTATGCGGACAGCGGTTCGCGGTATGGTATGATACTTCCGATGGCAGCGGAGGTCTCTGCGCCCTGAACGAATGAGCACATTCCCTGCATAACATACATAAAACCTGACTTTTCCTCATAAACTGTGAAAAAGGAAACGCCCGCGGACTCCCTGCGGGCAGGGGAGAGTGAAAGGAAAATGTTATGCAATGGGGGTGCGAAATACATTGAAGAAAGCTGCGACAGGGGAAGCTGATCAGGAAAGATGTGTCATACTCGGACATTACATAGTTGAAAATAAGGCGACAGTACGCGCGGCTGCAAAGAAATTTGGCGTGAGCAAAAGCACTGTGCATCAGGATATCACCGCGAAGCTTGCGCAGGTCGACCGACGCTTGCACGACGAGGTGAAGGCGGTGCTTGAGAAGAACAAACAAGAGCGGCACCTTAGGGGAGGTCAGGCTACACGCAGAAAATACGCGGAACTGTCCCGCCGAAAAATGAGCCAGAAAACAAAATGAAAAAAGCCCTCCGGAAAGGAGGGCTTTACAGCTTGTCGAAAAAGTGTCTTTTGCCCGCGAAGCGGGCATTTGAAATCCGTTTTTTGCCTCAGCTCTGCCGAGGCAAAAAACACTTCTATCCCAGCAAGTGTGCGGGTTGGCGGCAAAGCCGCCAAGACGTGCGCGCGGCTGGGATGTTTCGGCGGAAAAGTCACTTTAGTGACTTTTTCGACGGTTTCAAAAGCCCTCCCGAAAGGAGGGCTTTAAATGTTGTTTAAGAGGAATTACTTTCTCTTTCTGGAGATAACGAGTGCGCCGCCGGCAACAACTGCGATACCTGCAAGAGCAGCTACGCCCTCAACGCCGGTGTCAGGGGAACCCTTGTCAGCGCCGGTTTCAACAGGTGCTGTGTCCTCTGCTGCTGCGGTGTTGTCATCAGCCGCAGCTTCGCCGCCGCCAAGACCGGTAACGGTGAATGTTACCTTGATGGACTCGTAGGTGTCGTTCGGGATAGCTGCGAGGTTGTCGTATACGTTGATGAGCTGGATACGAGCAGTGTTCTTGATATCGAAATCCCAATCGGAATAATCATCGCTCTTTGTAGCAGCGTCAACGCTCATTACAGCTGCGTCCTTGTCGAAGTCAACAGCGGTGCCGTTGAGCTCAACAGAGGTGATCTCAAACTTTACGTCAGGCGTAGCGTCGAGGTCGATATTGCTCTCGAGCTTGAGCATGTTCCAGCCGCCGTCGTTAACGCCATCGAGGGTAACGGTGTACTCGCCGTCGCCGGTGATGTTGGCGTCGGTGTAGGTAGCGCCTTCAAGCGGAGCAGCCTCGCCGAGGTCGTTGTCCCAGTAGAGCAGCTCGGACTGAGCGATAGTGTTGCGGAAATAGTAGCTGGACGACTGCCATGTGATACCTGCAACATAGCTCTCCTCAGCAGAGGTGGGGATTACCAGTGCGGCTGCTGCAACTGCGCAGGCGGCTGCTGCGGAAACGATGTTTCTGATCTTCATGAAATAATTCCTCCTAACAATTTACAGTTAAACTGTGTAAACTGGCTTTCGCCGATTCGGAGAACGTCTGCGGGGAAGCAGAATTATCTCCAATGTTCAATGAACATTATAATACAGCGGGTAAATTATTGCAAGTGGCAATTCTGCACAAAAACGCGTGATTAATTCTGGCAAATAATCCGATACTTCGGAACGAAATTTGTGAAAACCTGTTTCATTGGCGGTAATATGCGGAATATCACATGTCCGATGATTAATTATAATCCGTTCAGTCAATAATAGTGTTACACTTTTCGATTATTGAGAGACGGATTTTTCAATAAATTTATTCAAACTTAACAAATATTTTTGTGAAAAATTCCAAAATGAATAACTCGGAGTTTTTTTTTTGCAAATTACGCTTTAAATTTCTGTGGTTGTGTGTTATAATGTAATGGTGTAAATATTTAAGGGATAACTATGCCCTGAGCTTACATACCGACATATCCGGCTGCTTTTGCGGCTGCATATATAAAATGTCTCTGCGTCAGCGGGGGCAAGGGGGAAGTGCAGTTTTGGAGAAATACGTTATAAAGGGCGGAAAAGAACTGAGCGGAGAGGTGTTCATAAGCGGCGCGAAAAACGCGGTCGCTGCTATACTGCCGTGCACCATTCTTTCAGACGAGCCCTGCATCATTGAAAATATACCGAATATCAGCGATGTCAGCATCACATTACAGATAATGTCCGAGATGGGCGCAAAAATACGCATGCTGAACAAGACAACCGTCGAGATCGACACGCGTCAGCTTCAGAATATTCCTGTTCCCTACGAGAAGGCGAAGCTCATGAGAGCCACCACCTATTTCCTCGGGACTCTGCTCGGGCGCTTCCACAGCGCTCACGTATCCATGCCCGGCGGCTGCAATCTCGGCGACCGTCCCATCGACCAGCACCTCAAGTGTTTCTCGGCGCTCGGCGCTGAGTACGAGATCGACGGCGGAATGGTGAATCTCCGCGCCGATAAGCTGGTCGGAACCCAGATCTTCTTTGACAAGAACACTGTCGGAGCCACCATCAACGCCATCATGGCGTCGGTCAAGGCTGACGGCCTCACAATAATCGAAAACGCAGCGAAGGAGCCTCACGTTGTCGACCTCGCCAACTGCCTCAACAGCATGGGCGCGGATATCCTCGGCGCAGGCACCGACGTTATCAAGATACGCGGCGTGAAGTACCTCCACGGCACCACCTACAGCGTTATCCCCGACCAGATCGAGGCGGGTACGTTCATGGCGATAGCTGCCGCAGCAAGAAGCAATATTCTTATTAGAAACGTTATTCCGAAGCACCTTGAGCCCATCACCCAGAAGCTAGTTAAGATAGGCGTGCAGGTCGAGCAGTTCGACGACGCGGTAAGAGTCATCGGCGGCCCTGAGTACTTTGGAACCAGCATAAAGACCAACCCGCACCCGGGTTTCCCGACGGATATGCAGCCACAGATGGCGGCAGTCCTGACATGCGCAAAGGGTGCCAGCATGGTAACGGAAAGCATTTTCGACAACCGCTTCCGCTATGTTGACGAGCTTCGCAGAATGGGCGCGAATATCTCCGTAGAGGGCAGAGTCGCTGTTATCGAGGGCGTTGAGCGTCTCAAGGGCGCTCCGGTCAAGGCTACTGACCTGCGCGCAGGCGCGGCGCTTATCGTTGCGGCTCTCGGAGCTGAGGGAGTTACCGAAATTTACGATATCCACCATGTGGAGCGCGGCTACGAGAACATGGAAGTCAAGCTCCGCAGCCTTGGCGCTGATATCCAGAAGGTCGACGAGCCTGACCCCACCGCTGAGGAAAAGCTGCTCAGAAAGGCTCTCTGATGGCGAGGATATTCCCGATTTGCAGCTCCAGCAGCGCGAATGCTACGTTTATCGGCACGAAGGGGCATGGTATCCTGATCGACGCAGGGTGCAGCTTCAGGGCGCTGAAAAACTCGCTGGAACTCATCGACACCTCGATGTCCCAGATAGAGGCGCTGTTCATCACGCACGAGCATATTGACCATGTAAAGGGGCTGTTACAGCTCACGAAGCACACGAATATTCCGATTTTCTCAAGCACGGGAACAATTCAGGCGCTCCGTCGGGATGTTCGCGAAACTATCCCGGAGGAAGTCCGCATTTATGACGTTCTGCACGAGCCGTACCAGAGCGCTGATTTCGAGGTGACGGCGTTTCACACGCCGCATGATACACCGGAAAGCGTGGGGTATGTCGTGAAGTACGCGGGGAAGAAAATCGCGGTCTGCACCGACCTGGGAAAGCTCACGGCGGAGGTCGAAAAGAACCTGCTCGGCTGTGAAGCGGTGCTGCTCGAGAGCAACTACGACCCGGCAATGCTGGCAAAAAACCTGAATTACTCCACCGACCTGAAGCGGCGTATCGCAGGCGAGAAGGGGCATCTGTCCAACAATGCGGCTGCGGAAATGGCGGCGAAGCTGGTGGCAAGCGGTACTACAAAGCTGATCCTCGGACACCTCAGCCGCGAGAACAACACTCCTGCGACCGCCGAAAAATGCACCGAAGATCACCTTCACAGCAAGGGAATGCACCGCAACAAGGATTACATACTTGAGACCGCCCCGGTCATGACCCAGGGCAGGTACATTGTCATTTAAGAGGTACAGTATGATCAAGCACATCGTTATGTGGAAGTTCAAAGAAGGCGAGCATGACAACATGCTGATATTCCGCGACAGACTGCTCGCGCTGAAGGGTCAGATCCCGGAGATACGCGCGATGGAGGTCGGAATTAACATGAACCCTTCAGACCGCAGCTTCGACGCGGTTCTTGTCAGCGAGTTCGACAGCCTGGAGGCGCTGAAGGCATACTCCACTAACCCGCTGCATGTCGAGGTGTCGAAGTTCTGCAAGTCGATACGCACCGAGTCCCACAGCGTTGACTATGAGTTCTGAGAAGCACACTGCGCGGGTCGAGCATGAGTTCCCGCCGGTTTTCGATGAAAATTCCCGGGTTCTGATCCTCGGGACGATACCCTCGCCCAAATCCAGGGAGCGGGGGTTTTACTATATGCACCCGCAGAACCGCTTCTGGCGCATGCTGAGCGAGGTTCTAGGAGAGGAGACTCCGGCGGATATCACGGGCAGGCGAGAAATGTGCCTGCGCCGCGGCGTAGCCCTGTGGGACGTCCTTGCGGAGTGCAGCATTAACGGCGCTTCTGACAGCAGCATTAAGAACGCTGTCCCGAACCGGCTTGATACGATATTCCAGCAGGCGGATATCAGGGCTGTATTTACCACCGGAAAGAAGGCGCAGGCGCTGTACGAAAGGTTCTTCCCGGATTCGATGAAGGCGGTCTGCCTGCCGTCCACAAGCCCGGCAAACCGTACGATCTCCGAAGCGGAGATGTTGGAAAAATACCGCCAGATCTCGGATTATTTACCCTAATCCGGGATCTTGTTTTAGGTTGCAATGAATATAAGCGGCAACGATTCGAAAAGTCCGCCAAGCACACATGTGCGTGACTGATGTTTTTAATGAAGGCATGAATTATGTTTGGAAAAAACGAGCAGGGGGAAAAAGAGGGGAGATGGGAAGGGTTTCCCCTCAGTACCGTGCGAAAAAAGTTGATTTCAAAGTGTGAAACCACGGACATCAACAATATAAATCTTCGCGGACAAAGAATCACCTTTTAGGCAGAATTCACAAATATACTTCACTCATCTCACAAGAAATTCACATTCCCCCGGTATACTATAAACATAAACAAACCGGACATACCAGAAAGAAAGGTGAGTGAAATGAGTAATGCTCGGTATTTTGCTTTAGTTGCTGCGGCTATAATCGCTGCTTCGGGAACCCCAGCGACCGGCTCCGCGATGGCGCAGAAGGGCGCGGGTCCTGCACCCGGCGCTCCGGAGATCCACGCTGCGGCCGCAGCAGAGGTCTCCGCGGCAAGCACGGCAGTCCAGACAGACGATGACGACGACATTCCGCCGTCTGACCTGTGATTTTTCGGTAAAATATAGGGTTTTGTCCACTTACTTTTCAGATATTATGTGCTATAATAATATCACCAACAAATCCAACATCAGGAGGACAAAATCATGCTGAAACCTGCCGAAAAGGGCTCTGTTAAAATACTCCCCGGCGTATTCCGTGAAAGAATGGACGTAAACCGCCAGTACCTTCTTGAGCTTGACGCCAACTGTCTGCTCCAGAATTTCTACCTCGAGGCAGGGATCATCCTCCCGGGTCTCCAGGTAGTCGACAACCCCGAGACCGCTAACCTCCACTGGGGCTGGGAAGCCCCCACCTGCCAGCTCCGCGGACACTTCCTCGGACACTGGATAAGCGCCGCTGCAAAGCTCATTGCCGCGGACGGCGAGCCGGAGCTGCGCGTTAAGCTCGATAATATCGTAAGCGAACTCGCACGCTGCCAGGAGCTCAACGGCGGCGAGTGGGTCGGCTCTATCCCAGAGAAGTACTTCACAAGGCTGATAAAGAACCAGTACATATGGTCTCCGCAGTACGTTATGCACAAGACCATCGTGGGACTTTCCGACGCGTATATCTACGCAGGAAACACACAGGCTCTTGATATCCTCTCCCACCTCTCCGACTGGTATATCACCTGGACTGAAAAGGCTGCCGAGACCAATCCTCACGCAGTGTACGCCGGAGAGGAAGCAGGAATGCTGGAGGTCTGGGCGCAGCTCTATCAGCTCACAAAGGACGAGAAGTACCTCACCCTCGCGAAGCGCTACGCCGACGCAGGTCTGTTCCGCAAGCTGAAGGAGGGCAAGGACAGCCTGACTAACTGCCACGCAAACGCGAGCATTCCGTTTACCCACGGCGCTGCAAAGATGTACGAGATAACCGGCGACAGCGACTGGCTGGAGGTCATCAAGCTGTTCTGGAAGGTCGCCGTTACCGACCGCGGAATGTTCAGCACCACCGGCATGAACGCGGGCGAGTTCTGGGTTCCTCCGCATATGCAGGGACACTTCCTCGGCAGCAGCGATCAGGAATTCTGCACCGTCTACAACATGGTAAGGACCGCTTCCTACCTGCTGAAATACACCGGCGAGGCTCAGTACGCCGACTATATCGAGCGCGCTCTTTATAACGGATTCCTCGCGCAGCAGAACGCGCAGACCGGCATGCCGGCCTACTTCCTGCCCCTCGGCGCGGGAAGCCGCAAGAAGTGGGGAACCAAGACCCGCGACTTCTGGTGCTGCCATGGAACAATGGTCCAGGCGCAGACCCTCTATCCGGAGCTTGTGTGGTTCACAGACGGTGACAAGATCACCGCTGCGCAGTACATTCCGTCTGAGTTCACCGCTGAAATGAACGGTGCAAAAGTAACAGTCAGCCAGACCACTGGCATGAAGTACTACAACGATCAGGCGTTTTTCGACGAGAAGGACGACGGTCAGATGTCGCGCTGGCTGCTGAAATTCAGCGTAAAGTGCGACAAGCCCGTCAGATTCACGCTGTCGCTGAGAGTACCCGAGTGGGCGAAGGGCGTCGAGCTGGAGGTCAACGGCAAAAATACTGCCGCCCCTGTTAAGGACGGCTGGCTGGATATAACCGCAGACTGGCAGAATGATTCCGTGCAGGTATTCTTCCCGTCGGAGCTGCGCGCGGAGACCCTTCCGGATATGCCGGAGCTGATGTCGGTAGTCGACGGTCCCATCGTGCTTGCGGGAATTATCGGCAGCGACTGCGGGATCACCGGAGCAGACAAGCTGAACGAGCAGTTCATGCCGCAGAGGGAGCACACCTACGGCACGTTCCCGTGGAGACAGAATAGCTGGCGCACGCGCAATCAGCCGCAGTCCGTGATGTTCAGACCGCTGTACGAGGTCACTGACGAGGAGTACACCGTTTACTTCACAAAGAAGTGATCATTTCACGCCTATTGCGGAGCGGTACTGGGCGGGGGTCATTCCCTCGAACTTCCTGAACACGCGCATATAATATTTTTCGTCGTTGAAGCCGCATGAGAATGCGGCTTCTTTTATGCTCATATTCCTGTCGGAGAGCATTCGCTTGGAAATATCCACCCTTGCCATGACTATGCTGCGCGTTAATGTGCTGCCGGTTTCACGGCTGTAGAGCGATGAGAGGTACTCCGGATTGTAGTGAAACTCCTCCGCTACGTCGTTTATCGTGATCTGGCGGTGGCAGTTGAGGCGTATCCATTCGTTGACGTCCTCGATGAGCGGGTTGGACTCCCTCCCGGGTCACCAGACTTAATCAAAGGCGAACACTCATTCTCGTGGGTGTTCGTCTTT